>VTLG01010733.1_pt1 | contig 13250 bp, 7 predicted proteins | sample 4694571 | NCBI WGS metagenome assembly VTLG01 (sample SAMN12604809, study PRJNA352737) | marine metagenome | biome: ENVO:00000447; feature: ENVO:00000209|ENVO:00000569|ENVO:01000036; material: ENVO:00002151; isolation source: viral sequences binned using virsorter ... | reverse complement strand
CTCGCTTTGGCTTTTGCCCTCTACGGAGGATACCATTAGCCGTCTAGACGGTGGGATAGACCACAAATTTCAAACGTTTGAAGGAAGTTAATACACACATTTATTTAAAAGACAATGCCTTACCCAGGTTCGTTCGATCATCAGTCGAACGTAAACCCAGCTCAGCTGACCCAATTAGGTCAAGCTAACGGAGCTGGCGATAAGCGAGCTCTCTATCTACGTCTCTTCTCAGGAGAGATGTTCAAAGGATTTGAGCACAACGCTATCGCAAGGGATCTCGTTATGAAGAGAACCCTTAAAAATGGTAAGAGTCTTCAGTTCATCTATACAGGACACACGACTGCCGAGTACCATGTACCAGGCCAGTCCATTCTTGGTAACGACCAAGGTGCACCTCCTGTAGCAGAGAAAACAATTACTGTTGATGATCTACTCATCTCCAGTGCATTTGTTTATGAGCTAGATGAGACTCTTGCGCATTATGAATTGAGAGGAGAGATATCTAAGAAGATTGGATATGCACTTGCTCAGAAATATGACAGACTTATCTTCCGTGCTGTAACACGTGGAGCTAGGGTCGCATCACCTATCACGAAGGCTAACTTCGTAGAACCAGGTGGAACTCAGATACGTGTAGGTACGACTACAAGTGCTGATGATGCTTATAAACCAGATAAACTTGTGTCAGCATTCTATGATGCTGCTGCAGCTTTAGATGAAAAAGGTATCAGCCAAGACGGACGTGTGGGTGTTCTTAACCCAAGACAGTATTACGAACTTATCCAACAAGTTGGTGATAATGGACTTGTAAACAGGGACGCACAAGGTTCTTCACTACAGAGTGGACAAGGAATCATTGAAATTGCAGGCATCAAGATCTTCAAGTCAATGAACATCCCATTCTTTAGTAAGTATGGTACTGCATTCGGCACACTATCTGCTACTAATCCTGGCGTAACTGATCCTGGTAATGCAGGTTCATTCGTAGGTGAAGCAATAGAAGATGCTGCTGATGATGTAACTGGAATCAACAATGATTACGGTGCAGAAACATCATTCGCTAACTCTTGTGGTCTTATCTTCCAGAGAGAAGCTGCAGGTGTAGTTGAAGCAATCGGACCTCAAGTACAGATTACTTCAGGTGACGTTTCCGTGATTTATCAGGGTGATGTTATCTTAGGTCGTCTTGCTATGGGAGCTGACTACCTCAACCCAGCTGCGTCTGTTGAACTATTTGCAGGAACTGCTACAAAGCCAGCTGCATTCTAAGTTTAATTTTTTAACCAACATACATGGGAGTCTTCGGGCTCCCTTTTTTTTTAATTATGGCTACCTCGACAATTGAACTCGATACCGAACTATCCGCAGTTAACTCAATTCTGGGTAGCATCGGACAAGCACCTATAACCACTCTCAACTATGAGAACCCAGAAATTTCATACATATATAATATATTAAATGAAGTAAACAAGGATGTCCAGAATGAAGGCTGGCATTTTAATACAGAATATCATATTAAAACAGAACCTGATGGTAATAAACATATAACATTACCTACTAATGCATTGAGATACGATCTTACAGATGGGTTTAATAATAAACAGCAAGATGTAGTGATCCGTGATGGTAGGTTATACGATTTAGTAGAACATACAGATGAATTTGACAACACTCTGTACCTTGACATGGTGACGCTGTATGCCTTTGCAGATCTTCCTAATGTCTTTCAACGTTACGTGACTTACAGGGCTGCTGTAAGGGCTGCTACCCAGCTTGTATCGAATCCTCAGTTAACACAGCTACTGAAGGAAGATGAATTCAAATCAAGAGCTGCATGTTTAGAGTATGAGTGTGACAAAGGTGATCACTCTTACTTTGGTCAACCTCATGAAAGTGTCTATACTGCATATCAACCTTATAATGCACTGAGAAGAACCTAATGGCTAGTATCACACAAACAATACCTAATTATCATGGTGGTATATCACAGCAACCTGATGAATTAAAGTTACCTGGACAAGTAACAGAAGCTAAGAATGTATTACCTGACTTAGTAGAAGGATTAATGAAACGTCCAGGTGGTAAATTAGTAGCACCCTTGAGTGAAGGAAAGAATAGTGATAATAGTACAAGAAATAAATTATCATTTGCTAATGGTAAATGGTTCCATTACTATAGAGATGAAGATGAACAATATATAGGACAGATATCTAGAGATGGTGTTGCTAGGATGTGGAAATGCTCTAATGGTGATGAGAAAACTGTACATATAGGAGCAAAACCATGGGTAGCTAGTACAGCTTATGTTGTTGGAGATCAAGTTGTAAATGATAGTGGTAAAATATATCAATGTGATACAGCTGGTACTTCAGCAGGTTCTGGTGGACCAAGTGGTACAGGTTCTGATATATCAGATGGTAGTGCTAGATGGGATTATTACTCTACTCAAGCTTTAGTTACTTCATATATTACTCATTCAAATGATGAAGACATTCAAACTTTAACTCTTAACGATTATACTTATATAACTAATCGTACTAAGACTGTTGCTATGTCTGGTACACTTGAAGTAGCTAGACCTTATGAAGCTTATATAGAACTTAAAAAGACTTCATATGCTAGTCAGTATGCTTTAAATATATTTAATGATAATTCAACAGTTCCAGTTTTTAGTGCTGCAAGGATTTCTATTGATACTATAGTTAATAGTGCTAATAGTTGTAAGTATGATACAAATGATACTCCAAAGTGGACTTACCCCTCAAGTGGTACTGAACCAGGTCAAGGTATCTATACTAATCATTGTACAGCAAATAATGGTGACCAAGACGGTTACTGTCCTAATGTAGCAACTAAAATATTTTCAATAGATCATGGTGACGCTGTAAATTCAGAGGATATAAATGGGGTTACTGGTAGAACTGTTGCAGTTGGTTATACTGTTGCTAATGGTACAGCTTATGTTGTTGGAAATACTATCTCTAATTCTGGACAAGTTTATAGATGTTCAACAGCAGGTACATCAAATGGAACTGCACCAACTCATACATCTGGAACACAAACTGTAGGAGGCGTTGGCTGGGAACATTATGGAACCCAAGCTGAACGTAAGAAATTATATTTCCGTGTAACAGTTACAGGACAAGCTGTACCAGAAAGTAGTGATACAGCACCTGATTATCACTGTAGATATACAACAATAGTAGATCTTTTATATGGTGGTGAAGGTTGGAGAACTGGTGATACATTTGAAATTTGGTTAAAGAATGCTAAGTATAGAATAAATATAGATTCACATAATATCTCATATCAACAAGCTAACCTTGGTTTAATTCGTCCTACACCTACACCATTCGATGCTCAAACTGCAATAACAGCTGAAAGTATTTTAGGTGATATACAAGACGGTATATTAAATGCTAAAAAATCTGATGGAAATAATAGTAATTGGTATAATGCAACTAGTGATGTAAGGATTATAGGTAATGGTATCTATATAACTGATGCTGCTAATTTTAATATAACATCTCCTACAGGTGATCTTCTAAATGTTATCACTTCAGAATGTAATAATATTGAAGATTTACCTACTCAATGTTTGGATGGTTATGTTGTAAAAGTTAAAAACAGTGAAGCTAATGAAGATGATTACTATGTAAGATTTTTTGGAGAAAATGGTAGAGACGGTCCTGGTACTTGGGAAGAATGTGCTGCACCTGAAAGAAAGATAGAGATTGACAAATCTACTATGCCTTTGGAATTAGTAAGGCAAGGCGATGGTTCATTTATACTAAGTGATATTGTATGGGACAAATGTCTTGTAGGTAATACTACAACAGTACCTGAACCTTCTTTTGTAGGTAAGGAGATCAATAAGATGGTATTCTGGAGAAACAGAATGATCATGCTCAGTGATGAGAATGTCATTATGTCTCAACCTGGAGACTTCTATAACTTCTGGCCACGCTCTGCTATTACTTATACTGCTACTGATGTTATAGATTTATCTTGTAGTTCTGAATATCCTGCTATAGTACAAGATGCTATACAAACAAATAGTGGTCTTGTTTTATTTACTAAAAATAAACAATTCCTTTTAACAACAGACTCTGATGTTTTAAGCCCACAAACTGCTAAGATTAATTCTTTATCTTCTTATAATTTTAATTCTAAAACTAACCCAATTTCATTAGGTACAACTATAGGTTTCTTAGATAATGCAGGTAAACATAGTCGTTTTTGGGAAGCTGCTAATATCTTACGTGAAGGTGAACCTATTGTTATAGACCAAACAAAAGTTGTAAATAAAATATTCAACAAAAATTTAACTTTAATCTCTAATTCTAGAGAGAATGGTATTATACTCTTCAGTGAAAAAGATACAAATACTATTTATGGTTATAGATATTTTAATGTTAGCGATAACAGATTACAACAAGCATGGTTTACATGGGAGTTAATGGGTAAAGTTCAGCATCATGCAGTATTAGATGATGCGTTCTATGCTGTAGTTAGAAATGATGACAAAGATGTATTACAAAAATTCTTTATTAAAAAAGATTCTAATGAACCTGAAGTAGTAGATGATTTGAATACTACTGATACATCAGATGATATTACATATCGAGTTCATTTAGATAATAGTAAAGAAATTGAATCTACTGAGTTAACATATGATGCTACAAATAATTGGACTAAATTTAATTTACCTGACGGATTTGATAATGCTTCAGGAAAACTAGCAGTCTATGCTTTACCAGGTTCTTCAGATGATACCTTCCAAGGTAGCTTTGTAGAGCAGGTTACAGGCGATGGGTTTGACGAGGCAGTACACCTATCTACATTTGTAGAGAGTGGTGTTACTAAGGTAAAACTACCTGGCAACTGGGAAACCTATTTAGATGATCAGAATACACCAAAAACACCAAATGATCCTACAGATGATACAACTATAACACCTGCTTATAATTTAATACTTGGGTATCAGTTTGATATGGAAGTTAAATTCCCTACGATTTATTTTGGACAACAAAGTGGCCAATCATATCGAGCTGCATTAAATGGTTCATTAATTATACATAGAGTTAAACTTAATTTTGGTGCTAATGGTTTATATAAAACTACTATTGATAGAACTGGTAAACCATCTTACACTGAAGAATGGGAACCTACTATGACTGATCAATATAGTGCTAACCAAGTTCAGTTTAATGAACAGGCAAGTAGAACTATACCTACATATGAGAAAAATAAGAATCTAACTTTAACACTTAAATCGACACACCCTTCACCTGCTACATTGTATTCAATGACATGGGAAGGGGATTATACCACTCAAAATTATAGAAGTGTCTAAATACATTCACCCAATCACAATGGAGGCTGCCTTAGAAGTAGCCTCTAATCTACTCCCTGCTGACCGTCTAGAGGTCGAAGAAGGTCACGGGATAGATTCCACAGAAGCGTTAGTAGATGCCGTTCAAAAACCCTCCTGCGTATACTTTGTAGTGCCTAACGGCAAGACTGCTGGTATGGCTGGAGTAGATGCTGGAGGACAAATCTGGATGCTATGTACACCCGCTATCCATGACTACCCACTAACCTTTGCTAGAGAAGCGAAGCGTTATGTAGAAGGTAGACAAGAGAAGTTATTGTGGAACATTGTTGATAAACGAAATAAGGTCCATTTAAAATTATTACAATTCCTAGGGTTCAAATTTCTAAGGGAATTAAAACATGGACCTAATCAATTATCCTTTATAGAATTTTGCCGTGTGTTTAGGAGCAGGAGCTAGAGCAGCTAACGAAGCTGCAATGCGAGATTACGAGTATCAACTCGAAAAAAGAGAAAGAAGTTGGATGCAAACACTTAGCATGACTAATGTTGAGCAACTCCAATATGAACAAATGATAGATGCTAGTAACCTTGGGTTAGCTAATGTCTATTCAGAAATACAAGAAAAGCATGGTCAAATGATTGATGCTGCTATGTCACAAAGCCAAGAAGATTGGAAGACATTCTTACAAGAAAGTAAACATTCTGATATGATAGCATCTGGTAGGCTAGGTCGATCTACTGACAGAATAGGAGCTATTGAACTTGGTCAATACCTAAAAAGAGGTAATGACATGGCTAACAAATTAACTGATGCTGGTAGAGAGCTAAGTAAGAAAGGATTTGAAGCTGCTGGTAGAACTAGAGCTGATCAATTACAAGCATTTAGTCAAGTAGCCTTTGAGAAGCACCCTGATATTGCTCCTCCAAAACCTGTGTTACAGAATGAATCTATGGCGGCATTCATGGATGCTCTAAGTATAGGATCTTCTATTGCTGGTATAGCTGGTGGTGGCGGTTTCGATTTCTTCGGAGTTAATTAATTATGGTAAAAAATTTCTATCAACCAGCACCTCCAATAGATTGGACGGAATCATTAGATAAAATCTATAAAGAAGAGATGGCTGCACTTGATCGACATCACGCAGCATTAAGACAAAATGATCAGAGAAGAGTTGAAGCAACAATCACTGCAGGTCAGGTTGCACAAAGTATTAGTAATCTAGGTACTTTAGCTAAATTTTCTAAAACAGTAGCAAAGTCTGTTGATGCAAGAAAGCAAGAAAAATTTGAAGTAGATTATGGTAAATTAGAAGAAATAGATAGGAAAATTATAAAAGATACATTTAAAACAGAAATAGATTTAACTAAAGATAGTGATAATGTACTAGATAAATTGAGAAAAGCTGGTGTATCTGAATCAGCTCTTAGTCTTCTTGAAAAAAATTCAGCTGGTAATTCATTAAGATTAAGACGTATATTAGGTTGGGAAAATGTTAAACATAGTGTAATTGATCTTGATAATAGAATAGAATCAGGTACAGAAGAAGGGGCTGCCCTTCAAAATGCATATGAAGGTGCTTATCAAAATGAATCAGTTGAAACTTTTTATAAAAATGATATATATGGAAAGTTAAATAAATTAGGATTTAATGATAAATATATCGCTACACATTTTAAAGATGAAATAGAAAGAATTGCTACAACAGAAGGAGCCTTAGCATCACTTGATTATAAGAAAGTAAAATTCACTGAAAAAATAGAAGAAGATATAAAAACCGTACAGAATATAGAACTTGAAGGTGATGCGATAAGTTCTGATAGTGCAACAGAAACATTAAGAAATATAGTAAAAACTCATGGTAAATTAAAAGCAGCTGGATTTTTACATCGACTATTAAAAGATGGTAAAACAAATCCAAGTGTTATTGATGCTATGCAAGATGGTACGATAACAGATTTTGCAGCTGGTGATAAAGGTGAGTTTATATTTGATCAAAAAACTTGGGATTATATTAGATCTGGAGCAACAGAAAGACAAGAGTCTATTATAGCTGCTAAAACAGCTGAAAACGAATCTAAAGCAACTGGTTTATTATCTCAACTATATCAAGAAGATAGCCCATTCAAAACACAAGAACAATGGAACCAAGCTATACAACCATTGAAAGGTCTTGTGTCTCAGAAAACCTTTACAAATTTAGAGAACCAAAATCTTGCTGCACAAGGAGAGGTTCAAACTAAAAGGTATTTGAATGAGTATTCAGCTGCTATAAATAATGGTACTCTTGATGAGAGAATTGAAGACATCAAAACAATACCTAATCATGCTGCAAGGACTTTCTTATTAGATCAAGCTGAGAAAATTAAGAAGTGGAAAGAAGACCCAGCTAATAAACTTGTTTATGATGAAAGCATACATGAAGCAGATGTTTACTCAACAAGATCTAAAAATAATTTTGTTAAAGATCAAACGGTAGTAAGTCAGACAGACCTTGCAATTACAGCAGACCTTATTGCTTTTAGAAGACAAGATTTAGCGAAACGTATTTTAGCTCAGTATGGTCCAAATGGTGAATTTACACCAAACCCAAATATAGCTCAAGAAAATGCAGAAGCATTGCAAACATATAAAGATGCAAATGGTTGGGGTGTAGATAATGGTTCTGGTAAATTTTCATTAACAGGTAATCCAGAAGATAAAGATTGGGGTAATTATTTTAATTTTCAATCTAAAGGTTTATCTAAAAAATATAATCACAATGCAGGGTTAACTAAAAATATCAATGCAACATATAACGCACGTATTAAAAAATACCCTGATAAAGCTAAACGTCAAACAACAGTACGTGGTGTGTTTTCTAATGATCAACTTATAGGTTTCATAACAACTAATACTGTAAGTGAAGATATGCAGTATATTAGGGAAAGAGAAAAAACTAATATGAGTGTCTTACTAGAAAAAGCAATGATAGCTTTAATGAACAGTGATGATAAAAAAGATAAAGAAATTGTTGAGCGTTATAATATCAAAGAGTTTAGTGAAACAATGCCGACACCTGATAGAATTATTTCATCAAAACTTACTGAATCAATTCAGCTTAATTCTGGTAATACTAGAAAAGAGCAGTTAAATCTATTAAGTATATTAAAATGGTATGGACCTGAAGGTTTATCACCAAATCATATGAGAAGGATTTACAGTGCTGCAGATAATGTACCTAGTACAAAAGCTATTAAAAACAAAGCTGCTTTACATTCAAGAATCTTAGAATTAAAAAACCAAGGATTATCTGATAAACAAATAAAAGAAAAACTAAAATCTGAGAAATTGATCCAAAGTACACAATGGACTAAAACATATGGATGAATTAGATCTTACTGAATTTTCTGATGATGATATTAATTCAGCGTTAGAAAGTTTTAGTAAAGGTTCAGAAGTATCTACGGATACTGAACAAGAACCTAAACAAGAAGAACCTTCTACGGAAGGACAAGGTGGTGTCCGTAGTATGAATCAAGTCTACCAAGACCGCATAGAGGAAGGTAGAGACCCAAGAAGACCTGGAGTCATAGGTACTGCACAAGACATCCTTGAAGGTACAGGTAGGAATCTATATGAAAATGCAGCACCTGTTGTAGGTATAACTGATACACTTATAGATACATTAAACATGTTTGAAGTAGGTCATAGTGCTAAAATACCTAAACTACCTAAATATGAAGAGGATACTACCCAAGCTCTTCGTAATATATCAGGTCTTGTAATACCTTCATTAGGTCTTAGAGCTAAATTATTACAAGCTGGTGCTAAGGCACATGCAGCAGGACAAGCTGCACCTTGGTTACAAAGATTAGGCAACAGTAAATCATTTCAATGGTTTGCTAAGTTTGGTGCTGATATAGGTACTGGTGCAACTGTAGATGCTATAGCAGAGCAGAACCAACAAGATGATAATGTTTTCGGTATACTAAAAGCTTACTTCCCTAAAACTTTTCAATGGATACCTGATAGTTGGGCTACAACTGCTGATGATAGTCCAGGTGAAAAACGTCATAAGAATGTAACAGAAGGTGCTATATTTAACGTACTTGCTGGTGTAGTAGAAGGTGCTTGCTTCCTTATTAAAGGTGGTAGAAGTATTAAACGTACTTCTAAATTTATTAGTAAAGGTGGTAAAGAAGTTAAAGTTGGAGATGAATTCTCTGATATTAAATTTTCTGACACAGCAATCGAAGATAACGTACTTAGAGGGTATGCTAGAAAAGAGAAAGAACTTAACCTTTTAAACGAATACTATATTAGTAAAGGTGAACCTGCTATTGATTGGAATCAGTTTGATGAAGGTGAAACATTAGTAAGAACAAAAGATGCTGATGGTATTCTTGGTGCTCAATCTGATGCTGCTCAGATTCAAAATAACATAGATTCTAGTTGGGGGCGTATTGGTAACTTAGTACATGAAGCTGCTAGAAAAGAAGGTATTGAATTACAAAACTTATCTAACAGAACACTTGTATCTGAACTTGCTAGTCAATTAAAAGAAGCTGGACCTGCTAGTAAAAGATTAAGAAATACTAAAACAATTTCTGCTAATATGATGGATGCTGCAGGTAAAAAATTAGCAGCTACAATTTTAGATCCAAGAGTATCAACAGATGAAATCATAGGAATCTTAGATGAATTTAAACGTTCTATAGAAGGCTCTCCTATTAGACTTACAGGTAAGAAAGGTATAAATGCAGCTGTTAAACAGTTAAAAACACAACTAGCTGATTTAGATGTACAGAAAGCTAGAGCATACTTATTAACATCAGAAGCTGGTCAAATAGCTGACTTCTCAGAAGGTGCTAGATTGATGGAAGATAATGTTTCGGTTCTTAGAACTGTAGATGCTATGGCAGATAGATTAGAAGTATTAACAGTAGAGAAAGGGCTTGCTAATTTTGAAGCTGGAACTATGCTTTCTAATATGACTGATTGGAAAAAAGCTGTAGAAACAGGTGATAAAGAAATTATTAATGCTACAGCTGATACAATCTTAGCTAATTCCAATGCTAAATTAACAGAGATTATACCTAAAGCTAAAGAATGGTCCAATACAATAAGAGAAGTAGCTAGAGATAATCCTGAATTTCTTAGACCATTACTATTAGCTAATGAGTTTACAGATGGTGATGTAGATAAATTATGGAAACTACATAATTGGGCTGGTGATAATTTAGCAACATTTAGAAAAGCTTTATATGATGGTAATCCTGAAGTACCTTCTATAATTAATAAAGCTATGTGGAGTAATTTATTTAACTCTGCACTATCTGCTATGTCAACACCTCTTAATGCTGGTATAGGTAACTTAACTGGTTTACTTGGAAAAGGTATGGCTACTGTTACTGGTGCTGTATTACATGGTGATGTAGCTAAAGCTAAGAAAGCTATGGTAGCTCATTTCTCATTAGATGATACCTTACAAAAGGCAACAGATCATTTAAGATTAGTCTTTAGAAAAGCATCTAATAATCCTAAAGAAGTTAGTTATGTAATGCGTGATGATATTGCTATTCAAGAGGCTAGAGGTTTAGATGCTCTTAGATCTTGGGCATTCGCTGCTTCTGAAAATGGTGAAGACGGTGGTTTAATGATGCTTAGTGTTTATGATGATCTTGATGCTTTAGCTAGAGACCCTGTTCTCAGGTTTGGTGGTAATAGTATGTCAGCATTAGACGGCTTCTCTAAATCCGTACTTGCTAGTACAGAGGCTAAGTACCGTGCATTTAATAAACTAGCTCAATCAGGTGATGAAATAACTGAAGCAAGTTTTAAAAATGCAACTGATGAAATCTATGATACATTTGTAGATGCCAATGGTATGATTAAAAACGATGCTGTAGATTTCTCAACAAGTGAAATAGCGCTTAATGCTAACTCACCTATTACAGAAGGGATGAATGAATTCATTAAACGATTCCCTGCTGCTAGATCATTTATATGGTTCCCTAAAACTACTGCTAATGTTATAGATACATTTGGTAAGTGGAGTCCTGCAGGCATATTATCTGCTGACTATCAGAAGATGTGGGGTCCATTAGGAATGAAGAAAGCTTCAGATTTCTCTATGGATGAAATAGCTGAAATACTTACAAGTAAAGGTAAGATAGTTGATGAATTTGCTTTAGATACTTTTGAAACTATTAGATATGAAGTTAAAGGTAAAGCTGCTATAGGAAGCTTAATGGTTACCATGGCTGGTATGTCAATGGTTAATGATAGATGTACAGGGACTGGACATTATAACAAAGCTGTACAGAAACAACGAATTCGAAGTGGCTGGAAAAAGAAATCATGTAAAGTTCCAGGTACTAATAAACAAGTCAGTTATGAATGGATGGGTCCAATAGGTGATTGGTTATCTTTAACAGTTGATGTTGTTGATAATTTTGATAGCTTAACATCAGCTGTACAAGAAGATTTATATAATAAATTAACTTTTGTATTAGGCTCTGCTATTACTAATAGATCAGTTCTATCACAATTAGAACCTATGTTTGATGTCTTACAAGGTAATGGTGCTGCAGCTTCTAGATGGGCAACTTCATTTGGTAATAACTTTGCCCCTTTAGGTAGCTTAAGAAATGAAATAGGTAAAATACTATACCCACAATTACGTCAAATACGTTCTGAACTTGATGATCATTTAAGAAATAGAAATGCTTGGTTAGATGCTGTAGATCCTGAACGTGCTTTACCTTCAGTAGTAGATCCTATTGATGGTAAGGAAATCGGTAAAGAAGATAATTGGTTCTTAAGAGTATTTAATAGAGGACCAGTGAAAATAACATCATTACCTTCTAAAGAAAGACAATTCTTAATTGATATTGAATTTAATAGTTCCCCTAGTATGAGAATGAGTCAACGTGGTGTTATATTAGAAAACCATGAGATCACTGCAATTAACTCTAAGATGGGTGAACAAGGTGCTTATAAAAGAGAGATAAATAAAATAATGAAAGATGCTGCTAAGCTTACTTATACTGGTCCTGATGGTACAGTATATAAAGGATTTAAAGATATTATACAAGCACAACGTAGAGGCTTGATTTCTTCTGAAATTCTAGATCATACCAAATATGGTAATATATTCAATAGACTCTCAAAAGCATATGACAAAAGTAAACGTTTAGCAGAGAATTCATTAGATGAACCAATAAGATCTGGTATTAGAGCAAGGGAGTATGCTAAAATAAATGCAGATTATAATACAAAAACTACTAATCTAGACCAACTCTATGATGATGCTGGATTAAACAAAACACTAAACATAGCTAAATGACTTATTCAACGGAAGTTAGCCACACTCAATCAGGGACAACTAACAGGGATTTCTCTGTTACTTTCCCTTTCTTAGCAACAACTGATATAAGAGTACAACTAGCAGGGGTTACTAAATCTCTCAATACAGACTATACTATTGTTCAATCAGGGGCTAACACCGTTGTTAATTTCAACACAGCCCCTGCTAATGGAGCTACTATACGTATCTTCAGAGATACAGATATAGATAATATAGAGTCTACATTTGTAGCTGGGAGTTCTATTAGGTCTACGGATCTAAATAATAACAATACTCAGCTACTATATGCAGCACAAGAATTCGGAACACTTAAAACTGATAACTCTGTCTCCTTCTCTTTAGGAGATAAAGGTGATATACAGATTAACAGTTCATCTGACTGGCAACTTCAAAACAATGTTGTTGAAAATGCTAACATGGCAGATAATAGTGTTGGGAATAATGAGTTAATTGATGGAAGTATTACTGGTGGTAAGCTTGCTAGCTTATCTATCACTACTTCCCAAATAGCTGCTAATGCTGTTAATGCTGATAAGTTAGCTAGTAATGCTGTTACTTCTGCT
>VTLG01003056.1_pt1 | contig 13255 bp, 25 predicted proteins | sample 4694571 | NCBI WGS metagenome assembly VTLG01 (sample SAMN12604809, study PRJNA352737) | marine metagenome | biome: ENVO:00000447; feature: ENVO:00000209|ENVO:00000569|ENVO:01000036; material: ENVO:00002151; isolation source: viral sequences binned using virsorter ... | reverse complement strand
ACAGAAGCCGCAACAGCCGCAAGACCAACAACAGACAAACCAGCTAATCCTCTTAAACCAGCAAGTACAGGAACTATTGCTTTTCCTAATGAAATAAAAAACGCAACTAATTTTAATGCTATCAAAGCTTTGAATACTGTAACGACACCCTCAATATTTTCTTTTAAAAAAACAAAAATGTTTGAAATACCTTTAACTGCTTTTGCAAGTGTTACACCAAAACCTATTGCTATTCTTTCAAGACTTTCAGAATTTTGCACTAAGAATTTATCTAAATCACCAAATTCTCTTTTTAATTGTGAAAAAAATCCAGCATCTAATAATACTCTTTTGAAATTAAATGCTTTATCACCAATCATTGATAAAGTACCCTCTAAAGTTTTCGCTAGTTCATCTGTTGCTTTTCCAAATCTTCCACCTTTACCAAATACTCTTTGAAATGCTTGTGCTGTTGCTTCAATAGATACAGCCGCACCAGCTTGAAAACCAAGCATATTTCTTACACCTTTTTCTCTAAATAAATCTGCCGCACCAATACCAGCACTAAATGATCTTTGTATTTGTTCTGCTGTTGTTCTAAAATCTAATCCTGTTACAGCCGCAACATTTCCTGTTATCTCTAACATATTTTTTAAATCTGTTGCGTTGTCTGTGATAGTCGCTAATATACCTGATCCTCTTGATATTTCTTCAAGTGAGAATGGAACTCTTGATGCAAATTCAGCCATATTATCAAAAGCTTTTGCACCCTCTGTTGTGTCTTTAAGTAAAAATTTTAATCTTGTTCTTAGATTTTCTATTTCTTTTCCTGTGCTAACTAAATTTCTAACAACAAGTCCAGCACCTAAACCAAGAAAAGCATTTTTAACATTAAATACTGCACTTCTTACTTTTGCAAGACCACCTTGTAATCCCTGAAGTGCTTTTGTAGCTTTATCTCTTGCTACTATGTCTATGAATAGTTTTTGACTTGCCATTATTTATATTTCCTAAGTTCAGCTAGTTGTTTCTGAGTTTTATACTCATCTTGTTCTTTTTTCAAGTAAGCTATCCAAAGATTGTAATGGCTAACAGGCATATCTAGTACCTTTTGAATTGGTAGTTTAAGTCTATCAGCAACCACCAACATTGATAAAGTATTGGGGTCGCTACTTACTTTTTTTCAGCTTCTTCTAGTGATGTATCTGCTAAAATCTTATTTGCTACTGTAGCAATAACATTTGAATCTGCTTTTCTTCTAAGTTCAAATTTATCTTCTAATTTAAAAGCTTTTTTAAGATTCCCTTTTTCATCTTTTACTTGCAGTTTCATTATTAATAAATCTACAAGAACTGTAAGGTCTTGAAAGTTGCTTGATTTTTTAAAGATAATATTTTTTTCTTCAAGTGTTAAAGGTTCAGAATAAAATACAGATGGATTTCCAGCTTCATCTTTCCACTCCTCAACTTCAATAGTTAAAGTTTGTAGAGTTTCAAAATGAGATTTAACTCTATCTATTACTGACATAAATTATTATTCAGTTCCGATTGTTAAAGCACCTGTTCCTTGAAAAGTAACTGATCTAGCAACTACTCCATCTAAAGGTTGTGATACTGACATTCCTGTAATAACACTTGCACCCTCAAATTTTCTGTCGCCTGATGAACTTCCCTCAGGTAGTAATTTAAAAGTTATACTTGCACCAGCGACTAATGATGTTTGAACACTATCCGCTTCGTCAAAGTGCATTTCTAAAGTACCTGAAAAAGATGTTCTTCCAGCAATAAAAGTTTTTGCTGAATCAGCCATTTTTGTACTTTCAACAACATCTCCTGTTGTTTCTAAAGTGAATGATACAAGTTCGCCAACTGCTGTTCCGCCAACTACTACTTCACCCTCTTTACCATGATGTACTGCCATTTTTTTCTCCTATAATTAATTTGTTATATTAGTTTTCTTCTTCTTCGTCAATTTCTTCTTCATCATCATCTTCAAAATCTTCATCATCTTCAAATGACTCATCTTCTTGATCTCTTAGTTCTGCAAGTAAATCTTTGATTTCCTCGCACATAAGACTTTCTTTATCGTGCAGTTTTTCTACACTATCTATCTTCTTTTCTATTTTATCAATTATTTTATCTTTGTTCATATTATCTCCTATGGTGTTCCTGATTCAAATTCGTAAGTACACCTAATAGTCATTCTTATACCACCTATAGGAAACAATGTACCCTCGTCTGTTTCTACAGATATAACTTCTGTATCAAGTGCATTACTATTTCTTGTAATATCAGATTCCAAAGCAGTTTCAATAGCAGTAATCAATTCATTTCTTTTTGTGTCAATATTCACCTCTGCACCTTTGACAAAACCTAATATTGCAAAATCAATAGTGCCAATCCTTGTTTTTGCACCTGACCCTATTTCTTGATCTTCTCTTGTTTCTTCTGATGTTTGAACAATAACTGCTGGATATTGTTTGTCTGATAACTCGTCTAATAAAAATGGTTGTCTTGTAGCCTTTTTTATGCTCGGACTTGATATACCTGATATAGTAGATAATAAATCAGATGCGATATTTTCTCTTTTACTCATAATGTTCTTTCAAATTCTTTTTTAACAAATTTATTAAATTGATTACTTATAATCTTTTCTGTTCTATCATTAAACCCAAAAAACTCTCTTTTTGGTTCATTCAATACTTGATTAAATAATGCTCTTTGATTCATTTGCGAGTTAGAAAACGATATTGATATTTTGTTTTTGCCTGATTTTTTTACAGTTTTTGAACTAGGTGTTAGTGCAGATAACATTCTTCCTGTATAAAACAAATCAACATTGGTTCTTTTACCCTCCCTTTGTAATTTTTTAAGATAACCCTCTGAATATGGTGCAAATTTTCTACCTCTAAAATCTATACCTTTTTGTGTCTTAGTTCTAATAATATCTAATAATTGAAAGCCACCTTGTAATATACCCTTGTCAATTATTTTTGGAAACTTAGATTGAAGTCTTTGAAATCTTTTTTCAAAAGCTTTAGAGTTTGTTTTAATTTTAACATCTAAAGCCATTATCTATTCAATCTTCTATATCCATGTAAAGGTTCTCTTTCATTAGATACGATTGACCCATCTGCTGTTGAATCATACTCAACACCATCTTCTAATATTGATCTAAATTCTCTATTGTATTCTGACATATAATATTCAGCCATTCTTTCAAATCTATCTTTTTCTGTTTCAGGTCTAAATTTAGTCAATGCTGGTAACAAAAATCTTCCAAGAAATAAATATACACCAGCCCTTTCAAACTGATCTAAATTAACTTTTGTGTTTTCCATCTCAACAGTATTCAAAACTGTAATGTCTGTATAAACATTTGTTTTATAAGTTGGAAACCACTCTATTCGTAATTGTCTAAGAATATCATTTGTAGTTTGTGCAAAATAATTTGTAGCTTCTGTAGAACCTGATGCAATACCAAAATCAAAAACATCAGGTTGATACTTAGTTACATCACTTGCTGTTATAACATTTGCACCTGTAAAATTAGCCATAACATTTACCTATGAACCAATCTACAATCTTCTTAATTTTTCTTTTTAGTTTTTTTAACATTCTTTTTTCTCTTTGGTTTTAATTGTACTACTTTATCAGTAATGTCTTTTATTGTCGCCTTTTTAATTTCTTTTTTTACACTATCGACAGGAAAAAAACCATTTCTTTCAAAATGTGCTAAATTTTGTTCGTAATATTTTTTATCCTTAATGATTATTTTTCTGCCGTTTGTTAATTTAATATCCATAATTTTCTCCTTGTTAAAAGTGAGGGCAGTTTCCCACCCTCACAAAGTATCCAATTATTATTGGATTGATGAGTCTGATTCGATCTCACAACCATTAGTGTCGTTTAATTCACCTACACCATAAACTGCTGTTGCAACAATCTCGTCTGCTCTTAAACTCGCATCTCTTTGAGTTTCGATTTTGAGGTCTTGCATCATAGCTAGTCCTAGTGCATCAGGGTGAAATACTGCACCTTTGTAATCTCCTGTTGTTCCAGGATTATTACCTGATGAGTCCGCCATATTTGAAGTTTCAAATATATTTACACCAGCGATTTGACCTACTAAAGATGATCTTAAAATCTCATTACCAACACCTGGATTTGGGTTAGCAAAAGTATTTGTAAGACCTGATTTTAGGTCGAATGCTACTTGTGGGTGGATTACCGCAGATAAATTATCTCCTGGTACTGCATTTGCTCTTAATTTTGCAACTGCTTGGAAGATTAAAGCCGCTGACATAGCTGTACTAGCTGAACCAACAGTAGTTGAAAAACCACCGAATAAAGCTGTTAAGTCTGTGTCAATTTTTTTTGCAATAGCTTCTCCAAATAATCTACCAATATCTGCCGCTACATTTCTTGGAGCCGCATTTCTTCCTAGATCAGTTAAAGTTGTCATTATCCCATGCTCTGAACAAGTAATTGTTTTTGATGTTGGGTCTATTGCTGTGTTAGATAAATCAGATGCTTCAGATACTGCCGCCGCAGATACTGCGGAGTAGATCGGAACTTCAACTGACTTTCCACCACCTGTTACAGCATAGTTTCTTACAAGTGGTCGCATAATTGATCTTTCACTTGCTACGAACAATGCTTCTGCCACTATCTCTGTGTATAGTTCCGATAGTGTAGAACTTGTGCTTTCGTTTGCCATTTTATTTGTCCTTTATTATTTTTTATTTAAATTAATCTGAACAGGTGCAGAATCTCTTTGTTTGCGATACTCAGCATACTTTTGACGATCTTCCGCCTTGCTCATATCTAAATCCTGAATATTAAATGGTTTTACAGTTTTACCCTCGATGCTACTCTGGCTACCTGTGCCTGACAATGACCCTTTTCGGAAATGTGGGTTAGCATCTAAAAACTCTTTAACTCTATCCTCAATCGTTAATAGTTCCCCTTTTGGGTTGTATCTTATGTTTTTATTATTATCAAGTATTTCTATTCGACCATCATCATTATAATTTACTTCGTTTTTTAATAATGACACTACTTGATCTGGTGCAATAGCATTATTCTTTGATGCTAAAGATAAGATAGAATTATCTACATTGATTGTTTTTACTTTGCTTTTCCAATCAGCTAACTCTTTATCCTTTTCGGCTATTCTTGCTTTCATAAGATTTTCAAGATCAGCTTTTGTTTTAGCTTCTTGTATTTGCTTTTCTTTTAAGATTTCTTCTTCTTTTTTCTTAGTTTCATCTAACATTCTTTGATGTTTTGCTTTTTCAGCTTCTAGTCTTTGTTTGACTATTCTATCAACATCTTCTTGATTAAAACTTGGTGTTGGTTTCTCGTCAGTTTGAGTTTTTTTAACCTCAGCTTCCTGAGCATCATTTTGCGGTTGATTAACCTGTTTGTCGTCTGACATTGTTTCTCCTATTTGTTTATATTATTAGTTCGCCTTTTTTGTTATACCAATCAGGATTGACATAACTAAATTGATGTCTGCAATTATATCCACCTCTAACTACAAGCGGATTGCCTGATTTCTTACCTGACCATGATCTGCTAGTCCATAATCGTTTAATCTCATCAATCGTAAAAAGACCACCACTTCTTTTGTTATATACACCATTAATTAAATTTCTGCAAAAATCTCTAGTGGTTGGAATTACATCTCCATAGTATTTTACAAAAGTTAGACCAGCATCATTTGCTTTATTAAAATTAAGAGTTGCATCAAAATCTCTTAATGAGTCGTTTAATATCTGACCAGCATATCTTTTCATATTTTCACCAGCCCTATCTCTTGCAAATTTTGTCTGTAAAGTTTGTATTGCTTTATCAACTTGTGATTGTCTTGATTTTACATATTTGTTTCTATTTACATAATCTACTAATCTATTTGCTTCTGCATCATCTGAACTTGAATAAATACCATTTATTGTTTGTCTAAGTTCTTTTTCTAATTCTGCAAAATCATTTCCAACTAAAGTATTCTGATAAACCTTTTCTGATAGTCGTCTTGTAAATGTGTTTGATACATCTTTGAACTGAGTAAAGTATTGTTGTTTTAGATTTTGTACTAATGCTAGATCACCTTTTGTTAGTTCTTGAAACTCTACAGGAATATTACCGATTCGTTTGAATGCTTTTTCTATTCTCTTTGCTTGTTTGTTAAAACCCTCTCTGACAACTGTATCTGACCAACCAAGATATTCTCTATCAACAATAGCTTTTATTTTTGGTCTGATTGCTATAGCCGCTTGAAGTTCTATAAGCTTTCCATCTGTTTGTGGTAAATCTCTGTTAGCTAATGATACTACTTCTCGTTCTATTCTATCTAATGTTGCAACAAGAGTTTTATAATATTTTGCTTCTGCTATCTCAATTTGTTTGATTCTATATTCTGTTGATTTTTGTACTATATCTGACATAAAAATTGTCTTATCAAAAAAACATCAAAAACGCAAAAAGTGTTTTTTTGTCGCATCAACCAGATAACACCCTAAAATTTCAATCGTGTACTTTTCAACAAGTTCGTCAAAACTAAAAAAATTCAAAAAGTGAATATGGTATAATTGGTAAATAAAAAAAAATGAGAGAGAATATGATAACTTGTAAAACTGCACAAATGCTTGAAGCTATAGCAGAAGATAAAAAAATAAATGCTATTGGATTTACAAAGCATGGTCGTAAGATTCTTGAAGATCAAGAACACATCTTCGTTGAGGGATTAGTTGATTGTGAAAAAACAATTTACAATGAACTATCTACAGAAGCCAAATTAGAAATTTGGAAAACTAAACATAACAGGAAAGGGGGTAAATAAAAATGGAAAAGTTTGAGAGAGCCATAAATGGAACTATTGAACAAATACATGAACAGTTTGGAATAGAGATAGAATGTTGGGTCAATGACATTTATGAAGTTTGGGTTTATAGAAAAAAGAATGCTGATTCTTTAGTACATAATCCACTTTATAAAGGTAAGTGTACTTATATTTCTATTAAACGAAAAGATAAAAAAGCTGTTCACGATTGGAGACATTTTCAACAAATAAAAAATGAACTTGTTGGAGATGAGGTTGAAGCTATTGAACTCTATCCAAAAGAGTCAAGACTTCACGATACAGTAAATCAATATCATTTATTTTGCTTACCACTAGGCACTACATTTAAGTTTGGTTGGCAAGAAAGAAATGTTGATTTCACTCCAAGAGAGGGTGGCTATAATAAAGCTGGACAAAGAGGATTAGATTAGATTTCCTCTTGTTCAACTTCATCATCTGGTTGGCGAGTTTCGTCTTGAGTAAATTCGCCAACTTCTGCTTTTTGATCTATCTCATCAAATATCTGATTTAGTTTTTCGTCATCATCTACAACTGCTCTTGCGATCTCTTTATCAACTTCTTTCATAAATGTAGGTGAACCAATACCGATAGATTTAGCTTGTTGATAATAAATTAAATCAGTTGCATAATCTCTAATGTTAAATGAGTCAGGGTAATTAATCTCACCATCAAATGTAGTATTTTGAAACATAGCATAACATCTAAATAATTGTTCTTCTGCTATTTCTAAGTTGTCTGCTTTTTCTGATAGTCTTGCATTAAGTAATTCAAATTCTGTTTGTAAAGCTATTCCTGATGACACAGCTTGTTTAGTTGTTCTTACTGCTCCTGTATGTGCTATTCTATTGATAGCTTCTACTTTGTGATTTATTGAGTCCATAAGACCTGATAAGTTTTGACCTGATGGTTGAAGTAAGTATGGTTTTAAGTTTGGTTCCATTTCTTCAGGCATTTCAATAACTGCACCAGCACCAGCACTAGCATTTACACTTGGAGTTTTTACTAATGATGGGTGGTTTGTTAATCTTATTAATTGTTCTATTTCTGAAAGTTCGTTGTAGATACTTTTTTGTAAATCAGCAATATCTTGTAGGTCTGATTGACCAATCCCTTTTTTGTGCGATTTGGAATTGTATAAAATAACTGCTGGTATTTTGCCAATCAGATTATCGGCAGTATCTATTGTAATTGGGTCTGACCTATCATCTTTTGAATATATTGTTTCTATTCGGTCAGGAAACCACAATCTAAAATATGTACCACCATCTTTATCTACTTCTTCTCTAATTTTAAGATAGTCTAAATAATACTTACCATTTACTTCTCTTTTAAAATTCCAATCTAAAACATTCTCAGGTGTAACGATTGAAATATATGGTCTTATTTCTTGATTAAGTTCCTCTGCTCTTGTTCGTGTTTGTATTGCTGGTTTATCTAAAATCATAAAACAATGACCATAGATAGCCGCATAGTTTTGAGCCTGTTTCATTACAGAGTTAAAAGTGTTACCCTCTAAATCTGCGTCTTTTAAGAATGATTCTAAACTAGGCTCATCAGCCATAGAACCAAAATCTCTTGATGCTTTTACTCTAAATAAAAAAGATGAATATATCTGAATGATGTTTTTACAATGGTTGTCGCAAGGTGTGTTACCAAGTCTTTGATTGTATTCGTTATCAAGTTCTAAATTATATCGGTTTAAGTATTGACCGATAGTGTAATCGTAACCACCATTATATGATCTTATGTAATACTCCCAACGATTTACATTTTCTTTGTAATCTTTGTGTGTATCGTAAGCATCATCTCTTGTATAAGCCATATTATTTATGTACCCATCTTGTTGGTGTTGAACTAGGCATTTGGGTTACTAAAGGTTTTATATAATCTATCATATATCCAAGTGCATCGTTCATGTGGTCAAACCCATCTTCTTTATCAGGAATATTTGTATCTTCCTTGTATGTTTGTCTTTGTAATCCTTTTATAAGATATTTGCAAGAATTGCTAATAAAAATATGTCTTACACCTTTTGAATCTTTGAGTTTAGAATTTACAGCATTTATCCTATCTCTTACTGCTGGGTGTTTATGTTTTACCTTAACTGTAAATCCACCATTCTGTAAAATAGATAAGTCTGTTCTACCACCAGCAGATGTTTTTCTTTGCCTTGATGCTGGGTCAGGATAGATAAATATTGGTAATTGTGTGCCATATCTATCTCTTATTTCTTGCACCATTTCGTCAGTATTACTTGAATAAATTACTATCTCATCAACTAAATATATTTTTTCTTTTTCTATCTGTGCAACACAAGCTGACATTGGGTCTATGTTAAAATCCATTCCAATATGTAAAGGTTTTTTCCAATCTATCTTTTTATTTACTACAGATTCTACAGGGTGAAAGTTATAGTAGATAGCACCAGCATAGTTTTCAAAAGTACCCTCAAACTCTTGTCTAAATGTTCTTTGATCTAAGTCTTGTCTAGCTTGATCTATTTCTTTTGGTGTAACCATACCACCATCTAATGTTGTATATTGAAAACTCTCCCATTCTTTGTCTTGTTTACCTTTGAGATACATCTCATAAGACCAATTACCATAACCTTTTGGAGTTCCGCACATTAAGACTTTTCCTAATGTATCTGATATTGATGCTCTTAATACTTCAAACCAAGTTCTTTTATCTATATCTGCAAACTCATCTAATATTAAAAAATTCAATCCTGTACCTCTGAGTGAGTCAGGCATATCAGCAGATTTTAAAGATATTGTACTATTTGTTTTTCTTACAGTTATTGTAAGTGTCGTTTCGTTAATATCTTCTATCCAATTAAATTGATTAAGAACTTCTTTTAAATTAGACCAACAAATGTCTTTAGCCATTTTTAGGGTCGGTGCTACATACCATATCTTTTGATTTGGTATAGCCGCATATTTCATCATCTCAGTTATAGCAAGATATGTTTTACCAAATCTTCTACCTGATATTAACACTCTAAATCTTTTATTTGATGATGATATGCGATGTTGTGGTTTTGTTAGAGTTATCTTCATTACAGCCAAACTTTATATAGATATTAAATTTATTAACATCATCTTTGCCTATTTCAACAATCTTATCATAAGCTTTTGTATAACCTGAAAGCATACAACTATAACCATCTGCATAAGTTTCATTTATTCTATGTGGTGGCATACAGGAAGTCTTACCCTCAACATAAGCACAAATAATCATAGTAAGTACAAACTCCATTTATTTTTTCCTTTTCCATTTTCTTTGAGTCTGTACTCGCCAAGACCAATGAAATATTGCTCTTGTTATCTTTTCTACCTTTATCAAAAACCAATCTATCATTATTAAGACTCATAAATTATTTTAATTTTTCTATCCTTAGTATTTTGTTATCTGCATCTAATTCAGCTTTTACTTTAGAACACATATAAACTGCGTTGCTGTTTCTAGTTGCTATTCTTTTCTTTTCCAAACATTTACTTATACTTGGTGTCCAAGTCATCTCAGTAAGTTTTTGTTCAGTACCCACAAACATCAATAAAGCTATTATAGTTTCCATTAGTGATTACCATTTCTTAATTTTTCTATTTGTTTATTTATATTATCTACTTGTTCTTTTAAATGATCTATATTGACTTTGTTGTATCTACTAGCTTCTATCTCTTTTTCAATAGACTCTATTTGACCTGAAAGATGTTCGATAAGCATAAAAATTTCAAGATTTTTTGGCTCTTGTTCTGCTCTCTTTAATAAATCTTCTTTAAATAAAATATCAGCAGTTTCTAAATTATTTAATCTTTCTAGCACTCCAAAAGCAAAATAACTGCCAACAATAATTGCACCTATTAAAGATAATAAATTTTTAAGAGGTAAGCCAACCGATGTGTCCTCGCTAAGATTTAGTTTCTTCATATCTTAAATCCTTTTTTCCATGATTGGATAGCCCAATAAGCTGGACTCAATGTTTTCTGTCCTTTTACTTTTGCTAATATAGGTCTAAATCTAGCAAAAAACATTCTTTGTCGTGTTGGATTATTCTTTCGTATTGGCATTCCTTTCGCACCAAATCTAACTATCTGAACTCTACCTGATCTTTTGTTTCTTACATAAACTCCAAATTTCTTTGCAGCTGATGGTGTTCTGAAAGGTTTGTTTAATTTTCTATTTCCATGTAATGACATTATTTGTCAATATCATACATCATTCACAAATGAAACCTTGAAAAGTACCACGACCATCTTTCAATATCCAAGCATTTTTTTCATCATCGTAAGTTGCTATATTCTCTCTATGATCTGCTCCATAATCCATACAATCATACACATTCATTGGTCTAGTAAATTCTAGTTTCTCTTTAACAACCTCTCCCTCAAATGTTAATAATAATAATACTAAATATTTACACATTATCTTTTAAAATGTCTTGGTCGCCACTTGTTACAAACATATGTATCTTTGACACCTTTAGTCCGGTACACTCCACAGAATAAATGTCTTTGAGAAAACATACCACAATTACCACATGAACCTCTGCCTTGTGATGGTCTAAAATCTTGTGGCATTTGATAAGGTATAAACTCACCATTAGGATAAAAGTTAGATCGTTTCATTAGAACCCCATTGATCAGCCATAGCATCTGCAATTCCCTCATAAAATCTACTCCTAACTTTACCTCTAATTTTACTTGGTAGTTTAAAAGTTTCCCAATGGTGTCTGCTCATTTTATATCCATTCTTTTCAATAATATCTGGTTTTACAATTTTTGTTGGTGTTAAATTTGGTAAGTTTTTAAGCCATAAACAAGTTTTTTTAGATACATCATGTCCAAATTGGAAAGGTTGTATTATTTGATTTGGTTTTCTAATTTTCGTTGATATTACACTAACTGGGTTTTCTAATGCTATTTTTTCGATAGGTGCATCTAACAATTTTCTTACAAAATCTAATGCTTCTTCTTGTAATGACCAATCTTTTTTTCCCTCTGTGAACCATCTAGCACCACTTACTGCTAGATGAGTGCAAGGTGGGTGTGCGATCATTAAATCCCAATTTTTGTCTAAATGTTTTAAAATATCATCTTGTATATGATTACCCGGACTTTCAGTATCTAATATATCACAACTCCAAGCATCGTGACCTTTTTTTGTAAAAGCATCTCTTACAATACCAGAATATTCACAAGCTATTAATACTTTCATTTACCTTGTCCTCTGTATTTTTTAAACATTCTTCGTTTATGTTTATTCATCTTAGCTTTACTTGGATTACGACCTATTGATGTCTTATGAAATGTTGGCTCGTAAGATATTATTTTGCCATATAGATTACCCTTTTTCTTTGCCATCTATTTCTTCTGCCTGTGCTTCTATAATTAATGGTAAAGGTTCAGTAACATTTGTTTGTTGTACTTTGTCTGACATTCCTAACATATTTTTAGATAAGAATATCTGCATCATCGTATTATCTTTTTTAACTGCTTTATCGTACATTTTTTTTCTTAAACTAGCTTTACCTTGTTCTCTGTATTGGTCTATTATTTCGGCAAAATTTCTTTTCAATGTTCTTGCAGATACATTCATTACTGAAGCTATCTCATAAGTAGGACAACCAATAGAAGCTAGATTTTTTAATATTTCTACATCTACTTTTGCTTTAGGTCTGCCAACACTACATTGTGGTTTCTTTGTGGCTTTAGCCATAATTTTGTCCGATTTCATATTAAATTCTTATACCTCATTTCCATAACAATCCCAACCCTCTACTCGTTGTCTTGCAAACAATTCAATTCTTGGAATATCGCCACACAAATCAACTATTCTTTTCCTAATTTCATCAGGTTTCTTTGAGTGTATTGTCCTATCAGCTAATAACAAAGATTTAACATTATTTGATTTTTTAATATTTTTTAACTTCCCTTTTAGACCTATCAAACAAAGTTCAGTAGATTTCATAGTGTAAGCACCTAGATTATAATAAAAATTATTATTTTTAGTTTGTTTTACCCATACAAAACCAACAGTAGCAAACTTAAAACCCCAAGCATCAATAATATCAAAGGATTTTTTTAAATGACTATCTACAACCCACATAAATAACAAAGCATCATTGTCTGTTATATCTTTAACAGGAAGGTCACAAATATCTTTTATTGACATTGTTTTATATCTATCTTCAACCCTATTTCCAAAACCTCTATTTCCATCTTGATATTTAGGAGAGTTAAAAGAATATGGTGGGTCTGCATAAATAATATTATATTTTTTTTTAGGTAATGGTATCAAATTTCTATCTTTTTAAGTTCTTTTACACAACCAATCGGAAAGATATTACGATCACTAAAAGTTTCTTCATCATAACTAGCAAATGTCCATAAATATTTTTTATCTTTTTTAA
>VTLG01013592.1_pt1 | contig 13257 bp, 24 predicted proteins | sample 4694571 | NCBI WGS metagenome assembly VTLG01 (sample SAMN12604809, study PRJNA352737) | marine metagenome | biome: ENVO:00000447; feature: ENVO:00000209|ENVO:00000569|ENVO:01000036; material: ENVO:00002151; isolation source: viral sequences binned using virsorter ... | reverse complement strand
TTCCTTTTTAGTGTGAACTTGCAGATCATAGCTCATGCCATAGTCACTGGTTATAGTATACTCATCCGTAACATGGTCATTTACCCATCGTGCAAACTTCAGTATATCCTCATTCGTTTCTAGCTCATCTACTGCTTTGCGTAGTCGATGCTCGTTTAGATTTTCTACATTATCGTCTGACATAATCCTCACCTTTATAACTCTTTTGCAGTTCTCTATAATTTATAATTTTCAGCATGTATAGCTGATCCCACACTATATTTTTCTTCTTAAATAATCGATGAGCTCTCTTAACAGCTTCTTTCATCTCTAGAAATGAGTAGTAGGGCAGATTTTTCGCATACGATACAATCATTCTTTCACATCTCCTTTATGATCTTCATAGCAGAAATTACACATACCTTCGTTCTTCTTCTGCTCTGTCGGCGTAATGGGACATTGGCATACCACACAATCAATCATGTGATAACGAATTTTTTGCTGGTGTTCATAAGACTCTTGGAGTTCCTTAGACCAAGGCATAACTGCGATTCCTTATATTTTTGCGAGTATCAATAGTTGTATAATGATAATAAGAAACAGTTCAAATACCAGTATAGTGTGATACCATACCCAGCGAGCCTCATAAACCTTCTTTACCTTTGGACTATACCACCACTTATGTAATACATTCTTTGTTTTGTTATATGTCTCATTTACTTTCATCACGCCTTTTTCACTATTCATAACTAAATAGTCCACCTGTTGCATGTGGCCTCCAATTTACTAGTACACCATACACAGCAAAGAATAGAATGATTGCGAGTATTATGAGATACCCTCTATATATGTAAAAACCAGCTATGATGGATTCTATTTTTGATAATATATTCATTTTATGCTGCTATTGTATTTAACCCCGTATACTTATTATTTCTAAGAGGCCCTTGACCTGTATTTCCTGTTGCAGTTACAGAGGATGATGATCTTGCGTCGATGGTGGTGTTGACAATACCACCGCCATTAGCCATGCCACCAGAACCTCTTTCTAATCCTGCTTGCATAATTTGACTAGTTTGAGATGCAGTCATAACTCTACCAGAAGAACTAGGTAAAATAAGTTCTGGTCCCATTTCACCAACCATTATTGCCGAACCAGCCTTAAAAGTACCGCCCACGGCCTTCTTGGTCACTTTGCCAGTCTTCGGCAATCCCTTTGTAGGATCAAATACTTTAAGTAAAGAATTTTTAACAAAATCAGGAGTCCATTTACCAAAATCTGCGGCTTCTATTTTTCGACCAATACCACCAAGTATGCCATCAATACTAAACATATCACCTATGCCTGAGAACATGCCTGCAAGATCAAAGTCAATGTCTGGTATAGCATTCATTAAATCAAATTGCAATAGTCCAGATTTGCCGTCATCGTTCCAGAAAAACTGTTTTACCTTTTTAACTGCTGAACTTAATAATTTCATCATAGAAAAATCACCAGCAAGTTCTGTACCCCAATCAAATAAATCTTCAAACCAGCAGAAAACTGGTTCTAGAGCACCCATTATAAGTGATCCAAAAGACCAATTATTGGCATTTGCAACAGCTTTAGCAGCATCACCAAATCCAAATAGTTCTAAGAACCATTCTGTTACTTTGAATATTCCATCTTTAATTATATTTGGAAGCCACATGGCTACATCAATAATTCTTGTCATTGCAGAACGCCAATCCATAGTAAATAATTCTGTAAACCATGCTTGTATATCATCAAATAGACATTTAATGGTATCTGAAATCCACTGAATAGGATCAATAGCATCAACCTTTGCTGCAAATTCATCAAATCCAAATAGACCAGCAACCCAGCTTACTAATTTTAAAACTACCCAAGGTATAAACCCAAGTATAGTTCCCATAAATTTAGCTACCCCTACTTTAAGTGCTTCAGCTATACTACCAGTTTCGTTTAATGTCGTACAAAAATCTTCAAATGCATTCCACAATGCATAGAGAGCAAGAGAAATTAATGCAACTATAGCAATGATAGGCAATAACGGAATCATAAATGCAGTTACCGCAGGCAAGAATGTTGATAGGAAAAATGTTTTAATTGCTACCAACGCAGGGGGTATTTTTTTCATAAACTCCCAAATTTTACCACCAACTTTTGACACCGCATTTTGTAATGGCTTCAAAACATGTTTCTTCGTATCCGCTTTAAGTAGAATATATCCTTTTTTGATTGAGCCATACAATAATATCAGACCTAGGCCTGATAATAATGTCGTTAACACGGTAATCGCCGCTAATACCTTGCCCCAGTGGTCTTCCATGAATTCCCAAAATGCTTGAAACTTGGGTATAATGGTTTCCTTGATATACGTTGTCAATTTTTTGAATGAGTCACTTTGCAGAAACTTACCAAGCATAATCAGAAATGCACCAACTGCAAGAGTACTAAGAATTGCTAGACCACCTAAGGCAGCGGTCTTTAATCCCTTCTTACCGATTTCCCAAAGACCACTAATGCCCGCGCCAATTTTGTCGAGTCGAGAACCTTGTTCTTTTGCAAGCTTTCGTTGTTCTTCTTTTATTTCCTTTTTAGCAGCTGGAGTCTCTGCATTTGCAAGTTGGTTTGCTAAATTGTCTTTCTGCGCCTTATATGAAAGCTTGCTAAATTCTTTATTATGTTCTGCAATCTTGCCTTGAGATTCTAATTTCTCTTTTAGTGCAATTGCTTCAGCTGCAGTAGTTTTACTAAAATCAAATGTCTTTTTATCAGCTTCCTTATTTTCTTTTCGCAAAGCTTTCAATTCATTATTCATTCTCTCGCGTTCTTGTGAACCCTTCTTTGCATTATCTCTATCTTCTGCAAGTTGCTTAAGTCTGGCATCGCGCTCATCTTTAGCCGCCTTCAACTGATGGGTGTTTTGTTTTATAAGAGAGTCTTTGATATCGTCTAATGTTGCAGCCATTTAACTAACCTACTTCTTTCCCTTGGGTAAAGATGTTCCTGGCTTACCAACATATAAACCAAAGAAGGCAGCGCCTGCACCAACAATGGTGGAGATAAATGCTGCTTGTGCATTCGTGGGATCGGGTAATGCCATGAACCAAACTGTTGCTGAGTAAAACGCATAGATATATGCCAGCATGATCATTCTAGGAATTACTCTAAACCTATCCAAGTGCCCTGCTATTTTATTTGCCCATGTGGGTTCGTCTTCGCCTGCACTAGGAACGAGATCAGTTTTTAAAAGTTCGTATTCCTTAGTAGTTTCTACTACTTTTACAGTATCCTCAGCCATTACTACCCCTTCATTTTTCTTTCTTGTTTTTCTCGCTCTAATCTCTCGGCCTCTAAATGTTGTATTAACAAACCAGCATATATTTCTCTTTCAAAAGGCAACATGTTATCTAATTCGTTTAAACTCCAATGGTGGTGCTGTATCATTGCAAAATTTTGTTTATAATAATTTTCCACAGAGTCATGAGACAGCCCTATCCTAAAAAATTTTCAAGTCCCTCCAATAATATTTCACTTTTTTTCTTTGTCTTAGGATTAGTAACCTTAATTTTATGTCTCACCTTTGGCATTGTTTCAAAAAACTCCATTATTCCTTCTAACTGTTGTGTATTAAATGAATCAATAAATTCTGTAATTTCATCCTTAGTCATGTCAATTCTGTGGACTGTCTCTTCTCCATGAACGACACTATCAATGCACTCATACACCATAATCATAGCTTTTTCAAAATCACCAAAATCATCATTTAAACCCTGTAAATCTTTCAACATTGGATACCTAAATTTAAGTATAATATCTTCTGTGATATTAATTTCCTGTTTGTGCTTTACATTCATTTGAACATTAATTTTATCTAAGTCCACTTCAACCTCAACTTTAGTTTCTTCATCATCAGGGCATGTAACCACAACTTTGACTTTAGAACCGACAGATTTTGACCGTAGTTGTAAGAAAACATATTCAACATCAAACATTGGAGCAGTAATAGCATCCAAAGAGCCAAAAGTGCAATTTGATACTAGCTGCCCAATAGCATCAGCAATTTCTCTTTCATTTCCAGATTCTTGGGCCATCATCAAAATCTTTTGTTCTTTTACCAAGAACGGTCTATATTTAATTTCCTCCTGTGTTGATGGTACTGTTAATTTATACTCAGAAGTTTGTAATTTAGGTAGTGCCATAATTTATCATCCTTTGGTTATAATCAAATCGTTAGGGCCCACCGTGGTCTCGGCCGGGCATTGTATAGTCGTAACTCACTTCTCCTTTTTGAGCAGCAGCGCCAGGGAATTTTGAACTGTTAGCTAATTTATCCATCGCCGCGGTCATTTTGCCTGTAAGAAGTTCTGCGCTAATGAAGCGACTACTGTCTACATCTGGAGCGCCGCCCCAAGGGGCTTTTGCTGGTCTCTTTTGATCAATCGTTTCCCAGTATTTATATTGCATAGTGACAGGTATCTTTATAATGTCTCCAGCAGCATCAGAACTTAATTGTGTTGGGCCAATCTCTTTTGGAAAGCACTCAAATAATTTGATGCCATACTTTCTGAAATTTGTTTGATCAAGAATGTATATTTCCATAGGTTTAACGTATTCCTTGTAGTATTTAACATTCCATGTTCCTCTGTCCCATGCTTCTTCTTGCCAGGCCTCAAAGTATACTCTTTCTTCTAAATTATTACTTGCTTGAATGGTCAGGGCAATTGTACCACCAAATGTGATACCATCAACAATTTCTGGTGCAATTCCATACATGTTAGGGTCTAATGATGTATTAAGTGCTCGGCCAGGTAAATCAACGGACTCACAACGCATAGAAACTTTTCTAGAATTTCCTCCAGCTGGAGAATCTATAAAAACTTCCCAGCGACTTGGAAGCGCAAATGAATCTCCGTAACGAACTTCTGCTAACCAATTATTTAACGCACTATGAGCTCTTGGTTCGGGAAAACTAACTTCCATTAAATCATACTCCTAGATTCTTTCCATACTTCTGATGCAGATGCTTTCTTAAACCTCTGTACAGGTAGTAGTGTTGCAATAGTAAATTCATCTGCATCAATTCTACGAAACTGAGACTTAGTATACCCAGAGAGATATTTATGTATGGTTGGCTTGATAAGTCGGACACTTTTTAATTTTGTGTAATCAACAATCAGTCTGGTTGTATTATCAAATTCTGTATTGTTAGAGAAATCTACTAAACGATCAAGCAACCTAATTCGCAGGGGAATGGGTAGATAGTGAAAGTTGATACCAAGAAATCCATCGTTATACCTCTCTAGTGGTAATACGAGAGGAAATGTGTCATAGTATGGCAAAGTCTTTTTGAATTTAGGACCATACATAAACATGTTGAGTTTACCATAGAATGGCTTATTATTTCTCTTACCATCTCGTATAAGATCAAGCGGCCTAGGCGTACCAAACTCTTTAATCTTTTCTCTGTACCACGCAGTTGACCGAGGCCTGTTTGCTGCCTCATCCTTTACTGCTTGCATGTACTTACTAGGTGCTCTTGCCATAAGACTATTTATACGAAATACCTAGATGATCTTCAGTTAAAATCTTAAACTCCATGCCATTATCTTCACACCACTCTGTTGCAGAGTTCCATTTAGCATTGTTGACACCATATGTTATAACCTCATTCATCCATCGTCTGGTTCGCCTCTTGGGCTCCTTGGGTGGTTTGCACTGTACCTTGGGTTTAACCTCAATGACCATTTTTTTGGTGGTTCCATCAGCTTGCTTGACTTTAATATAGAAATCAGGAAAATATCGGTGCATTCTCCCGTCCTTGGGTGATAAATAGGGTATGATGATCTCTTCACTACCCCATTCAATTATAGCTGAACTGTTGTCACAGTATACCATAAACTTACGTTCCCAGAGAGAACGGTAAATTATGTTTCGTGAATCACCCTTATATTTTTTGGGATTGATTGGCGTATATCGACCTTTATATGACATCTGTTATAAATAGTTCCACTAGTGTATAAGGATATTTAGACATGGAACAATACGTCGTAGTTGGCAAAGGTAATGCTTCTGCTGGGCCCGGTGCTGGTGGTCAGAAAGCAGTATCTAGCTCTGCCAAGAGTGATCTCAAAAAGAACGAAAATCCTAAACCAACTATACTTTCATATCCTCTTGATGTTGGTTCAAACCCAAGACAAGCAAGTTATATACTCTTTGCTCGTCATTCTATATCCGGCGCAAAAGTTAACCCACCAGTAACACCAGTAATGATTCAGACAGGCCCGCCCAATCGCGTAGATCAGGTAGCAACTGCTGCGAAACAACGGAACGCGGATAGTGCGGCTGGTAAAGGTGGCGCTGGTAAAGACGGTTCAACTAATTCTCTAACATTGGCTAAAAGAAATATCTCACAAACTGGAAATTTTATTGCATTGTATATGCCACCAGCAGTTAATGTAGGTTATGCTATGGATTATTCTGAAGGTGAAATTGGTGTGATGGGCGAAGCGCTCTATGGACTATTTAAAGATTATCAAGCCGGTGTTGCGACAGAAGATATGGTTACGAAAGCAGCAGGCACGATGGGTCAAGGTCTAGAGAAAATGGGTGTTGCGACGATTGATAAAATTCTTCCCGGCGCAAAAGATTTGTACGCTATTGAACACGGTTCCATCATTACACCTAGAACAGAAATGATGTTTAGGGGTATTGGCAGAAGGTCATTTTCTTTTTCATTCACATTCATTCCCAAAGAGCAAAATGAAGTAACAGTAGTACATAGCATTGTAAATGAATTTAAGACGGGAATGACCCCAAGATTTAAAACAGCGGGAAGTGTAAGAGAGATGACAATTCCTGATGTATTTTCAATTGAGTATATGCATATGAATGGCCCAAATCAGTATATCAATAAAATTGGTAAATGTTATCTAAAAACAATGGACGTTACATATGGTGGAGATAAATTTGTAACCTATAATTGGGATGGTAAAGGCGCACCACCTCAAAGAACCACTATTAATTTAGCCTTCCAAGAGTTAGAAATCATGGATAGAGATAGCATAGAGAGAGGTTTCTAAGATGTATTTTAGCCAATTTCCAGTTATTGCATATGATTCTGTTGGAGACAAAGAGTTCAAGACAGTTACACACTTACTCAAGCGTGTAGCATTGCATAACAAAGCAAGGTCGGTAGGTTCATTATATGATACATATGATGTTAGGAGTGGAGAAACGCCAGAGATGATTGCTCACAAGTATTATGGTGATCCAGAGTATCATTGGGTTATTATGTTGGTCAACAACATCACAGACAGGTATCACCAATGGCCAATGAACAATCGACAGTTCCTTGCACACATAGATACAAGGTATGACAATGTGGACGCAACACACCATTATGAAATTTATCAATCATCAGGCGACACTACAGTAAAAATTGATATTGGCCTTTCTAACGTAGATGCAGATGGTGACACTATTTCTGATGCAGTGTTAATTACAAACAGAGAGTATGAAGAAGCAAAGCAGGACGAAATTAGAAAGATACGGTTATTGCATCCCCAATATCTGGAGCAATTTGTTGAGGAATTCGGTAGATTGGTTTCTGGCACAAAGGATTAATTGAATGGCAGTTGATATTTCAGAATCACCAATGGTTCTTAAAAGTGGTGGTGAATTTAAGGTTATTCAGGCTGATCTAATATTATCTAATGGTAAAGTGGTTGGATTAGATAAATCTATTATGGGACTCACCATATTTGAGGGAATAAATCAGATTGCCCTAACAGGAAATATGATGATTCAAGATGCATTTAATTTAGCATCTTTTGGTCCTATTATTGGTCAAGAATATCTAAAACTTAAAATTGCAACGCCAGGGTTGGAGGGGTCAGCAGACCATTCACTTGACTATTCTGAAAATGCATTTATGGTCACAAGCATTAATGACAGGGTTGATATTGGTAATGGTGTGCAGGCTTCTTCTATATCATTTTGTTCAAGAGAATTTATAGCCAATCAGAGAACCAGAATCAGTAGAAAAATGACAGGGACATATTCTGAAATCGTGGAAGCAATTTTGAGAACTGATCTAGACAGCACTAAGAAATTTCACAACGAACCTAGCGTTGATAATAAAAAAATAACTGTACCGAATATAACACCATTTGACATGATATCGATTGCAGTAAAAAATGGTATATCAGAAAAGTACAATGATCCTACATATTTCTTTTGGGAAAATACCCGTGGTTATAATTTCAGAACTCTAGGGCATATGTATTCTCGGCCACCTGTTATGAATTACGAGTATACTGTTCCTGGCACAAGAACAGAAGACGGTGTAAAGAATATCATGCAAGAGTTGTCTGCAATTGAAAGTTATAGAATAACTGGTTCACCTGATACAGTATATAATTATACGACAGGCATATATTCATCTGATCTAATTGTCCATGACATATTATATAAAAAACATTATAGTTATACATATAACTATATCAATAATTTTATTGATGAAAGACATCTTGGAGAAAACCCTCTAGTGAATAGTTTATCTGTCACTCAGGACGGAAAAAAAGTATCGTCTTTTCCTGCCAGGCAGTATCTAAAGCCTACTGTGGGTCTTGGTATCGATGAAAGTTATGAGGATGAGTACAATCAATACTCTTTTACCTCAAATAGATTACCACCATCAATTCAATCACGAAATGCCCAATTATCGATGTTAGAAGGCGGATTGCAGATGAACATCGATGTTGTTGGTACTACTGCTGTAAAAGCAGGCGACATTGTTGATATAAAAATTCCTTCAGTAGCTGCAGTTAAAAGTTCCAAGAACGAAATGTTTGATCAATTGTATAATGGTAAATTTTTAGTCAGGACTTTACGTCATGATTTTGATATACCTAATAATAAGCACACAATGTCTATGAATGTCACTAAAGACGCTATGAATAATTCTTTAGTACAATCAGAAGAAAATTTTGAACCAAAATCCGATGCCGGAGCTCAAACGATCTCTGAAAATTGGAATGATGTTCTAGCATAAGGAGAAGTCCATTTCAAAGAATTCTATATCCCAACATAAACAGCGAAAGGAACTAAAAATGGCTAAGACCAAAAATCGCATCAAGAGAATGACTTTCCAGACACAAGAGCGCACGCTAAATTATGAACCCCTATCAGATAATGATAAATACATCATAGAAATGGCAGGATATAGAAAACAAGGACAAGGAAGAGATGAAGACATATCAAGAACTACAGGAGGGCCTACAAGACCCCAATATATTTAAAGCATTCTTTCTTGCTGGTGGGCCCGGCAGCGGTAAATCATATGTTGTCAGAAAAACTACTGGCGGTACTGGCTTAAGAGTAGTCAATTCTGATGATGCATTTGAAGCATTGCTAAAGAAGGCAGGCCTCTCTATGAAAATGCCAGAAGATGAAACTGCTGCAAGAGATGTAGTAAGGGGTAGAGCTAAAGAGATAACGGCAAAACGTCATAAGAATTATGTTAAAGACCGCATTGGGCTTGTCATTGATGGCACTGGGCGAGAATATGATAAGATTCGTGGCCAGAAGGCTGAGTTAGAATCATTGGGATATGACACATACATGATATTTGTCAATACCTCAATGGATACAGCACTAGAACGTAATGCAATGCGAGATCGAACAGTGCGTGAGGATATTGTCATTAAGTCTTGGAAGGACGTTCAAGGCAATATTGGAAAGTTCAATGCTCTGTTTAGAAAAGGTATGATTATCGTTGATAACAATAAAGCGGATGATGATATTGAGCTGATGGCTTTCAAGGAAGTTAGGCGACTTCTTAAAAACAAAGTCCAGAACACTCGCGCTAAACAGTGGGTTGACATGGAAATGAAGCGGCGAGGGATCACAAAACGACCTAAAGGATGGTAAGAATAATATGGCTATAGATAATGAACTTATTATTGCAAATTTACGCGAAGTGTATGACCCCGAAATTAGTATCAATATATATGATCTAGGCCTGATATATGATATATCAATTGACCAAAGAGAATTAGAGGTTACTATTACACATACTCTGACAAGCGCATTCTGCCCATTTGCAGATGAAATTGTTAATAGTATACAGCAAGCTGGTTATGTACCAGAAGTTATAAGTGTCATAGTGGAAACTACTTTTGATCCCCCATTCACAATGGATAACGTACCAGAAGAAACTCGGCTTGTGATGGGATGGTAAAATAGACCATCACCTAGACATCACACCGTATGTATGCCCATTCACCTTTGTAAGAACAAAGTTATTGATGGAACGCATGAAACCAGGCGAGGTAGCAGAGATTCTACTATCTGGTGGTGATCCTCTGGAAAATGTTCCCAGATCGATATGGGAGCATGGATATGAGATAATCTCTCTCGAGCCAGAAAGTGATGGCATCTACAAATTAATCATCAAAAAACCACCCCCTGTTGCATAAATGTCACACCTCACAAAAAAGTGATTTTGCCCTATTGACAATTCCTCTTGAATATGCGACAATAAGGTATAGTCAGAAATAAGAGGATTTTATGACAATAAAAGAATTTATGGAATTGATCTGGGCATCTGAAAAGATGTTTATCGTGTTACCAGACGGTAATACGGGTTTCATAGAGTCTGTACGGTGTAAGTTCGGTACGGACCTTGAGGCGATGATTGAGGTTTGTGGTGAACTAAAGGTCTTCAGTTGTGAAGAGCTATTTGAGGGTGGAGCAGAACTTGTCTAACGAATTTACTTTTTTATCTCCTAAAGTCGATCACAGAGATCGTGACCTGATGGGTTTCGATGACTGTGGTACTGGCGAGAACATCATGATTGAGGACCATTGGATCATGGCCCATATCATGCACAAGGCTGGGATATTCCCCAGCGTGGGAATCGCCCGCAAAAATGGGTGGAATAAGCCCATTAAAGAGGGATTTTCAGAGCTTACCGTGGGTAAATCAAGGAAAAAAATTTGGATTCTCAATGAAACCAAGGGGTTATGAGGTACGATTTTCCTTGACAATTCCTATTGAATATGCGATAATAAGACATAATCAGAAATAAGGGTTATTTGATGGTTGAGCGGATTGAATTGGACAAGGGTGTAAACCTTGGATACGAAGAGAAAGAAGGCGACCTGATAGGTCGGCGGTGGGGCTATGATATCCACTGTGAAAAGACTGCTCGGACGATGACCGTAAATGTGTATGAGCGGAAGAAATTCAAGATTGTTGCCGATGAGCTTCATTATCGTGCAGTCGCATATCTAGGTTTAAGTAAGAAAAATGGTGCCTGGCACGTTGATCTGGTAGAGGTCGATTCGCGGTATAAGGGTAAGAAGCTTGCCAACAAGTTGTATCGGTTTCTACTAAAGAACCTTGATATCACCCTGATGGCCGGTTCCTCGCAGTCTGTTGGTGGTCGGTACATCTGGAATACCCTCGCAAAAGACCGGCACGTTACGGTATATGCCAAGAAGGGTGTTTATTCCAATATTGTTGATTTTCCCAAGATAGGAAAGCGGGAATTGGTAGGAAATCTCTTCAATTTGTACAATACCAAAGCTGCGATATATGCGGTTGCTGCGTAACATGAAAGCGGATAAAATATCTTGGTTGGGGCTGGTTGCACTTATAGTGATTTTTGGTGTTGCTTTTCTTCTTGGGGGCTAAAATAGTTCTTGACAAACCCTGTTGAACGTGGTACAATTAGACATAATTGAGAAAGAAGGACGAATTATGGCTTATATGAATGTAGAAAAAAAGAACAAACTTGCTCCTGGCATCAAGAAGGTGCTTGCTGAGTACGGTATGAAGGGCACTCTTGCCAAGGATCGGTTCACTCTGAAGGTAAATCTGAAGTCTGGCCCGATTGATTTTGGTACGGATTCTGTCAACGAATATCATATTGAGAAGCACTTTGACGGTGTTGCCAAAGAGTTTCTACTGAAGCTCAAGGACGCTATGATGGTCGGAAACCACAATAATAATGATATCAGCACTGACTATTTTGACGTTGGTTGGTACATAGATATCAACATTGGTAAGTGGGACAAGCCTTATGAGGTGACTGCCTAATGAGTTTACCATCTGAAATTATGTCCTTGTATGAGGACATTTATGAGGAATGTCTTGAGATAGCGACAAAGAACATGGCGCCCTTGGGATATTCCCCTGCGGAGATCAAAGCTGCAGCAAACGATTTATATGAGGAGAAGTGTGAGAAATTAGAATGAGTAAAATAGATGCATTAACAAAAACTTTGTATGGGGTTGAAAATGTTGCTGTGATACACAGCACACATGAGAAAGCTCCTCATACAGTTGCGTTTGTAGAGGTTGAGGCAACTCTGCCTGTTAAGGAGAAGCTAGAAATTGCATTTGTAAAGACTAATTCTATTGCTGATGTATGGTGGCGGAACGAAGGAGTGACGGCTCTATTTGGTGGCAAGTATTGTCGAAGCACTATGACTGGCGATATGGTTCTCATAGGAACCACAAAATACAAGTGTGAGCATTCTGGTTGGAGCAAGGTATAACTAATGCATGATTTTTGGTTAGGCGTATGCTGGGGAGCTATTGGTGTTTGCCTCATAATCTATCAAATATCTGTTTGGAATCCAACTATGTACTGGTGTTCTTAAATGATGACTGATGAGCCTGGTAAGTTCTGGGATGAGGAGCATGGCGGTGAGGGATGACTGAAGAATCAGTTGCAAAATTAGAAAAACGTATTGGCAATGCTATGAGGGCAAGAGATACTGCCTGGACCTGTTGGGGGAAAAATTATTGGGATGCAGTAATAGCATATCTTTTAAGGCAAGCGAATCGTTTGAACTAAATACTTATATGGTCACAATCACAGAAAAAGCAAAGGAATACATGCAAAGTGTATCCAACGGCGGTTATGTAACTCTCGGCGTAAAAGGCGGGGGTTGTTCTGGATTCCAGTATACATGGGGCTTATCAGAGACTAAGACTAATGATGAAATCATAGATAATATTTTATTGTTAGACCCAATGGCTATCATGTATGTGATTGGAAGTAAAATTGATTATGTAACAGAGCTGGGAGGCAGTTTTTTAACAGTAGTCAACCCAAAGGCTACAGCACAATGTGGATGCGGAGAATCCTTCAGCGTGTAGGTTATTATATAGCATAAAGGTGAGCATGTATGCAGACGATTGAACGAACTACCTTATCTGAATTGGTAAGCAATGAGCAGTATGCGCGGAAGGTATTG
>VTLG01006540.1_pt1 | contig 13258 bp, 30 predicted proteins | sample 4694571 | NCBI WGS metagenome assembly VTLG01 (sample SAMN12604809, study PRJNA352737) | marine metagenome | biome: ENVO:00000447; feature: ENVO:00000209|ENVO:00000569|ENVO:01000036; material: ENVO:00002151; isolation source: viral sequences binned using virsorter ... | reverse complement strand
AGCTTTACCTTGTTGACTACGAGCTTCCGTTTTTTTCTCTTTTTCTGTTGTTGGCATCCATTTACCTTTAATAAATTTTCCCATTATTTTATTCCTTTATTTCTACATGAACTAGGTCGTCAAAATTATTATCGTGTATATCTCCATCGCTATCCCAATCGCCGCCCCAACGAATCTTAACACCCATTGCTTTACCTAGACCTCTTAACATTCCACCCATATAATGAAACATTTCTCTATCTTCCCAATCAATCGGGTAAGGAGCGAGGTCAACAGCTTTTCCTAATATGTGTTTGGAATACTTTGTTTTCGTTTTCCCTTGTGCTAATAATTCCTGTTGCCGCTCCTTACTCCGCAAACCTTCAATAATTGTAACGTCCATTATTTTAATTAATTCATTAAGAACATTTACAAGCTTTGTATCGACTCCTTTAAGTCTTTGTTTGCTTCTTTTTCCAAATTTATACATTAAATAAACTAATGTTTATTTTTTTGCACAACTATAAGAACGTCCTTGCCAAGTAAAAGAACCACCTTTCCCACCAGAACAATTTGATTTAAAAGCTGCTCTAAATGAACCAGCTGCTTTAGAATCTTTTTTATATTTGACGTATGTTCCGCCTTTAGTATGAACTGCAGATTTAGCTCCTCTAGAAACTTTACCAACTTTTTCCATACCGGGCATAGCTGCTTTTTTTCTTTTAGCTGCTGCTTTTGTATATGAAGCAGCTTTTACTTTTGTGCCTTTTGCAGTTGAAACTTGTCCTTTTTTAGCCATCTTTTTTAACTTACGTCTTCCAAGAGCTTCAGTTACTTTAGATTTTAATCCACTAACTTTTGATTTTATTGATTTTCTTCGTTTTTGTCTTTTCATTTTTTTAGACATTAATGGGCCGTATGTCGCCATTTTTAACTCCTGTGTTTTAAGCTATTAACCAACTTTTGGCTTTTCGCTTTGGTTTAAACCATCTTTTTTTCTTTTCATCCTTTTTCATATTTGGTGGAAAAGCATGAACTTGTGAGTAATAAAGGCTCTCTATTGTGTCATCGTGAGCCATTTTAGGGCCAAAAGTAAGGATTTCGTTGATTAAATCAAACATATTTTTCCGTAAATGTACTGTTCCTGTGCTAAAACGAGCAGAAAGCCCACTATAAATGCGATTTCTTTTTTGTGTTCCACCAGGTTTTTCTGGAATAACGGAAATATCGAACTTATTTAATCTTCTTCTTTCATCATTTAATGCTTGAAATATACTTCTATTCATAGCAACGTCTTCAACAGTTGACGACATACAATTATATTTTTGATGTAATTCAAGTATCATATCTACAACGCCTTTTTTTCCAAGTATTTCACCATTCTCTGGATTTTTAGAACCAATCGTAGGAACACTTCTATGTCTTTCATATTCTAATACATATAATTCATTATTACCATCAATTGCAATAACAGTAATTACTGAAAAATCACTATGCTTAGTATCAATATCAGTTGCTGGGTCGCAGCCAATGAATGTATTAACAGGAATGTCATTTCCATCTTTAACAATATAATTAACACCATCTTCATTTTTATAGTACCCATCCCAATATCTGATGTGTTCTCTTCTCCATATTGCATCTTCTTCACTCATTACTTCCATCATATATTCTTGATAAAACTTTTGAGGCTGACCAGAATCAGCATAGAATTTTTTCTTTTCTTTTATTTTTGAGATTGGGAAGAACGATTCCCAAAGCGGAGTATTTTCATCAAGTAATGCTTTATATGTGATAACACGCCAAGAAAATTCTTTTTTATTTTTTTGAGCCTTAGAATGGTTGTTAATAAGATTGTTAATAAAACTGTCATAATGTACAGGAGTACCATTGACACGAAGACGGCCAGTGTGAGGCTCAATAGCGGGATATACAACAGCCGTGACCAAATTCGCATTTTTATCTCTGGCTTCTTTTGTAATTGTGTTCGCTTCATGTTCAAAATCATCAAGAACGATGAGGTCGTATCGTTTATGAAGTTTAGCTCCTCCTCGTATTCCTGCAACGTTACTTTTTGATATAAGTTTACATCCATTTGTTACCTCTATGTCTTCCTCTGTCCATTTTTTACCTTTCATTGGGCCAAAATAATATTTAATCATATCATTAAATTCTAAATGATGTTTAATATAATCCATATTACCTACGCTTAATTTTTGTGTAGCAGATACCCAAGCATAAAAAAGGAAATTATCTTTACTTGCAAATACAAAATCTTTTACAATAGAAGCTTTGGTAAGGACAGTTTTACCATGTCCTCTAGGAATAATTATTGCAGTTTGTTTTACATTTCTATCATCAATAGCATCTGCAATTTCATAATGAAAGAAAGGAGTTTCGCTTCGCATAAAGTCATCTGGAAGAAAAAGTTTCCCAAATGATATAAGGTCTTTATATGCTAATTGTAAGGCTTCTTCAGCTTTGCTTACGTTCTGACTGTTTATATTTGCCATCTAGGTATTTTTCTAGTTTTTTAGCTTGTTTTGTCATATCTACAAAATCGTTAAATACAACTTCAAACTTTTGAAGTCTTTTTGCAATGAAAAATATTGTATTTTCTAAATCGTTTATTTTACGTTTTAAATCATGTTTCGTTAATGATTTTTTTTGCTTCATTGTATTCTCCATTTATACATTTTAAAAATCTTTTTAGTATTCTTTTTGATTTATTTTGATTTCTATGGAGCAATACAAGAACTTGACTTCTGATAATTGATTCTTGAGATTCGCTCATTTAACACTCTGGGTCGTTTTGTATTCCTTTATTAATAAATTTTTTCTTTTTACCTCCATCATATTCATATGCGTGGCCGTTTTGTTTTAACAAATTATTTAAACTATCTTCTTTTTCTTTAAGAAAAATCTCACCAAGTACTCTACCGTACTTACCAAGGCCGTGAGATTTTAATGTAAACTTTCCTTTATCAGATTCTTCAAGCATTTTTTTTGTATATGCTTTAGCTTCCAATCCTTTTTTCTTTTCTTCTAAATTTCTAGTTCTAGATTCCCAAGTATCTACACCAATAAATCGTATTCTTTTTTTTACAAAAGTATCAAATCCTAAATCTATTAGAGCATCGCAAGTATCTCCGTCAACAACTCTTACTAATTTAGCATTATATATAAATTTATCAAGCTTTTTCATTCTTTAATTTATTATAATTTTTTCTAAGATATGTTAAATATTGTGATGCATTAATTGGATTAAAAATTGTAGTAATTAATCTATTGTCATCATCATCGTATTGAGGGTCAATAATAGTAACTGGGCAATTAAATATATTCTTATCGTCTAATCCTAATTTATCTGCATAACTATCCATTATTTTAAAAGAAGCTACTTGCAATGCATGAGATATAAGACCATTTGAAGGACTTTTTAATACTTGATAACCAGAAACATGAGTATGTCCACAAGTTAGTACATGGTCAGCCCAACCAGTTTGAGCAGCACGAGCAACACCATGAGCAGTATTCCAGATACTATTACCTTTCCAAGTATGTCGAGCATTTATTCTTATCTCTTTTCCATTGGGAAATACAAGATTCATCCTAGCTCCCCATTTTTCATATAATCCTTGATGCCCTCTCATTATAAAATCTAAAGGGTCTCCATCCCCACTCCATACATCATGATTTCCAGCTACTAAATATAACCAATTTAATTTATTTACAAAGTATTCTGTAAGTCTCCATGATTCTTTTGCAGATGTTGATTGCTGGCCGTATAGAGCTGAAAGTCTTCCTATCCAATTATTTTGTATGTCTCCAAGATTTCCAGCAAACATTCCTTTTGTATTATTAATTACACTCATATAATATAATATTTGAGATATATCTGTACCATCATCGTCAACGTGAGGGTCTCCAAAATGAGCAATACCTATAGGCCCATCTATATTAATATTAATTTTTATAAGCTTTCTGCTTTCTTTAGATATTTTCTTTTGTTTGTATTGTTTTTGTCGATGCTCTATTAATTCTTCTATTGGTATATGTTCTGGGTCTATTTCTTCTACTTCAAATGGATTTTTTTCTACTATAGTAGGAGCTACTGTTTTTCTACCACAAGCAGTACATTTCCATTTTTGTTTTTTTGTATTTGCTCTATATAAAAACCCACTTTTGTGGACTGACCTAGCTCCGCAATGTGGACATCCTATTACATTTCCATCCGCATCTTTTCGGATGTCGTCTCCTATGCTCATATTATTCCTCGGATTTTACTTCATTTAATTGATTTGTTCTTGTAGCGCCTTCAAGTTGTTCTGAGGAAAATCCTTGAAACACTCCTAGCAATCCCATTTCTTTTTGCTTTATTGTATTTCCAGAGGTCCCCACAATTTTGCCTAATTCTTTTGTTGATTGTAGAATGATATTATCATCTTCACTAAAATCTGCAAGATTTTTCAATTTACCAAGAATGTATTCGTGGTCTATTCCTAATCCTTTTGCTACATCAAGAACTGATTTTTCTATTTCTTTCATTACTCTTTCCTGTTTTAATAGTATCGTTGCTTTCTTTCTTGCCTTTTGGTCTGACATTTCTGAGTAAGCTCTTTTGTAAGCATCTACGGCTCCCATACCCGTTACTACATTTATTACGAATTCTTTTTCTTTATTTGTAGTTTTTGTTCTTTTGTGAATTCTATTAGAAGTATTCTTTATATTAGTAGAGAATGTATATCTATTTGGATGATTATCAAAGTCTGTATCCATCTTTACATTTGGTCTATTAAGAAAGCTTCCTACAACAGTTCTTACCCAACCTTGTGCAAATTTATAATTTTTTCTATCGGAATGATGATTGACGTCTTTAGATACTTTTAATAATTGAACAATTCTATCGTCATCAGAATATACCCAATCATTTTCTTCAGCTTTTCTCCAATCTGGATGAACAACTGTATTAATATGGTCTTTTTGAAATTCTTCTAAATCCTCATATACATAATGAGGGACATTTTTAATTGTTCTTTTTTCCGACAAACTTATTTTCTCTCTCTTGTTCTAATTTTTTTATTTGCACCATTAAATTATCTATCAAATCTGTAACATCTTTATGAACCATAAATACATTACCATCTATTTCTAAAGGAATCATTGATTCCGATAAATTCTTTAATACACATTCTTGTGTTTTTACAGGTAAATCAGATAACTCTTCTATAAACTCAGCCATATTTATTTTTTTACACATTATTTATTTATCCCTACCCTACCACCCTATAAATTTAATACATATGTCAATTTTGCCCAAGTTATATTTACAAAAAAAATTGTAGGATTTTGATACTTAACCTTTTTTACCATATCCACCCCCTATCGGGGGATTTCGTATATACGATTTTTAGTTATATTTCATTTATATTTAGAATTATATAATTATTAATAATAAACAGGAGACTAAGATGTCAGTAATCAAACTAGAAACAAGAGATGACTTCATTCATCTAGCTGCCGAGACGAGAGCTAAGCGCCTGCTTAAGTCAATCAATTCACCTAAGCGTAACCAATATGTAATGGGTGTTAGAGTTGAAAGTAAGCGTGAGATAATGCAGGCTCTGAGAGATGACTTGATTAATATTAACCGATGCTGTGTTGAAGCTGGGTTTGACCCAATTATGATGGATGAAGACGATATACCAGTGAAGATACCTACATCAGTTAAGTAGAATTAAGGGGATTAATTTCCCCTTTTCTATTACTTACACCACTATACTTGTAATATAATAGTGGCCAGTGCCATAATAATGTGAATACTGAAGTGCATCAATTAATATAATACAATAGTGATATTATCTTCCTTATTTGCATTAACTTGGGCATTAACTGTAGATTTAATAATAATAGGAGTGAATAATGAAATTGTTTAAAATGCTAATGAATCGTAAAAGAAAATTTAAAACTTGGTTAGATGGAGAATATATTTATGGTGAGTATAAGGTGTCTGTGTTTGATACAGTTAGTAAATATATTATGTGGGATATTCTTAATATGAATTACTACTTGGCTCACAAAGGTTTAGGTTTTCATAAAGTTTACAATTTAGAATATTTATTAAAAGGAGGTAAGTAATGCTAACAATTAAAGAATTACAAGATACTGTGCCAGACCTTATTGGCAAGATATATATGGAAGGTCAAGTTACAGTTGTGGAAATACCTCATGGAAGAATTAAGATAATGCCAAAACATCGCAAGCCAGGCTAATAGCGAGACCTGTCTAATATCTCCTGCGACTGTGAAAACCCTTAAAAGGTTTACATCAGCGTATACAGTTAAGATATTAAATGACAACAAGGTGCCTCAGGCGTGCCGCTACCTTGTAACAAAAATGCGGCTCTAGAATTTATGGGCACTGTTCCCTTCCACTCACAACTACAATGTGGTAAAGTAGACCTCCGCATCGTCTATAATAGCAGTGCCCTATAATTGCAAAGGAGTAATTATTCTATGACAAAAAAAGAATGGTTAGAAGAAAAAGTATTTAGGGATACATATGGTAGAACATTAAATCTATCAGATGTTCCTATGACTTATATGACAAGAAAAAAATCATTTAAAAAACAAAATATCACAGAACAAGAAATAAATAAATATTGGAAAGAGTATAAACATAGATACATAAAGGAGTAAATAATGGAAAGAAAATCGCAAAAACAAAAAGTGTTAGAATATCTTAAAGATGATAATTCTTTAACAGCTGTTGAGGCATATGAAAGAGGATGGGGAATGAGATTAGCATCTATAATAAAAATATTACGAAACGAAGGTTATCATATTAAAACAAAAATGCTTACTAATAAATATGGCACTAGTTACGCTAGATATAAACTGGAAAAAGAACAAAATAAAGTTTATGATAATAATAACATTAAAAGCACTCCTTCAAAACAAGAAGAAGAAAAAGCTAAATTATTATTAAAGATGAAAAAGTATAATAGTGTGAAATTTGGAAATGATTTAGATGGTAATAGGTATTTTAAAATAGGATATTGGAAACCAATAAACTCAAATGACCAATATTATGTAAAACAACATAGTAAGTTAAAGTTTGAAGAGCAAAGTGTTTGGGATGATGATTGTGGTTATAAATATTGGTATTCTGTAAAATAAATAACATAAAGGACAATAAAATGAAAACACCTTCCAAAGAAGTAAAATTAAATACAAATCAAAAACAAGCTGTTGGCATGGATGAAATTACAATGGTTCCTATATTTAAAACAGGAACAAATGAAGAAGATTATAATAGATTCTTATTAGTAGAAAGTAATAGAACTATTCGACCTAATAAAATTGCTAATCTTAGAGTTGAAATAGAAAGGAACGACCTTACCCATGAAAATGAAATAAAAGTAGTGTTAAATGACAACAATAAATTAATTATTGTAGAGGGACAACACAGATTTATTACTTGCATGGATATGAAAATACCTATTTATTATAGATTCTCTAATATGACTCTTGATGATATAGGGTTGGTTAATTCAGTGCAAGATAAATGGAACTTAAACGATTCATTACATCATTATTGCAATAGAGGTATGCATGAATACAAAGTATTAGCAGGCTTTAAGAAACAATACAAGTATCCTATCTCTACTTTAATAGGGGTATTAGCTGGTCGAAATGATAAAACAATGTGTGATGAATTTAGAAGAGGACAGTTTAAAGTAACTCAATCACTTGAATTTGTTCACGATGTTCTTGGAAAAATACAAGAGTTTAGACAATACAATGATAAAGTATATAGACATAGAACATTCTTAGCTGTTTACATTGACTTATTAACTCATCCAGACTTTAAACATGAAATATTAATAAGAAAAATTGAACAGATACCTACTCGTTTTGTGCATTGTACAAAAATAAACGATTATCTTAGGATGATTGAAGATGTGTATAATTACAATAATAGGACACCAATAAAGCTTTGGTGAAATAATAATTATTGGGGTGTAAAAATATTAACTAAAGAGGATGGCTTATAAATGTTGTTTAATTTGGTTGGCTTGCAGATATGCACTCACCCCAATAATTTTAAAGGAGAAAGTATGAAAATATATGAATGTTTTTATTGTTATGAAAAAACTGATGAAAAAGGTATAAGAGTTTCTGGTCAAACAAAAATAACAAAAAAAGTAACTAAAAACTGCAAACCATGTATGAAATTGTTTGGTGATAAACATGGAATGTTAATAATAAAAGGAGATTAATATGGCAATAATAAAAGATGGTTCTAGAAATGTAGAACTAACTGGAAAAGACAAAGAAGAATACATAAAACATAGATTCCCTAAATACTATAAAGACGACTTAGATACACAAGCATTATTAGAAGATGAGGAATTTAATCAAAATAAAAATGAAGTATTCTTATATCTTGAAGATTTAAAAGAGTCTGGTCAAACAAATATGTTTGGAGCAGCTGCTTTTATTCAAGCAGATTTTGAATGTAGTAAAAATATGTCTATAAGATATTTATCTGAATGGATGAAAAGTTACAAAGGAGAAAATAATGATAATGATTGATATATCAGAGTGGATACTAGATTTTTTTATATTTAGTTTAGCATTTTTATGTTCTGGAATAGGACTTTTTATATTCTCATTATGTATTTATGCATTTAGAGAATTAATATCAAACACAATAACACACATAAAGGGAGATTAATATGAAATTTTGGCTACAATCATTATCAGAAAACGGATTTGATGTATTCACTTTAGTTTATATCTCTGTTTTATTAATAGTATATCATTATTTATTACGATGGTATCTAAATATAAAATTTGAAAAAACAAATAAACAAATAAGTATTTTAAATCAAATATTAAACGAAGTCTTAGATGACTTAGAGGATAGATAAATGACAATGATAGCAATACTATTTTTAATGTTTATAGTTATTGTATTTGCATTAGAAATGACAGATATAAAAAAATAAAAAAAAGGAGATATAAATGGGAATGGATGTATATGGAACTAACCCTAAAGCAGAAAATGGAGATTATTTCAGAGCAAATGTATGGTATTGGAGACCTTTATGGAAATGTGTTCACTATTTTTGTGAAGATATATTATCTGAAGAACAAATTCTAAGGGGAACTTATAACGATGGATATGAATATGACGAAACAACTGCTTTAGAAATATCAGATAGATTAGAAAATGCATTGAAAAATGGAGACCTTCATAAGTTTAAAAAAGGAAGAGAGTTGTTTATATCAGAATTGGAAGATGAAGAAGAAAAAAAATGGTACAATAGTTACAAATTTGATGTTGATTTTGTAATGGAATTTGCAAAATTCTGTGAACAATCTGGAGGTTTTAGTATTTGCTAACCTGAGCAAAAAGAAATGTAGGTTGGTGTTTAAGTTCCGAACCATGTTGCAGGTGACCGAAAAAACAGCATCAGCCTATGTTTCGATTGACTCTAAACCTTGATATTATTAAATTTACAACGCACTAAGGGAGAAATAACAATGGATATAAAAGCCATATATAGTGCCTACTTAAAACATGAAGATTCATTAAGAGAGAGAGATAAACATGTCTTTCACGCTTCATCTGCTGGTAGTTGCTATAGAAAACAAATGTATTCCTATTATGATTTTCCATCTGATTCAAAAGATGATAAGTCATTTAGGTTATTAAGACTTGGAACATTAGTACATGCTGATTTAGAAAAAGCAATGTCTATGTATGAAGATAAACTTGCTGATATGCAATTACCAGAAAGTCCTATTAAAAGAAGTATTCATATTGAAGAAAAAGTAAAATATGAACCATTAGATGTTGTGGGAACATTTGATGTTGGTGAGTTAATAAACAACAATGTTTCAAAAGAAGTTGAATTTAATCTATATGATTACAAAACTGCAGCTGCATATAAATGGACTACTAAGTTTGGATTAAAGAAAAATAGAGTAGCTGGTAGTGACACAAACTACAAACTTCAATTAGGAACTTATGCTTTAACAGTAAGACATACATACGAACCAGATAGAATCAATATGTATTTAATGTGGTACAATAAAAATACATCTCAAATGAGAGAACAAATTGTTAGTAATGAATGGATAGATAAAGCATTTGAATATTGGACAGAAGTATATGAAATGAAAGAAGATATGGGAAAAGGATTTCAAGATGAATTAATCCCAGAAGTTACATATGGTGTCCCTGTTGCAGATTGGGAATGTAGATACTGTCAATATTATAGTATCTGTCCAAGTACATTAGCTGACAAAAAAAAGAAATACTAAAGGAGAAATAATGAGCAATAACAATGACATAATAGTAGTTGATGAGCAAATGCTACAGGCTACTGACATAATAAGACAATCAATAACAAAAAAACATAAAAAAGTATCTAGGATTAAAACTCCTAAACCTTTCATTAAGAAAAAAATGGGATTGGATTATGTAGAATTTTCTTATATGAGAGAAATTGCAGATAAGCATTATCCAGGTTGGTCTTGGACAATACAGAAAACTGAAGTATTAGGAAGCGAAGCGTACGTTGTACATGGAAGATTAAAATGGTATGATGAAGGATTGTGGAGAGAGGGTGATATGGTAGCAGCGCATAGAATACAAAAGAAACGTGGAACGAATGAATTTGTTGATATAGGTAATGATGTAAAAGCATCTAATACTGATTGTATTAAGAAAGCTTTACAAATGTATCTAAATATTGCAGATGATGTATATCGTAATCAAGTTGAAGATTTAACATTAACTGACGAACAAAAGAATGATATACTTGTAATAGCTGATGAAATTAGTGAAGACAAATTCAATCAAATACATGGACTAATAAATGACCAAGCAATAAATACTGCTAATTACAATTCATCTAAACTTAAACTAGAAAGAGAACTGGAGAAACATAATGAAAAATCTAAATCGTAGTTATGATGACGGACTTCTTAGTGAAGAAGAATGTTATACAATTGGCACTAACGATGGAAAAGAATTTAGGAGAGTAGTTTATAAAGGAACTAAGCTCTTAAATGGAAAGCCTATGATGGTATTTAAAACAGAAGAAAATACATCCTTAACTGTTAATCCATCATTTCATACTTTCACAATAGAAGAACAACCATTACCTCAACCTGAGGATTTCGAGAGTAAAGTGGATGTTCACATACAAAACCAAATAAAAGGAGAGCAATAATGGGAAAAGTATCAGCAAAAGATACACAAGACCTTATTAATAGTGGAGTCTTGTCCAAGAAAGCCCTTGTAGAAATGGAAAAGAAAAACTTGGTTGCTAAAACTAAGTCAGTACGCAGATTTATGAAAACTGCAGATGGCAAGTTTGTAGAACCACAGTTATATTTCCGAGGTGCAAAGGGAACTAAACCGTCAAAGAAAATGGAAGAGTTCACAACTCAATACCATAAATTGATAGATAAATACACAACAACAAACAATAAATAGGAGTAATAATGGCAAAAGCATTAGACGCTGTCTTTGATTCAACCAGCAAATGGGTTCCAACTGAAGAAGGAACTTATCCAGCTCACATAACATCTTTATCTAGTAAAGAAGTTAATACAAGAGCAGGTGAAGCTATAGTTGTCAACATGACATACAAAGTAGCACCAGAAGTTGTAGACTACAAACAAAAACTATGGGAAATGGATGGATATAAATATAAGAAAGATAGCCAAGGCGATAAAATCCCCGTAATGAATGGTAGTGGTCAAGAAGAAGTAAGTTGTGAACACCTTAAAGATAGAACTTTATATGATAATGGGTTCTGGGTTTTCACAGACACATCTTCAGCAAGTAAAAACCAAAGATATTTCGAGTTACTTGAAAATCTAGGTATCGAATGTAAAGACGATAAAGGTATTAAGAAATTAATGCTAGTTGAAGAAGATGATGTAGTTGGTAAACCAGTTCTTGTTAATTTAAAAAGACAAGAATACGTTACTAAAGAAACTAAAGACCTTCCAGTCGACCAACAAGAAAAGAGGTCTACTTTTAAGGTAGGTTCTATTCAACCTTGGGATGATGGAGAAGTTCTTACTCTTGAAGAATTGGATGATGATGTTCCATTCTAAATAAAAGAAAAAAGGGTTTTTATTGCCATATGCAATATTAGTAAATTTGAGACGAGGGTAGTCAGATATTATATATTCTCTCTCTCGTCTCTCCCTTAGTTCTCCCAAGAGACTACCCTCAAAACTTTAAAGGAAGAGATATGAAAAAAGAATCAAGCGCAGTAATCAAACTAACAAAATCTGAAATCGAGATGGTAATAAAGTCTTTACAATTTACAGAAGACTCAGCAGAATTTTTTGATGCACCTGTTATGTTTACGCATAAAATAAAACAAGACTTTATTCAAATAAAAACAGATATAATACAAGGAGAAAAAGACATTGAAACCAGAAACGAAACAAAAGAAGAAAATAGGAATAGCCCACAAGCTTGCGAAAGCTGCGATGATTGATAAACCAGTTTGGGAACCTGTTGAAGGGTTTACATATTTAGAAGATGTTGCTGTAGGTGAATTAGTTGATACTGGTAATGGGATGCGAGCCGTTGTTCTTGAGCATACAAACTGCGCTTCTTTAGTGTTGGTATTAAATGCAGATGAACACAAATCTGAAGATAGACAATTTTATTTAGGTAAGCATAGATGGGGAAATCAAACAGAAGTAAAAGTAATAGGAGATTAAAATGAAAAAAGAAATAATAACATCACGAGCTGAAGAATACAAAATGGAAAGAGATTGGTATATTGATGCATTAGATATGATAGCAAATATTTTATCGGAACTTGATACACCATTTGATAATAAAATAAGAAGAATAGAAGATGTAATATCTTCATCTATTAATAATGAACCTGTAACATCAGATAGTGAAAGGAGTCTTAAATGAAATACTCAGAATGTTGCACTGCAATTGTATATGACGACACAGATATTTGCTCAAAATGTAAAGAGCATTGTGATATGTATAAGGAAGGTTAAATGAAAGAAATATGAAAGTAAAAATTAAAAAACCATGGAGTGACAAAATAAATGATGCAAAGGTTGCTGATAAAAGAATAAGACATTGTATTAAATGTAATGTATGCTGGGAGGCAATATATTACGGTCAAAAAAAACAAACATATTTTTATTATAATTTTCCTTCATATGGAAAAATAAAAGAAATGTGTTATAAATGCAAAGGAGAGGTTAATTAG
>VTLG01001356.1_pt1 | contig 13260 bp, 21 predicted proteins | sample 4694571 | NCBI WGS metagenome assembly VTLG01 (sample SAMN12604809, study PRJNA352737) | marine metagenome | biome: ENVO:00000447; feature: ENVO:00000209|ENVO:00000569|ENVO:01000036; material: ENVO:00002151; isolation source: viral sequences binned using virsorter ... | reverse complement strand
ACCTAACTGCAACAACCTGCGGTCAGCAATGTATCTAATGTACTGCTGCATTTCTTCTTTAGAAAGTCCGGGTATATCTCCCTGTTCAAATACCAAATCTAAGAATCTATCTTCTAGGCTAACCATTTCACGACATGCCTGATAAATTTCAGCCTTGAAGTCATCAGTCCACAGTTCTATATTTTCTTGAATGAACTCTTTAAATAACTTTGTCATTGCTTCTACGTGCATAGATTCATCGCGTATGCTGTATGTAATAATCTGCCCCATGCCTTTCATTTTTCCAAAGCGTGGAAAGTTTAATAGGATAATAAAGCTTGAGAACAACTGCAGCCCCTCAGTAAAAGCGGAGTAGATAGCTAATGCTTTAGCAATAGACTGTCTATCGCCTTTAGTGACCCGTACAGCATCAATATATTCATGCTTGTCTGCCATAGCCTCATACTCTGCAAACGCCTTATACTCAACCTCTGGCATTCCTACGGTGTCTAGTAGAAGACTGTAGGCATGTTGATGTATTGATTCCATATTATGGAAGGCACCCATCATCATACGTGCTTCAGGTTTCTTGAATATTTTCATGTAACGATCAACATAACCAGAACCTACATCTACATCAGACTGAGTAAACAATCTAAATATTTGTGTAAGTAAATTCTTTTCAGACTCGTTTAGTTCTTGCCAATCTTTTACATCATTATGTAGTGGTACATCTTCAGGAAACCAGTGCATTTGGTTTTGTTGTGAATAGTAATCAAACATCCAAGGATGCTCAAATGGTTTATAGTAATTTCTGGTATCTAGTAAGCTCATTGTTTCTCCGTTGGAAATGCATTTAAATTTGCAGCCACTGTTCTTCGTTCTCCTTCGCCTTTAAATGGGTATACCATGTGTTGCATCCATGCCGGGAACATATACAGCCGTCCCACTTGCGGTCTGACCACAACATTCTGAGTGGGTTTTAGCCGTTCTCTATCCCATGTGCTGCTCTGACCATAATTAAAGCAGAGACAACCATCGGATTCACCAGAAACATTATACAAATCATATTCCTGTGATCCCGGCCTTGGCCCTTGTAGTATTTGAGGCGGCACCCTAGTCCACGTTGTGCAGCTAATCCCCATTATAGTCTTAGTACCATGATCATGTATAGGATTGTAATCACCTGCATAACTATGAACTGACCATAGTTCATCTATTTCGACATTACGATTACCGTCCAATACCTGACCAGACTGTGCCATAAATTGATTGATGTAAGTAACACCCATATCACATAAGAATCTAGAAAACGGCATCAGCCTAGAATCTTCATGGTCCATTACAAGTTGTTCGCCCGCCTTGATCTGACCCACAAGTGTGTTGGCTGCACTAACTCTATCGTCTTGAGTAAGTAACTCATCAAGATAATCATTACAAGAATCAACAAACTCTGTTGGTATATCTAGCTCCATCAAGAATATTGATGGCAGGGGATGCATCATATATTGTATTTCACTCATTAAAATAAGTATCCAACACACTTAGCTTGTCTTCTGCTTCAGCAATTTTACCGATGAGATCATCCATAGTTTCTATTAAATTTCCATGTTCACCTACAGCAACAGGGTTATCAATATAGTTCTGAATCTCTGCTTTGTAAATAGCTATGTTAGCTATATATAATTTTTCTAAAGCATTTATTTTAATATCGTTCATTTCTTATCCCTCGCAACTTAAACATTCTTCTTCTAAATTAATTTTAGGTATTTTAATATTAACATTTTCTGTACTTCTAGCTGCTGTGGAGCGTAAGTAATACAAAGATTTTAGTTTGTTAGCACCTGCCCAGTGGACATGATTAACATATTCTAAATAGTCATCATGTACATTTTGTGGTGCGTTAGCGGGAGGAGGCTCAAAAAATAAATTTACTGATTGTGCTTGGCATACATACTTCTGCCTTTGATATGCGTGTTCTATAATCCAAATCTGATTTATTTCAGGAGCCGTTTTAAATATTTCTTTTTCTTCTTCAGTAAGCTCTGCCAAATTTTTAACAGACCCATCCGCTGCTGCTATATTTTTCCAAGTTTTTTCTGTGTTAATATTTTTACTTTCAAGTAACTTTTCTAAATATTTATTCTTTACTTTAAAAGAACCAGTCAGTGTTTTGTGCGTAAATAAGTTAGCCCTCGTAGGCTCAATACTAGGGCTTGTTGCACCGCATATAATACTACTAGAGGCGTTAGGAGCAACAGCAAGAAGATGAGAATTCCGAAGGTTACTACCAACCATATCAGGTGCTTCCCCGCGTTCTGATGCAAGATTTTTAGAAGCTTGGGTAGCCTTTTCTTTAATGTTTCTGAATGATCTATTATTAAATGCGGCGGCGTACATACCCTCGAAAGGTATATTATTGCGCTGTAAGTAGCTGTGAAAGCCCATCGCTCCAAGACCAACTGCCCGTTCTCTATATGCACTATAAGCGGCCTTTGCAGAACCTCTTTTATCATAGTCAACTTCAATATTAAAGTCCTCCAAGTTATTTATAATATAATTATCTAGCTGGCTGCTTCCACCATAAATAGTATGGTCTATAAAATGTTCAATAATATTATCTAACATTGTAATTAGATCACTTATAAACAAGTCATCGTCCTTCCAATCATCAAAGTATTCTAGGTTAACACTAGACAAACAACAAACTGCTGTACGTTCTTCACTGGTAGGCAGTGTTATTTCAGAGCATAGGTTACTTTGACACACTTCTAAGTTTAAGTTTTTTTGTTCTTCCGGCAGAGCTTCATTACAACGATCTATATTAACAATGTATGGCTCCCCTGTTTCTGCTCTAGTGTGTATCAACTGCCACCAAAGATCACGCGCTGCTACAGTCTTTACTGCTTGCTTTGATTTAGGGTCTATCAAGCGCCACTGATTATTATCTTTAACAGCCTCTAAAAAATCATCTGTTATTGTAATTCCATTGTGTAAGTTAAGGCACTTACGATTAATATCACCACCAGTAGTTTTTCGCATAGCAATAAATTCTTCAACTTCTGGATGATTAATAGGCATATACGCAGCATAAGAGCCTCTTCTAGTTTTGCCTTGGTTGAATGCCAGCATCTGACTATCTACTACATGCATGAAAGGGATGCTACCAGTAGACTCACTGCCGTTAGAAGTAGAAACACCGTTGCTTCTAACATCCCCCCAATATCCACCCAAGCCTCCACCTCCACTCGCCAGCCATATGTTTTCATCATAGTGATCAGATAGACCACGCCTTGAATCAGGAACATAATTAAGAAAGCAGCTAATAGGCAACCCACGGCTGGTTCCACCGTTACTAAGTATAGGAGTGCTAAAACCGAACCAACCCTTACTTGCGTAGTTATAAAGTCGCTGTGCAAGATTGTAATCAGTGTGTCCTTGATAAGTAGCACCATATACTGAAGCCCTTGCGAAAGCCTCTTGAGCATGTGTTTCTTCCCCTTCTTTCCATAAGTAACGATCTTTTATTGTCTCTAAAGAAAACGTATTTAACTTTTCTTCATTATCGTAGTCTATCTGAATCCCTAGATAGTCCATTTTTCCAGTCTTTAAAGTCATTAATCAAGTCCTCTTCCTGTAACTGCTCTTTTTTGTGTCCCTTACTGCGCGACCTATTTTTAGATTGTTTTCTTTTATTAAACTTAGCGGTACGCTCTGCTTTTCTGTCATAGTTTTTCACTGGATGTATCCATCATATAATTAAGCAACCTTGATTCATACCACCTAGCTTTACGAAGGTCTTCTATAGGCTTACCTTTTTCACGGAAACGCCAACGATACTTTAAAGAGTTCCCGCGCAAGTAACCAATGTATTCTTCACGGGTCAACATGCCTTCTATAGCATCAATACATTCCATTGAACCTTTATTATAATGCTGAGGACTTTCAATAGAATCTTCTATATGTTTTACCGTCATATTTCTTTTATTATGCGGGTCTTTTTTTCCAATAGAATCCCATTCTGCTGGTGTAATATTGTCGATCATTCTAACTCCATTTTTCGTTTATCGTTACGGGATTTATATTCTTCAGATTCTTTAGCTGACACATCAATCCATTCATCGGGGATGCTTTCTTCACTAAACCATCTGAATCCATTTGTATCTGCCCACTCACCATGTGATCTTTTAGTGCCGTCTTTTCTACGTTTAGCTCCCGGCATAGGGGCAGATGGATTAGCAAATAAAAAAACAAGTTCAGTATCTTCAGGAAGAATTTTTTTAATCCAAACATATTTATTATATTCTTGAAAGTCCCAAAATCTTCCTTTAGATTCCAACAATATTTTTTTGTTATCAATAGTTCTTACAAAGTCAGGTTCATATTTATGCTTGATAACATAATCAACATAGTCAACATGATGTTCCCAGTCTTTTAATATTGATTCGTGCAGGAGGGCTTCCCAAATAGAATCGTATTTGTTTCCATCTGGTTTTAGTATTGCGGGGGGTCTAGGAATTCTTCTTTTGCGTGCGCCCGATCTAATTCGTGCCACCGATATAATTCCTATAATTCTTATTGAACATATCGAAAGTGATATTCTCTAGTTTAAATCCTTGGGCAATCATTTTCTTTAATATTTTTATTGTCCATCGTTCGGTGTATATACTTAGGTATAAAGTTTTATTATTAAAAATATATTCCTGTTGCGCTAAATATTGCCCAACATTTTCAGGAGTAATTTTTTCTCTTTCTTCTTCAGATATAAGAGTGTGCATCCAAGAACATAATATATTTCTACTGTGTTTTCTTATTCTTTTAGAGAGCTTACTATTCAAATTGAAATTTCCTCGACTCTTGGTTCTGCAACCACTGTGGTTAAATACATAGGCCCTTTTGAATATTTAAATACTCTTAAACCTTTGCCATCATTGCTGTCTTTCCAACACTCAAACTTATGGGGACAGAACACACAGGAACGATTTAACTTTTCATTGCCTTTTATTCCTTCAGGTACAGGAGCATAACATTTTTTAGGTGGAGAAGCAAGCTTTAAACTTCTTTTTAATTCTTTTATTTTAGTTTTTATTTCGGGCTTATCCATATCATCGGGACGGAATAAACACAATTCCCCATTTTCTTTATTGATCACAAGGAAACCACCACCACTTGTTCCTTCATACTCTTCGTACCCAGCTAACTGTGCCATGTATCCAAAGTCATCTTGCTCTGCTAGTGTGCCCTGTGAAAACTTTTTAAAGGCAAAGCCAGAAGCAGTTTTAATATCAACAACTTCGCCATCAATCTTACAATCCATGTGTCCAGTAATGCCTTCTACTACAACTTCTTTCTGTTCATCAGTAACAGTGTGACCAGAAATTCTAACCAACATTAGAATAAGTTCTTCTAAAAGATGACCGTAAAGAAATTTAATTTGAGTAGCAGCGTTGTGAGGCTGCACTTCAGTATCTGCATTTATGTCATACCAAAGTTGTCTAGCTGGCTTTCCAATATTACTAATACGCAACCCTTTAGTTTGTGATCGAGGGGTGGCCCAGTGAAGCAAAGCTTCTTTTATTTTTAGCGCAAACTCATCTGCTATTTTATCGTCTATATTAATATTAATACCTTCCGATAAAACTTCCAAGGTAGAGTAAATATCCTCTACTACAGTATTTAAATTTTTAGAAGCAGTCAACTTGTACCCCCAATAAATTATCTAATTTTTTTACTATGTTACAATAGGGCGTGTAGAACCACTCACGCCTACGATTTTTAGCACCTAAAATTTTATGTGCTTTTTTCTCAGCTTCTTTTCGATCTTCTACTGCATAGTATTTTAACAGTTTATAATTCCTATAAGGTGAGCCTGTTTGAAAATTATTTAGCCTATCTTTAACATCAACAGCCATACCAACCTTATACCAACCGGGGAATGATGGGTTATGGATTATATATATATACCCTTTTTTAGATTTCCTATATCCTTCTATAGAATCAAAAGCTACATCAGTAAAGCCTTTGTAGTGTCCGGGTTTGTGTAGAGGGTGTGACTTAGGGACATACTTACCATCAACATACATTCTATTTTTGTTTTTCTTTAGATAGGACTCTAGTGTTTGCCTCTCACCTTCTTTTCTTTTAGAACCTGCATACCACCATTGCCCATCTTCAAAGTATGTATTTTTATTAGTGGGTCTCTGACCAGTTGTTTCCGACATTATATTCTCCATCTAATGGACATTTTAATTTTAATTCAATACCTGCCTCTTGTATTGCTTCAATCCCTAACTTACCTACAGTGTCAGCTATGCTTTGTCCTGCTTCTACCTGCCACTCATCATGGACATTAGCTACAACAAAAGCATTTAAATCTTTTATTTTTTCTTCAAATAAAATTAAAGCTTGCTTCATAACAATTGCACCAGCACTTTGCAATAGAGTATTAAGTGCTGCGTGTTCTGATCTAACAATTAATTTTCTACCATCAATACCTTTTATGTAGCCTTTTTTTGCTGCTCTTGCAACTTTATCTTTAAGATGTTTGAATGTTGGGAGATTATCAAAAAATGATTTTCTAAGTCTCGCGCCAATGTCTCGACCTCCTCCAGCCACTGTTCCAAGTTTTTCATCTCCTGCTCCGTATAAGAGGGCATAAATGAAAGTTTTCGCCTGACTTCTTGATTCAAGTCCCGCAAGTCTTTGGTTAGCTGAGTGGACATCGCCGTTAATGATTTCATTTGTGTACTCCTCATCTTCCATGTAGTGGGCTAACATTCTTAACTCAAGACCGCTGGCATCTATACCTACTAGCTTGTATCCTTTTGGTACAACCCAGCAAGCTCTGCATTCTTTACCGTACTCAGCAGTTAGACTTGGAATCTGAGCCATGTTAGGACCACTGTGCGTCATTCTGCCAGTAACAGTCCCATTAGAATTTACATATCCTCTAACTCTATCATCATCATTACATTCTTTAATCCATGAATTAATAGCAGCTATTCTTTTTTGCAGCATCAGATATGTTGATATTAAATGGGCCTCGGGTATATCAGTTATTTTATTTAATACTTTTTCATCAACTATAGGTTGACCTGTTTTCGTAAACTTCTTTGGCTTCCAACCAAAGTCTTGTAAGTATTCTCCTATTTGTTTACGAGAACCTAAATTAAAGGGATGTCTAATTTTTCTTTTTAATTTCTTATCCTGACATATGATATCATATTCTTCTTCTGAAAGACGTACCCTTTTATTTAGCTCTCGACATTTTGCAAAACGAGAGACGGCACCATTAGCATTATAACATATGCGTAATGTAAATACCTCTTCTTTAGGTTTAAAGACTTTGTGAACTTCTTTCTCAATCTGCTCTAGCTTTTCTGTGAAAAGTGCTTTCATACATAGAGTATGCTTCCAATCAATCGAGAAACCTTTTTTTCTTTGTTCATCTACAAGTCGATAAACTTTTTGCTCTATCTCAACAGACTTAGAAGAGAAACCTTTTCCTTCCTGTTTTAAATGTTCATATACTTTTGCATTAACAATTACATCATTAACACAGTAGTCCAACATCTCCTCAGAAAAACTAGAGAAATCTTTAAATTCTTTTTTCCTATGTCCTAATCTAAAACCCCAAGATTCTAGGCCATGATTGCCTTCTCTTGTAGGATTAAAGAGTCGAGACAAGACTAGTGTGTCTCTGATAGTGCAGTTATCAAAAAGATTAACGTCATACAAATCCTTTATTGCTGGTATATCGAAGCCTATTATATTGTGACCTATCAACTTATCTGCGGTAGCAAGAAACTTTACACCGTCAGCAATTTCATTTGGTCTATATTTATGTACAACCTTTTTATCAATATCATAGGCAACTATACAGAAAATAGTTGTGTAATCTAAGCCATCTGTTTCTATGTCAAATACTAAATTTAAAATGGTATGCCATCCTCTTCATTATAAAATTCATCTGAATCATCAGAGGTTATTTCACTAAGTCTACCAGTTTCATTATCATAAAGCAAGTGTGTTGCCATGCCAACATCACCAGTATACCTAGACTTCAATACCCTAACGTGTGTAGTATTAGCTTCTATACTGTCATCACTTTGTTGATTACGCTCAAGTGCAATGACACAATCACTTAACTGAGCAATGGACTGACTACCCCTTAGATGAGAGATACTAACTGTAACCCCTTGTTCGTGTCCCTTGTTACCCTCTACACGGCGCAAGTGTGATACAAGAATCATACCAACGCCTGTTTCTTCTACTAGTGATCTTAGCCTAGTCATAATATTATCTATGGCCCTACGCTCATCACCTTCAGCCAGAGTGGACACTAACATATGCAAGTGATCTACTACAATCCACTTACAGTCACATCCCATAGCTAGATAGCGCAGCTTAGAAAATATTTCTTCTATATCGTGTTGCCCAAGGTGTGAATAAATCCATAGCCTATCTTTAGCATCACCTTTGAAAAGTGATTCGTAATGTTTGCGCCAATCTTCTTCTGGAAATTCTTCTCTTATTTGATTTATGTACAGCTTGGCATTGGCTTCTATTGAAACAATACCATCTACTGTACGGTTTTTATTTTCTTCTAGTGCTAAAATACCGACACGATCTTTAGTATTTCTAATAAGAAAGTGTTCTATTTCTCTGGTGATAGAGGACTTACCAAGCCCTGTACCACCTGTCAAAGTTACTAACTCACCCCGGCGCATACCATAAAGTTTTTCATTAAGGCCATCCCAAGGATAGGGCACACTTTCTTGTGTCTCTCTATTAAAATAACTATCACCCATTTCTGACACATTTATAATACCAGATGGAGTATAAAGTTTAGCTGCCCACCAGCAAGTCACATAAGCATGTTTGCTGTTCTGCTTCAGCATATCATTACAGTCTTTGTATTCTTCAGGCAGATTAAGAATTTTACTTTTGCCGGGGCGTAATACTCTAGCTACTTTCTTAGCTGCTTCTTTACCAGCTTTATCATTATCAAAATTAATAACCACACAATCAAAAGATTCCAGAAACTCTAGGTTTTCTTTGACATCTTTTACAGCACCACCTGCTCCATTTTTAACTGACACTACAGGCCACTTAGAACCTAACAGTTCATATGCTGCCATAGCATCACACTCTCCTTCGACAAGAGTAATGTACTTACCACCAGCTTGGAATGCTTGTTGTCCAAAAAGACCAGTGCCTTTTGGGGAGCCTTCCCATACAAAATTCTTTGTCTCTACATCCCTTACTTTTGCACCACCCATTTCATTACCATTGTAGTATGGGTAGAAATGCGTCACAGTTTTATTTGAAGAGTCTGAGATAGATTTAACACCATACTTTTTAACAGTATCCAATGTTATATTTCTGTCAGACAAAGCACTAAAAGAACCATCTGAATAATTCATAGTATTACGTTTGTATGTTTTAAAGTCTGTGATTTTAGAAGTAATAGTTTCACCCCCTTCGTAGTCTCTTAAAAAAGTATTGCAGCTAAAGCAATACCCATTACCTTTTTCATCTACAGAAACAGGATCACTGCCTCCACATTCAGGACACGGCAAATGAAATTTTACAAAAGCCAAAATAAATCTCCATGAAAAAGGGGGCCGAAGCCCCCGTGTTTATTCTTCAGACTCTGTTGTTTGCTCTTCATCCTCAAGCACCATATCAGGTTCTAGTTGATCAGAGATAGCTATGTTGAAACCTCTTAATGCCATTTCAAGTTTAGCTATAGTTTTACGGTGAGCCACGATTTCTTTATCTGTCTCTACTAACAGAGAGAAAGCAAGCTTTCCGTTGTCTGTAAATTTATCAACAGAATAAACTTTATCATCTGCATGATAGGTCCAGTCATTTGTTGCTTCACTCAAAGTTCAACCTCCTCTTCTTCATCTTCAATCTCAAACTCATCAGCGTCTGGATCGTTATACTCAACCAAGTCTAGGATTTGCATTTTTACAAAGTCCAAACCTTTGAAAGTCCTGCCATTCCAGACAGAATCCCATTCCCTATATTGAACCTTAACGCGAGAACCATTGCCAACATTGACATCTACTTCTTGCTTGCGTCGATCCATAAGGACAGGTGCTTTACGAATCATACCATTAGGACCATTGACTTTACGTTTAATGATGATGGCTGGGCCTTCATTCATTTGCTTTACTGTAAAGCCTTTGTCTTCAAACTCTTGAGCAGTCTCATTATCAACTACTAGATTGACCGAATAACACGGATCATATTTAGTATTTGGTGTTGTAACAAATGCCCAATAAGCAGTTCCTTCAAGTACAGCCATTTTTATACCTCTCGTTTAGTTTTAGTCTGCGGATTATACTGAGTGGAAACAAGAATGTCAAATATATTTTTGCTCCCATCTCACTTTTCTTTTCTTGCGCCCTTCTTCGTGGGCTATTCTACTGGCATCACAACGTGCTGCATACCAATAAAGTTTATTAAGTTCCTCCTTTAATTGTTTGATATTTAAAGTTATTTTATTCTTCCCTAGTAGTGGAGTGATAGTTCCTTTTTTGTTACCGATTTTGATATTACAGATACGCCAACCGTCAAGGTAGTACCACGTATCAAAGCTATCACTACGTTTAGGGTCCATCAAAAACTTTTTTAAGTTTAAAATATCCTCTACCATTCGCCTAGCCTATCAATAAATTCAGAGAATAGCAGGGATAAATTATCATCATTGATTTTCCAGCAACCCACATCGTCGCATCTTTCTTCTACAAAAGAAATAAATTTTAATTTGATTCTAATAGAAGGTGGGTTGGCACCGATACGTAATGCAAAAAGTTGGGACCACCAATCATCTACATCACTATAAAATTCAGCCTTCGTATCTACTGCACTCATTTAAACTCCTCCGACAGTTGTAGTTCTATGTATTTCTCAACGAATTGTACCGCAAAATCTCCATATTTGAAAGTTAAATCTATAGCTTCTGCAATAATTTCTTCTGTTGCCTCCTGTTTTCCTGCGTAGTACGCTGGGTGTTTTAAAATATGATTGCTCATATCAATTAAATTTTGCATTCAGTATACCTCTTTTTAATTCTTTTAATACATTAATGGCATCTACTGTTCTAACGTAAACTTCATCTTTAACACCAAAAGAAATTAATTCATACTCTATAATTTCTTGTTGGATTTTTATCACCATTTCTTCCGCCATAAGTTCACGAAGTTTTCTTTCAAAATCTTCAAACTTTCCATTTACAGTATGTGACCCATCCTGCATGGAAATTATCCAATGGTCCAGAAACAGTTTTAAATTATCCATATTATCTCCCTTGCAAAGAATCCATAGTACATTTTTTACACAAAAGAAACTTTTCCCACTTGAACATTAGATATTTAGAACAAACTTTGCCACAGTTTTTACATTCTTTAGTTTCTTGAGCGGGTTTGTTGCCTTTAAAATTAGAAAGTGCTGTCACTTTGCATGCTCCCATATTTTACTTTTGTCAAACTGGCAATAATTTCTTTTTGTTATCTGCTGCTCAATAGCTTCATCAATAGCAGTAAAGACTGCACTAGTGGTGGCACCATAAAATTTAGAAAGCTCACCTTCAACATTTATCTCATGATCCTCTAGCTCATCTGCTCTCCAAGCCCACACATTATTACAGGGTATACCATAGTGAGTAGGGTTCGTAACTAAAACCTGCATCACTTCTTCAATGAACTCATCACTTGCCCAATTTGGAAATGCTTGGGCTGTAATGTTAATTCCAATCTTACTCATACTTTTTCCTCAAAATGTTACGACATCGTTTTCAGTTTCTATCCAAACTTTTGCACCACAAGGGAGCGGATTGTCGGGACGATAATACACACTAGCTATTACCTTACCTTCAGAGTCTACGATGGCGGCATGATTAACCTTCCTGTTTTGTTTGTAATCTTTCACAGTAATCACTGGCAAGCTGGCACCCTTGGCATTGGCCTTGATGTTGTGCTGATTAACGTGAATTCTAGTTTTCATAGTTCCTCCACATCTTCGTAATTTTACCGTTCCGATTTCTCTCTACATAACCTGCAATCTGAGTGGCTTCTATCCTGTTTTCAAAATCACCGAATTCATAGTCACAATTAACTACTAAATCTTCAGTGTCCACCGACTCATCGACTACTAGTTTTACTTCAACGATAACTACTTTATGACTCATTATCCGTCAATCCTTATCTGTACTAGTAATAGGGGAGCAGTTTAACACCTTACTCAGGGTGTCAGGAGTTATGCAGCCATTGCAAACTTAGCAATTGCTTGCTGTACTTTCTCAGATTTTTTTACTTGAGCCACTGGAATATCCACAGTATTCTTGCGAGTACCTACATGATGACTCGACCAATCAGTCAAGACATTATATACAGCCCAGTAATTATTACCTAATACCTTAGCATAATGATCATTATACTTGGTCCAAGCATACATCAAAGATGAATTTCTATATGCAGTTGGCATAGTCATAATTGTTGCTGGAGACTCACCCTCTTTTAATTTACCTAAAGCAAACTTAGAGCCTGTTGCATCTGAAATATGCTTAAAAGCATTTGTGTTACTCACTGGAGTATTGGCCCACTTGGCCCATATTTCATTTTGCCTATCAAGAACGCCCATAACTTTATTCATTTGGGCAGCACCGTCAGCTATGTTTAATTTATCAGTGTGCCTAGCTTTATATATTCCAGCAGTCTGACCAAGAAATACTTGATGATTAGTGCAAGCATTCTGAAGGGCACCAACTGTAGCTTGATAAGGCCATGCAGCATTGAATGAATTGATATGCAAAGTCTCAAGAACTGCGGTGTCTCCATCAGGAGTTTTAATATAATGATTAGGTAGTTGATGTCTGACAAAACAAACTGCCCCACCATCACCCACTTTAATACTTTCCTTGATGTCTGTTAAATCAAAATCACTACGCTCTAAAACATTACGGGCTGTATCAATCATTTCGGTATGTGATACTGGTTTGTATCGCTCACCGTGGATCGCCAGAGCCTCACCAGTATCTTCACGGTAATATACTTTCTTACCTTCAAGTTCTTTTGTGTTACCGAAGTGTCCCTCATTTTTATATAATACTGGCGAGGATGAAACTTGAAAGTCTGCATCACCATAGCCATTATTACGTAGACTATCAACGGTTGCGTTGTTTTTGAAAATAGAAATAACTGTGTTCATATGAACTCCTGATATTAAATAAATAGGTTACTAGCTTCCTATTGCTACTCTTAAAAGGCTCCA
>VTLG01010063.1_pt1 | contig 13261 bp, 18 predicted proteins | sample 4694571 | NCBI WGS metagenome assembly VTLG01 (sample SAMN12604809, study PRJNA352737) | marine metagenome | biome: ENVO:00000447; feature: ENVO:00000209|ENVO:00000569|ENVO:01000036; material: ENVO:00002151; isolation source: viral sequences binned using virsorter ... | reverse complement strand
ATACATAATGAGATTTAGATTATTACAAGAAATACAAAGATATGCTAGTAATACGCAGTTTGATAGTACAACAAAAATAATGGCAACGTATTCTACACTTAAAAATATACCTTTGATTAAACCAACAGTTAAGAAATATTTGTGGCGACACGTAAGGTCAAACTTTTTAAGAATAGACGCAGATGAAATGGCGATGGCAGTATATCTACCAGTACAACAATTTAAAAAGGCAACAGCTAGTAGAGTTTATGCCGATAGCAGGAGAGCAATTTGATAAAAAATGGCAAAGAGAACATTATGGAGAGTTATGATAGTAAAGTTAAGAATGTGGTACGCTGACGTTAGGGGTCATCACGGACATAAATGGAACTACGAACCATCCGAACATTATATGGGTAGAAACAAAAACAGGAAATAGATATGGCAATATTTAGAGCAGGTAAACGTATCGGTAATATGGACATAAGAGTTGGCCTACCGAGAGATAGAACATTAGATAATGTTGAAGGCGATAAAAGATTAAGAAGACAACCTGGGGCACAAAATAAAAAAACATCTATTGGCAGATTTATTTCTGAAATTAATAAGGGTGAAGGAGTTGCCAGAGCAAATAGATTTTTAATTAGATTATTTCCACCAGCAGATGTGTTTAATGAAGGACCACCTTCTCAAATAGGTTCGGAGAAAAATACACTTCTCAATTCAGATGATATGAAAAGAAATGTTGAGTTGATGTGTACTTCTATACAATTACCTCATAGGGACGTATTGACAGAAAACTTTGTAACTTATGGACCAGGTAGAAAAATGCCTTATGCATATGGTTATGGATCAAGTATTGAAGCTATGTTTATGGGAGATAAGTTTTTAAGACAAAGAGCATTCTTTGAATCTTGGCAAGGCAAATTGCATAATCTTGATACACACAGTCTTAATTATTATGACGCTTACATAGGTTCTATGGAAATCTATCAGTTAGGTTCATATAGAGAAACAGCAGATGATACAGGTTATGATGATAATTATAGAATAACATATGGTGTAAAATTGCACGAAGTATATCCAGAAACAATAGGTCAAATACAATATCAATCATTAGTAGATGATATGATACCTATGGATATACCAATAACATTTTCATTTAGAAGTTGGGAAAATATAACACTAGACGCAATAAGTGGTGTTAAGTTTGGACAACATATTCCAGATAAACCAAATATTAAACCTGCTAAGAACTATGGAATTATTGGAGGCATATTAGGTAAAATGCCACCAGAAATTAAAAGAGCAACTAAAGGTGTTATTGAGAAAATTAGAAGAGATATTCCAATTGGTAAGGGTACAGGAGGCAGGGTATATCCACCATTTGTGATAAATAAGTAATATAATATAAAGGAGTAAATTATGGCATTGCCTATATTAGAAACAGCGACATATGAATTGACATTACCATCTAAAGATGTTAAAGTGAAATTCAGACCTTTCCTTGTTAAAGAGGAAAAGATATTACTACAGGCGTTAGAAACAGGTAGTAATAAAGAAATGAGTCAAGCATTAAAACTAATAGTACACGCTTGTACTTTTGGTGCTATAGACATTGCTACGTTACCTATATTTGATGTAGAGTATCTATTTTTACAGATAAGAGCTAAGTCAGTTGGTGAGATAACAAAACTTAAATTGTTATGTCCTGATGACAAAACATCTTATGCAGAAATAGATATAGATTTATCTAAAGTGGAAGTCCACGTAGATGAAGACCATACAAACAATATTGTGGTTGATGAAGCAAAAAAGATAGGGTTGATTATGAGTTATCCTACAATTAATTCTGTAGATCCAGATACCTACGGTAAAGAAGGTATGAAAACCAAACAGATGTTTGATTTACTAGCAAATACAGTATATCAAGTGTATGAAGGAGATAAAATACAATCTGCTGGTGATTATACTAAAGAGGAGTTGCATAAGTTTTTAGAGAGTTTAGACAGTAAAGCATACAGAAAAATCAATGAATTTTTTGATACTATGCCAAAACTGAAGCAAGACATAGAAATAGAGAATCCAAAGACGAAAGTTAAGAGTAAGCTTACGTTGTCTGGATTAGCTGATTTTTTCGTATTGCCCTCTCTCACGAATCGTTAGAGAATTACTACCAAGTGAATTTTGCATTAATGCAACATCATAAATATTCATTGACCGAATTAGAAAATATGGTGCCTTGGGAGAGGGAAATATATGTCAATATGTTGACTAATTGGATCAAAGAAGAAAACGATAGAATTAGATTAAAGAATGCAGGACAAAAATAAAGGAAAGTTATGGCAGATGATTTAATAAAAGTAAAAAAGACTACTGAAGAGTATGAAGTAGCGAAGAGTGATTTGATACCTGAAGAAGGTGATGACGCTCCTACTATAGCAAATAAAATTGCAGGTCTATTAGACAAATTTAGGGTTATACCTAGACTGGTGATGTTGGCGTATATCTATGCCTTCTATAAATCAGTAACTTGGTTTATGCAATTACCCGATCCAACCAATTCACAAGCAATGTACATATCAACTATAGTTGGTGCTGGTGCAGCCTTCTTTGGATTGTATGTTGGCAAACCAGGTGCAAAGATACCTAAAATTAAAAAATAAGGAGAGTTATGGCAAATAAAAGATTAGATATATCAGGTGAATCCGCTGTAAGTATGCCTATGAAGAATCTTTTGGCTATAATCTCAGCCGTCGCTGTTGGCGTATGGGCTTATTTCGGTGTAATTGAGCGATTGAACAAATTGGAAACCAATACTACACTATTAGAAAAAGATTTATTACAGGCAGAAGAAGGTTTATCTTCTGACATAGAAAAGAACAACGAATTTAGAATCAAATGGCCGAGAGGTGATATGGGTTCTTTACCTGCTGATTCAGAGCAATTTATGCTGATTGAATTTTTAAGTGGTCAAGTAGAGTCCATACAAAAAGATTTACAGAATATGATGAACAATGCCGTTAATATTGAGAGATTGCAGAAAGATATGGAAAAGGTTCTAGCTGACGTAGAAAAATTAAAAGATAAAATAAGAAGTGTCAAAAACGGACACTCGGGAGAGTAAATATGGACGCAACAACATTAATTACCATTATAACTATGTTTATTGTGACCGATACTTCAAGCGAATTCGTTAAGTACGACGGATTAATGGATTGCTTGAAAGAGAAGAGAGCGATAGAAAAGTTAAAAGATGGTCGTAGAGTTATTTGTGGTCCTTCTTTAGCAGAAGTTGACGCAGATGGCAATATAATTAGTATCAAAAACAAAATGCCTGACCAATCAGGTAGTTTGAAACTAGGTGGTACTGCTAAATCATTATCTGAAAAGAAAAAAGAAAAGAAAACTAAAGTATTAACGAAATAGGATAAATTATGAAATTTAAAAATCATACGAGTATTCAAAATATCATTGGTGTTTTGATGTTAGCCGCTGTATTATTAGCAGTTGCTTTTACTAGTAATAGTAATAAAGGTTCAAAAGTTGTAGTAGAAAAAGAAATAGGTCTACTTCAAACTGTAAAAGAGAGAGGTTTTGTTATATGTGGAGTTAATGCTAACTTACCAGGATTTTCTGCTCAAGACGAGAGTGGAACTTGGAGTGGTTTAGATGTTGATTTCTGTAAGGCAGTTGCCGCTGCTATATTTGGTGACTCAACTAAAGTAGAGTATGTAGGATTAAATGCTGCTCAAAGATTTCCAACATTAGCGTCAGGTAATATTGATGTACTTGCAAGAAACACAACGTGGACAATAAGTCGTGATGTTAACTTGATGTTTGAATTTGCAGGTGTAAACTATTATGATGGACAAGGGTTTTTAATACCAACAGAATTAGGAATTAAAAGTGCTAAAGGTTTAGATGGTGCGTTTGTATGTATTACAAAAGAAACAACGTCTGAATTAAATCTAAATGATTATTTTGCAGAAAACAATATGGCATATAAACCAATATATGTTGAAGGTAATAAAGAAGCAAAAGCAAAACTATTTGGTGGTGAGTGTGATGTATTCACAACAGACGCCTCTGGTTTAGCAAGTGCTAGGTCTGGTGCAGACGATCCAAGTAAATGGGTTGTATTACCAGAAATTATATCAAAAGAACCATTAGGTCCACTTGTAAGACAAGGCGACCAAGAGTGGGAAGATGTAATTAGATGGACACATTTTATTATGGTCAATGCTGAAGAAGCAGGTATCACTAGTAGAAATGTTGATGAAATGTTAACTGCTAAATCAAAAGAAGTTAAAAGAATATTAGGTGTTGAAGGTTATATCGGTCCTATGTTAGGATTAGGTATGAAGTTTGGTTATAATATTATCAAACAAGTAGGAAACTATGGGGAATCATTTGAGAGAAATGTAGGACCTAATACTCCACTTGCATTAGAACGAGGATTAAATAATCTTTGGAAGAACGGTGGCGTAATGTACGTACCACCTATTAGATAGGGAGAAATATGTTTAAAACATTAATAGACAAAATAGGTTTTAAGAACGGCGATACTAAATGGTTATTAAAGATTTTAGGTGCTATATTTGCTATTGCAATAATATTTGGAGTTTTCTTACATAATCAAGCAAAAGCAGATTGTACAGGTTGCGGAGATGATGGACACCAACAATGTCCACTAGAAGCAGGTGAACACGCACACGATCCAGAAGTAGTATTTGCAGTATGTGTATTTTCAGATGGTCAATTAATAGACCATAAAGGTGCAGATAATATGTCCGATTGCTTAAAAACAAAAAGAGAAGTTGAGAAAAAGTGGAGAAATAGAGCAGAAGGTACAGATAGCGTAGAGATTAATGGTATCACGTATCAAATACACGGTGACTCATTAGCATTTATGTGTGATTTAGTTGACGCTCAAGTACATCATTACGAAGACGGCAGTTGGGAAATAGTAGAGATACTAGGCAAACATAAAAAAGAAGAGTAATCAATGGCAGAATCTATGGTAGTTGCCGACAACGTAGAGTTGGTCGCTAATAATATACAGAATAAAGTTGGTGCAACATTGCTTGGTACTAGAGCAATGGCAGAAGACACTACTAAAGAAGTTAGTGAAACATCTATAGGTGTATTAGACCAGATTAAAACTTTTCAAGAGGCAACTGTTCAAAAAGTACACGCTGTTTGGGAAATATTAAAATCACAATTAGATTTACAAAAAGACGCTGAACGTAGAGCAAGGGAAAATGAAAAAGAACTTGCCCTTGAAAGAGGTGGTGCAGGTGGTGGCGCAGGCACACTTACTGGTCTTAAAGGTGCAGTTGATGACGCAGGAGAAGGTTTTGGTTCAAGATTAAAAGACCAATTACTAGGTGCAGGTACAGCTTTATTTACTATGGCAGGATTAAAATCCTTTGCAGGTAAGATATTCAAAGCAGGTTTGTTTTTAATGTTGGCTGATTTGGCAGGTGACGCTTTAATTGACCATTTTGATGTAGAAGACCCTGCTGTTAAAGAACAAATTAAATTAGGATTACCAACTGCTGCTGTTTTATTTGGATTATTAAAATTTAGAACTGCTATTATGGCAATAATACCTGCTATGGTTGCTATGGCATTATGGTCTCTTACAGATTTTATAACAGGTGATAAAGTTGCCGCTGAATATAATGGTTTTGATTGGGGTAAAGTTGCATTAACAGGTCCAGCATTATTGTTAACTGCTAAAATGTTTGGATTACTTGGTACTGCTGCTGGTGGTGCATTAACTATTGGTGGTTTAATAGTGGGTTGGCCTGTTGTTATTGCCGCTTCATTAGCAATTGCATTAGCGGCTGGTATGGGATATTTAACTAGTAAAGTTGGTCAAACTCAACAATTAATGTTAGACCATTTAGAAGATATACATAAACTCACGCAAGATGAATTTAATAGAAGATTAGTAGAAGAAAAATCTAAATTTTTACAAAGATTAAGTCCTGCATTATATAAATGGTTTGGTGGAGATACTACTATGCTACAAGAAGTTGAAGGTGCTACAGAAGCAATGGCAGACAAAGCTGAATCTAAAGAAGGAAAAGTTTCTAAAAAAGAAGTAGACGATACTTTGGCAACAGGTGATAAATTACTTATGTCAATGGCCTCAGCAGAATTTAAAGAAGAGGCAATGTATGATGAACACAAATTAGATTATATAAGAGAAATTGCTACAAATTTATTGAGAACAGCTGCGTCAGGTAAAGTATCGCAAGAAGACGCAGACGCAATGACACTTCAAGCTAAATCAATGTTTGACCAAGTTGAGGTATTAGCGGCAGAAATATATCAAGAAAAAGGAAAAGACGCCCCTAAACATATAAGAAAAATAGCTCTTAAAGAAGACTATAAAGGTATGAGTATTGATCCTTTGGAAAGAGACCGAGAGCATAAACTTAAAATGGCTGATTTAGAAAATATTAAATCAGCTCACGAAGCAGAAATAGCGAGATTGGATGCATTAAAAGAAGATTCTCCTGACGAATATGGAAAAGAAGAAAAAGCAAAACATAAAGTAGCTGTAAAAGCATTATCAGGAATTGAATCAGAAATACGACAATTACGACATAACAGAATCTTTTCAGATGAAGATAAATTGACAATAGACAAATTATATCAAATAATTTCACCAGAGTTAGGGTCACAATTGTTGGAAGAAGGATTAAAAGATAAAAAAGTTAATTTAAAAGATATCAATAAGTTAATTCAAGAAAAAAGTGAATCAAAATTTAAAGACCAAATGCATTGGTCACAAAAGGTAAGCAATGTAAAAGCTGATACTATTGCAGTTGGCATTCATAACAAAGGTGTAAAAATTGACAATACAGATTTTAGGATTAATTAAATGATAACAATATTAGAAAACGCAAAAAATAGATTAGCAGAATTAAAAGAAAAACATAGTAAGAACTATGTTAGACTATCTGTAAAGGGTGGTGGTTGTGCTGGTTTTGGTTATGACTGGTCATTTGAAGACACAGCAAAAGATGATGATTTAGTTGTTGATGATACGTTGTTAGTAGATAAAAGTTTTGAATTGTATTTACTAGGTATGCAATTGGATTATAAGAACGATATATTTGGTGCAAACTTTGTATTCAACAACCCAAAAGCTAAATCTAGTTGTGGGTGTGGCACATCATTTTCTATTTAAATCCTAATTCTTTTTCAGTAATCAATTTAAATTCCATACTATTATTTACACAATAAGCTTTTGCCGCTGACCATTTTGCTTTATTTTTGATATAGTTAAATGACTCACGCATATAAGATTTAGTTTTTAATTTAGGTTTTTTAGGTTTGACACATTGTCTTGATGGTTTAATTTCAATCATATACTTTTTATTTTTAGTTGTCTTGATAACAAAGTCTGGAAAGTATCTATGGAATTTCTTATCTAATGGATTATAGTATCTGATAGGCAATTCTTCACTTGCCCAAACTAATATGTCAGGATTTAGGTCGCAATAACGCATAAACCTACGCTCTAATAGTGACCTATACACTATCATATTTGGGTTGCCTACATATTTTCTAGGGTATGTTGGTCTGTATATTCCTTTGTAACTCTTCTTCATAAACTACCTATAAATCATATAAATATAATAGTATTTATAACAAGGATCAAAATGGGACACGTATCAGGACATAAAAGAAGTATAAGACTAGGCACTTACTTAAAAAATGCAGTAAGCAATGCTAAAAGATTTGTGGTTAATAAGTATGTAGGAAACATAAGTCCCTCAGCTCTTATTAGTAATTTTGGTTCAACAGCTATAAATTCAGTAAATACCGATCCAGTCAATAAATTATTAAAGAAATCACCATTTGAGATTAATCAAGATAGAAGAAGTTTAAAGCATAGAGACCCTTTAGGTTTTAAACATTTACAATATCCAACAGATTTAACTGGTAATGAACACGGTAATTGGATACTATTTTTCCCAATTACATCAAACGTTGGTGATAATCCAGCAGACCATCCAGATTTTAAATTAGCAGAAAGTATGGGAATGCCAAAACCAACTAAATTTGTTGAAGAAGGAGATTTAGAAGAATCTAATATAAATGAAGTTGCTAGTGATGAGATAAGAGAACAATATAAAAAAAGAGGCATTGAATTACCTAGAATGGTTAAAACAAATACTACATTAGCGGGTACTGAATATAATAGTAAAGATATTGTATCAGGTGCAATTGCATTATATATGCCACCAAATATTAAAGTAAGTTATGGTGCAGAATGGGGACCAGAAGATATGGGAATTTCAGGAGATATAGCAAATGCTTTTAATGCTATTCAAACAAGTGATAAAGAAGGTATGGAACTAGTGACTGAAACATTAAGACACGGTACAGGTATAACATTACAAAAAATGAAAGAAGGTCTATCAAATGTAACATCAGGTGCAGGTATGGGTGATTGGGCAAAACTATTAGGTAAAGGTGTAGGATTAGCAATTAACAATCACGCTGAAATGTTTTATGAAGGTCCACAATTTAGAAGTTTTGATTATTCATTTAGATTTTGGCCTAGAAATCCAGATGAAGTAAAAACAATACAAGATATAATTTTAATGTTTAAATGGCATATGCATCCTGAAAGAAATACTAAAGCTTGGCACGCAGGTCGTATGTTTGAATATCCTTCAGAATTTGAAATACATTATTTGCATAGAAGTGGTGTTAATGAAAGTTTAAATAAAATATCAAGATGTGCTTTAACAAAATGTGATATAAGTTATACACCATCTGAATCAAATAATTTTAAAACTTTTGAAGATTTTTCACCAGTTACATATCAAGTTGATTTGGCATTTAAAGAATTAGAATATATGACTAAAGATAAAATTGGACAAGGATTCTAATGTCAAGATATTTTGAACAGTTTCCATTAATGTTATACGATATTAAGGCAAATGGTTATTATAAACTAGTGCCTGATATATTTCGTAGAATTAAAACAAGAGATAAAATAAAAAATAACATAACAATATTAGATGTTTATGATGTTGAAGATGGAGAGAAACCAGAACACGTAGCATATAAAGTATACGGTGATACAAATTATTTTTGGGTTGTGTGTATGATAAACAATATTGAAAATGTTTATTATGATTGGCCGTTGTCAAATATGCAATTTGAAAGTTTTTTAAAAGACAAATACGTTAATGTTGACGCAGTACATCATTATGAAAAGATACAATCAAGTGGACCTCAAATAGGTGATGGACCTGATGATTATTCTCATATGATAGAATGCAATTCAACAGATTCAGGCGCAGGTCCTGTTACCAATTATGAATATGAAAGAAGATTATTAGACAAGAAAAGACAAATTAAAATAGTTAGTCCACAATATCTTGATTTGTTTTTACAAGAATTTAAAACATTGATTAAACAATGATATGGCACAAAATAAAGAAAGACTCACAAAAGCAGGCGACTACAATTTAGACGTTGCCGAAATATTATCCTACAGAATGACAGGTGGTGTGCCTGGTCAACAGCAACCTTATAGGGTAAATATACTACCTATCATTACACAAATAGAAATTAACGAAGGTATTTTTAATAAATCAGTTTTGGGTAGAATACAAGTGTATGATACGCAAGATGTAAGAACGGTATTACCTATTGTTGGTTTAGAAAGATTAAATCTAAAATTTCATACACCTGGTCTTGATGGCATATGTGCTGTTGCTAACGAAGGTCACCCATTTCACATATACAAAATTGACCAAGTTGCACCTGACAGTAAAGCAGTTGCCGCTGGTGGTCAAGTATATGACATTTATTTTTGTTCAAGAGAATCTTATTTTAATCTTATAAGAAAAGTCAGTAAAGCATATGATGGACCTGTTGAATTAGGTGTTGAAGATATATTTAAGAATAGAAATTATCTTAACAGTAAAAAGAATTTATATGTTGAACCTACAAAATATAATACTAAAATGGTTATGCCAAATGTAAGACCATTTCAGGCAATTGATATGTTAGCAAAAAAGGCAGTATCAGGATTATATGAAAATGCAGGATATCTATTCTATGAAACAAAAGACGGATATAATTTTAGAAGTATTGAATCATTATTAGCAGTTGCAGGTAGTGTAGCAAGACCTGCTAAATTTGCATATTACTATCAAATGGGAAGTGTTAGACATCCAGTATTTGGTTCTAAAGATATAGTGGCAGATATGCACGGTGTATATAGTTGGGATTTAAATAGACCATCTGATACATTAAATAATTTGGCAGAAGGTGGTTATGCAAGTAAATTAATTGAACACGATATGTTTTATAAGACAATCAATACAACAGAATATGATTATGCAAAAGATTTTGGCAATCATTTTCATACTGAGCATAAATGGGGTAATAAATCTAATGACAAAACACCATTACCTAAAGCAAAATTTGATGACACATTTAAAACATTATCACAGGCATACGACCAAAAATTAATGGTTAAATCACATACAAGTAATATACACGATACAGCGCCAACTATTAGTGATAAACATACTACACAAAAGGCAATATCACAAAGACAGTTATTATCTGTTGGTCAATTAGAACTTAATGTACCTGGTAATAGTGCCTTACAAGCAGGTGATATTATTACCTTTGATATGCCAATAATGCAACCAACAGGACACAAAAAAGAAATAGTTTCTAGTCCATTTTGGGCAGGCAGATATTTAATATATGAAATGAAACATATTATAGATAGGTCAAAAGACACATACTCTATGATATTAAAATGTTGTAAAGATAATGTAGCAAAAAGTTATGTTGCCGAGTATAACTCTTGGACACACTCAGCACCACGCAGAAAAACTTACAATATTTACGAAACTGATAAAGAAATAATAACAAGAATGGGTACAAATGCTCAAGGTCTAACAACAGGACAACATAAGGCATTTAGAACGTAGTAAAAGGGGATATTATGAGAACTACTGAAAGAATCTTTGAGAATCGCAAAATTTTTGGGTTTGCTAACGCTAGACGTGTATGGCAACCATTACAACTGGCCGTAGTAGAGATTAAGACAGGTTAAACACAGAAACAATGAGAACATTTAGAGAACAACTATCAACATTGCCTATTGACACCGTGAGCGGAATAGTGTATAACGTAGATGAACTACACACACCACAGCTAGGTCGCCAGTTATACTATGGTAGTCAACCTCACAGCATAAACGATAAACTTAATGTTGTTTTACAAGGCATATTAGGTAATTTACCTTTTACGCAAGTGGTCGCAAAGGGTACGCAAACGAGGCTGCGTAAAGATATTATTACACGCAGTCCTCACACGAACCTGCGTAAAGGTATTCTAAATAGTATTAAAATGCGTAAGTCGTGTTCTTTAAAAGAAAAACAATATGGGAAAAAATTAAATGACTGACAATAATTTTTTAGGGTTTAATAACTTTATCTGGTTTACTGGCGTTGTTGAAGATAGAATGGATCCATTTGCAGTAGGCCGAGTGCGAGTGCGTTGCGTAGGCATACACACACACGACAAAGAAGTTTTGCCTACTACAGACTTACCTTGGGCGCAAGTTATAATGCCTGTTACAAGTCCTGCGATAAGTGGACTAGGTCAGTCGCCGAGTTTTCTTGTAGAAGGCAGTTGGGTCTTTGGATATTTTAGAGATGGCGCAAACTGTCAAGAGCCTTGCGTAATAGGTTCACTCCCAGGTATGCCAGCAGAAAAGCCAGACGGCACTTTAGGATTTTCTGACCCTAACGCAAAATATCCTATTACAAAAAATGAATCAGATGTAAATAGACTTGCCTATAGTGGTTTCACGCAGTTAGGCCTGGTCGCTAGACAAGATAGTGTTAAGACAGGTATTGCAACGGCCGACTTCAATGCGACTACAAACGCAAGAGGTGGTGAGATAACAGCAAGTGATGGAGATATTTGGAATCAACCTGCGCCGGCCTGGGCCGCTGTTTATCCTTTCAATCACGTCTTTGAAAGTGAGAGTGGACATACAACAGAATTTGATGATACAGAAGGCGCCGAAAGAATTGCCCAATTTCATAGAACAGGCACAGGTTATGAAATAGACGCCGTGGGTAATATTAATATATCAAATGTTTCTAACAAATATGAAATTACAAACGGTCACTCACGTTACGCCATTACAGGCGATAGTGACATTACAGTAGATGGTCGCCATAAGATATTCATTAACAAAACAGGCCAGGCCAACAATCACTATGACATACAGATTGGCCCGAATGCAAACATTAACATACAAGTAGATAAAGGCAATATCAATCTGGTCACCGTTGATGGAGATGTAAATATGAATGTTGGTGGTAATTACAATCTAAAAGTAAAAGGTGATTACTATAGTGATATATGGGGCAGTAAGAACGAAACAATACAAGGCAGTAAAATATCAAATACAACTATGAGCGTATTTCATAGAGGCTCTTCAATTGATTTAAACTAACAATAACATATATATCAAACTCGTAAATAAACCAAACAGAAATCTGAAAAACGAGCTGACAAAAAGGCTATTGTTAAATAACTCTAAAAATTTAAACTATAAATGCAATAACAATCATTAGATATATCGTTATTTAATTTTTCCGCCAAAAAAACCGGCCAGCATAAATATTCTCAAATATGTCTATTACAAAACAATCATACACCGACTTAAAAGAGTATTGGGACTTTCAACGTAAGATAGAATACAATAAAGAAAAATTACGTGATTTAACTAAAGAAATGCAAGGCCGAGTTTATAATCAATTCGGTATGTTAGATGAGAAAGAGTTATTTGATAGTCTTTGGTGTAAACTTCCTCAAGACGCATACGAAAATCCGCCATCTACATATATACCAGAAAACGAATCTTACAGATTTGAATGGGAAGGCGAACCTAATAAACAGAAACAATTACCCTTACATAAAAAAGGACGACCTGTTGTTTTACGTGCTAGAAAGAAAATAGAAGATATACTACCCTTTGGTGACAATGATGTTATTAAGCATCCTGATGATAAATGATAAGTGTATATGTCTTATTAATTGTATTTGTAGTAATGGCGATTATTCTTGGAAACTTGTAAATTATATATAACTGTGTAGTGTCCGCAAGAATGCTTAGAGTACCTAAAGACCAACGACTCGGCGAATTTCAATAACGAGTTCCTTTTACATATTTACTATTCCAAAGATATATGTAATGTCCTTT
>VTLG01005501.1_pt1 | contig 13263 bp, 19 predicted proteins | sample 4694571 | NCBI WGS metagenome assembly VTLG01 (sample SAMN12604809, study PRJNA352737) | marine metagenome | biome: ENVO:00000447; feature: ENVO:00000209|ENVO:00000569|ENVO:01000036; material: ENVO:00002151; isolation source: viral sequences binned using virsorter ... | reverse complement strand
ATTCATCTAATAGATCACGACTTGATAACCTATTTTGTAAATGATGTAAAACTGTTTGTTGTCCTAAGTAAACACCAATATGATTTAATCCGCTACTACCTATTGACATTAATAATAAATCTCCATACCTTAAATTTTCTGTAGGTAACAATTCTCTAAATCCTGTTTTTGCAAAACAATCGGCAAACATTGGATTTTTTATAAATTCTTCTGATGATTTTGGTCTTATCCAATCTATAAGTTCTATTCCTAATTCTTCTTTATACCAATCTCTACATAAACTCCAACAATCAGTTACACCCCAAACCCATTTTCTGCCAATTATAGGAGCTTTATAACCGCAAGGTTCGCAATATCCCCATTGTTTTAAATTAGGTTGAACGATCCACCATTTTAAATCTGATTTTTCACACGCTACTCTATCAGCTTCACTTGGATTAGGGCTTGTTACAGGGTGACTATGAACAACAGCGACTATTTCTCCTTGATCTTCTGCTTTTACCCAACAATCTGCATCAATAATGAATTGATCTGTTGGTTCAAACGCTAAGTTTTTACAAGGAAAATACACTTCTTTTCCTTTTTTAACTAACAATAGACCACAAGATTCTCTAGGATCTTCTTTTATTGCGTGTTCTAATGCATCATCTTGCCACATTATGAGAAAAACGTACCAATTCCAGGAAAATCTGCTGGTAGTACTTGTCTTTTCGGTAATCTAACACCATGTATATCATAAGTAGCAGCTAATTCAAATTCAATAATTTCTCTATTTTCTGTAGTTTTTCGATCAATTATAAAAATTTGTTCATCAAAAGTAGCTGTAGGATCTGGAGTACCAAATGGATTTATACCTTGATCCATGTCTATTGCAAAACCATCTTCTAGTAATAAGTTTGAACCATTTTCTAAAAGAATTTCACCACCTGTAAAGTTTGCATTATCGACATATCTAGCTAAAGTTCTTACTCTTGTAACTTTTGCTCCTTCTAATCCTTGAGGAAGTGTAAGTAATATTGTTGTAAAAGTTCCTAGTATATTAGATATTCTTAATCTTGGTCTAGGAGTTTGTTTGCCATTAAATTCAAAGCCATCAGCTTCTATCGGCATTTTAGTATATTCAATATTATTAAAGATAAGATTATTATTTCCATTAGTATTTGTTCCATTATGAAAATAATACTTTGTATTAGATCCATGAATAGCAGTAATCAACTCAAGCTGAAAAAGCTCAACAATACTACTAGGATTTATTTTCTGTAATTCTGATACAGGAGTAGTCATTAAGGTTCAAATACTTGTTGAAATGTCATGTTTAAACTTGCTCTATTTAAAAAAGGTATTCTTTTTGTCCATTGAAGGCATATCCATTTATAAGCAACAGCACTACCAGGAGGTTGCCAATCAAAAGAAGCACCATCATCTGCTCTCGCTTCAAGGAAGGTTTCTATCGTGTCAGATTCGCTTTCGCTGACATCAAAAGTTAAAGCCCAAACATAAGGTCTTGTATTTAATCCAAACTTAATTCTATGCTGATAGCCATCATTAAACTGAGTAGTTCGTATTTGTGAAGAAGTTGTTTTTTGAGCATTATATGAAGGATTTATAGAGGGAAAAGTAGCCATTATCCTAATAAACCTCCTGGTCTTTTCTGTTTAACTAATTCTGATTGTATAGCAACAGAAATTAATTTACCAAGTTCTCTACCTTGTTGTTCATCTCCTTCAACAGAAGAACCAGAAGCATCTACGTTTACTACTATATTTGTTGAACCACCAAGCATTTCATTAGGTGTAATAGTTCCAGAAACCCCTGGGCTAAACATTTCTGGTCCACGTTCTCCAACAATATAACTACTGCCAGCTTTTACTGGTCCTCCATCTGCCTTGAAAGGATTAGCTACACCATCTAAGAAATCACCTGCTTTATTTGTTTTTCCTAATTGAAAACCACCACCAAAAGCACTAGCAAACATTCCAAGAAATCCTTTTGTTATCGATGCAGCAGCCATCTGTGCAGCCATATCTAAATAGTGATCTGCTATTCGACTAAACATATTTGCAAATGCTGATTGCACACTCATTGTTCCTTTTATAATTCCTTTAAATGATTCCGAGAATGAACTCTCTATACTTTTACTGAGTTCAACTATTTGTTTTTGGGTATCCATTAAATCTCTTAATTTGTTATCAACATCAACTATCGCAGATGCAACAGGATTAGCTAATATTTCTGCATTTCTTAATTGAGCAATATTTAATTCTCTTTGTAATCTTAGTTCTTCTAATTGATCTGTTAATTTATCTTTTCTTACTCCCTCTTCTGTTTTATCTATTTCAAACTTTTTAAGTGCAATCTTTGATTCAATTGCTTTCACTTCATTAGTTTTTCTTATAACATCTTGCTCTTCACTTCTTTGTGTAAGTCGTTGAGCTTCTAATTCAATTTCTGATTTTAAATTATTTATTTTTACTGATCTTGCACTATCAATTAAATCTTGAGATATCTGTACTTTTGCAGGTGCAGAAGATGGAACAAATTCTTGTCTTAATTGTTGAAGAATTTGAGGTGTAACAGCGTTTGAATCTAATTGCAAAGCTCTTCCTAAATTACCTTTACCAAAAGGATCAAAACGATCAAGAATATTACCTGCTTTACTTTCTGGAATTAGTTCGCCAATTCTTTTTTGAAATTCTTTTTGTCTAGCTTTTGGTATTTCATTTGCAATATCTCTCAAAGTAAAACTTCCACTTATACTTTGTAATATTTCATTTAATTTTGTTGCAAAATCTCCTAAGCCTTGAGAAACAAATGACAATAATTGAGTATTTAATTTTGCAAATATATTTCCTAACTCTTGGAATGATTTTGATAATTTTTTAAGTTGTTCAACATCAGCAAATTCATCAATCTCAGCCAAAGCAATATCAGCAGCAATAGCTTGTAATCCTAACTCTTCTAATTTACTTATCTGACGTTCAAGAGCAGTACCAGATATACCAGCACGTTGAATTAAAATCTCAATATTTTCAGATGGTTTTCTTAAAGCATTACCAAGTTCTGTAGCCTTCTTACCTAACCCATCAATAAACGCACCGATCTGAGTGCCAACCAAGGAAAGAGCAAATCCAAATTGACCACCTAATAATCCACCAGCAGCACCACCAGCAAAACCACCAGCAGAAGCAGCAAGACCTTGACCAAATAACAGAGGAAAAGCTCCACCAATTAATGCACTAGATTGAACTTGCCCTCTTATTCTTCTATCTTCAGCAGTTCTGTTTCTTTGAAATCTTCTAAATCTACCACCAGGACTTTCAGCTATTCTTTGTCTAATTTCTCTGGCTTCAAATCTATCTCTTCTACTAATTCTGTTTGTTTTTTCTTGTTTACTAGTATCTCTCAATAAAGTTCTTTGTTTTTCTAATTCTTTATTCATTTCTTTTATTCTTGCCGTTACATCACCATATTCTTTTTCAGTAAAATCTAATTGTTTTCTTACACCAGTTAAAGTATCTAAATATCTTTCAATAGCACTAATAGTATTAGCAGGAGTAATATTTAAAAGCGTTGATATATCTGCGTTACTAAACCCAGTAACACCAGCAACGTTTTTAGAACCCATTGCACTAAATGTAGAAGCTGTAATCTTTGCACTTTCATTAAATCTTTGAAGAGATTTTATTTGTGCTGAAAAATTTAATTTTGTAGCACCTTGAGTAAATAATTCAAATTTTTGACTTGTAATACCAGAAGAGGCTGCAAGCTCCTTCATTCTTTCTGCAAGTGCTCTAGTAGAGGTAATACCTTTTCTATTTGCACCTTCAAAATTAAGTATTCCCTTTGTATATCTTTCAAAAGCAATCTGAGCTTCTTTTGTTTTTTTAGTTACTTCTTTTCTTGCTTTTATTGCTTCTGCTGAAAAAGGACCACCAGAAGTACCACTACCTTTTTTACCTGTTTTTTCTAATTTTTCTAATTTTTTTTGTAATGATGCAACTGCACGATCAGCAGCAGTTAAGTTTTTTTGTAATACTTTTAATTTTTCGTCTTTTGTCCTGACATTAATATTAATTCCGTACTCTGCTGCCATTTACTCGACCCAATAAATTACTTCTATATTACCTCCTTCTGGGTTTCATGGCTTGTTTTTTTTGCACTTGTTCTTTATATTTTTCTTCTTCTTCATGTTTTAACTCAAAAAAACCTGCCCAAGCTATTAATTCTTCCTTGGTTAAATTTTCTGTAAGTTGTTTTAATGTCATTCCTAACTCTTTAGCTAAAAAGAACATAAAGTACCAATCTTTGTTAACTTTTTAATGCTGCTTTCGCTTCCTCCACTTTTAATTCTTCTCCTGATGTCATCATTGCCATCTGTATGTCTTGTAAAATTCCAGCATTTATTTCTCTTCTAAGTGATGCTTTATGACCATCTTGAAATAATCTTTTACCATCCTCATCTAATGCCTTTTCAATCATAAGATTTAAAGCAAACTCATTACCATCATCTCCTTTTGATTTTGCAAGTATTGATTCTCTTTCTGCAATAGTTAAAGGATGCCAATAAATTTCTAATATTGTTTCTTCTCCATCTTTAACTTCATATTTATATTTTTGGCTAACACCAAACTTGTTTCTGAGGAGTTCAATCGCTTCCATAGTATTCTAATATAATATTTATATTATACTTATATTAGGCATTAGCGGTAAATTGACAAGAAATAATTCCTATAAAATGACTTCTATCCTCTATTTGTAACATAGTTGGACCATTTATATCCGCAACTCTTGGAGTACAACTAAACGTATCACTATAGTTAGAAGCATTAACAGAAGTAAGACCATCAATAACAGATTCGCTTATAGCAGATACAACTGATGTTCCTTTATTTTTTGGTACATAAATATTACATTGAATGACACCAGAATAATAATCAGAAGCAGCACCTTGATTTTGAATAGTTGATTGAGTGAAATTTAAATTCATAGTTATATATTTTTTAGTTTTTCCAGGAGTTGTAAATGGAACATTATCATTAATAACAGAAACAGTATTATCTGCTGCTACTACCGCATCTGTTACTGCTTTTTCAAAAGCTGCTCTGGCATTAACTAAAGTCATAATTAAGAAGGTTCGATGTAACGTAAACTAGATCCAGGTTTTATAGATCCAAAACCACTACCAGGTTTAACTCCAATAAATATTTTACCTTTTTCTCTCATATTATCTTTAATAATTTTACCTGCTTCACCTTGAACAAAATTAGAAAGTTTTTGATCTTCTGCACTATAACCAGCATATTCAGCAACATTACCAATATATATATCTGCATTTATAAATTTATAATCAGTACCAACAGGAAATCGAGGTTGAATTAAGGCTATTTGATTTGACAATTCTCTACGTTTTCTTCTTCTTTCTTCTTTATCACTTGCCCATACAGCATCTAATTGTCTTCTTATACCAGACCAAGGTGGATGCTCATATACTGATTCTCTATCCTGTATTGGTTCTCTTCTTACTTTCCAACTAGATGCTAAAAAACCAGTATAAACAGGACTACCTTCTTCTGAAGACAATGCATCATGTAAATCTCTTATTGTCTGTGCAAAGTCAGCATCTAACTGTGCCATTTGATTATTCATAACATTATCAGCACTAAACTCCTGTTCTCTTGCCATTAGAACCTCACCAAAATAGTAAACAAATAAGTTTGTCCACCTTGTTTTGTATCAATATTAGTTATCTGTGCAACTCTTGTAGATCCAGCATAAGTTAATGTAATCTCATCATCAAAATCAGGTTGATTATCTCCAATAAGATCAGGTGTTATATAGATTTTTGCTTGTCTTGTTTCTGTATTTCCATCTTCAATTGAATTAATAAATTCAATAGGTGCATTTATGCTGTAAGTAGTATCAGTTGTAGTAAAAACACCTGTACTTGTGTTGTAACTACCAGATGCTTTCTTTGTATAAACAATAGAAGAATCAAAAGAACTGCCTAAATCAGAAACAATCTGTTTAGCTACATTTTTAAATAATGAATCTAATTGACCTGCCATTATCCTCTAACCACTCTCATTTGAAAACTACCTGCTCCACCTAGCATATATGCTCCAAGGTAACTTTGTAGCCAAGGGTAAACATCTAAAATATTATTAACAGAACCAGTACCCTGACTATCAGTATTATATTTAACTTGAATATCTCCTAATTTAACTTCAGAAAAATTACCATCTTTACCTGTAGTTCCTGTAATAGCATCAGTATCATTTGCCAATGCTCTGGCTAATTCATATTCTGCATATTTAATATTATTTGGAATTGTAGAACAAGCTAGTTCTACACCATCTACCTGATAATTATTTCTTGGAAACTTTAATGCTTGTCCATCATCACATCTGTCTCCATAAAAAACTAAAGTATCAATCCATCTAGTGGCAGATATTAATGATCTTTTTTTCTGATCGTCTGTTTTATTTGTCCAAGTAGAAGAATCTGGGGAAGTATCAAAATAGTCGTTAGCTTCAGATAAAGTAACGTAACTATTCGCATTTTCTCCTTTTATTGTTGCGTTTATAGTGGCTGCCACGATTAATAAAGTAATTTAGTTTTATTGTAGCGTAAAGAAAAAACCCCACCAATAATTGATGAGGTTCTTAACTGCTTTGCTTTGCAACTTAATACTACTAAGGGTTAGTACCTGTATCAAGTGGTGAGTTAACAATTAACTCAACTATAGGAATTAAATCCGCATCGTATGTTAATGCCCAGTTATTGTCATTAGCCAATAAAGCATTAGTTGGGTTGTCAGCAGCGTTAGTCCACTTAGTTCCCATAACATGATAAGCACTATGGTAATCAACAGACATTACATCTTGCTTAGATAAGATGTTTCTATCTGATTCAATACTTAGAGGAGATTGCTCACCTTCAAGAATTGTTCCTGACTTAATTAAGTAGCAACGGAACTCTTTTTGATGACCTGTTGTACCAGGTTGAACTGTATTAACTTGAGAGTCAATAACAACATTCATTCCAGCAAACTGACCAATACTTCTATCTGTGATGCCAACACCACCGCCACCCCATTGGATGCCAGTTCCAGTTGATAATGCAGAAGTAGAGAAAGTTAACATACCAACCTGATATAGGTAGTAAGCAACAGTTGGGTGAATTACTAGAGTATCTAGCTCTTCGCCTCTTTCTCCAAGAAGGTTTCTTGCTCTTGCAACTGTAGAAGCTGTCAAGAAGTTAGTTTCGTCAGCACCAGAAGCAGCACCTTTACTTAGGTCAAGTGCGTTTGCACCTAATGGACCGAAAGTAGATCCGAACAAACCATCTAACAAGCTGAATAGTCTTGCAGAGTTTAGTTTGTTGATAGCATCTGCAATTTGATTTCTGATGTGACCCATTGGATCTTCACCAGCAGCCAATACAGCTACATCATCAACAGCATACGCAAAACCTCTGTGACAGATAGTTGCGATTTGTGTTCCTGTACCAATCTTCTGTGGTGTCAAATAACCAGCGTTACTTGTACCCCATGTTGCTGTACCATCTAAGATTTCCTCAGTTGGAGCGATTGGGTTAAATTCTGGAACTTGGATTCTTGTTCCACCTTCTGTTGCGTCAAGAAGTGAGTTTCTTACAACAGCACCAGATTTAATAAATGCACTACGCTCTTTGATTGCTTCGGAAACGTATGTGCTGAGATTATTTCTCTTAACGATGTCCGCTAGTAGGACACCGCCAGAATAATTCTGAAACGGAGCAGCCATTCAGATTACCTTGTTACTTTTGCGATACCCTAATCACGGATAAGGGGATTAGTTTCACAGAAACTAACTATTTTTGAGCCTCTTGCTTGAGCACTGCTGCAAGCTGCGGATCTTGTTCTAATAGTAGCATTTGTTGTGTGAGATTGCCCGTTTTCCAAGGGTTTACCTGACCTCCACCAGCATTTGCTACAGGGCTTGGTTTTGCTCCCATTCCAGCAGCAGAACTTGGTTTAAAATGATGCTCGTAGCCACTACCAGGGTTTTTGAGACTCGTGAGATACGAATTGAGATCCTGCTCTACACCACCGTTTAGGACAACAACTTTTCCTTCAGCGTTCTTTTGTAACTTGTTTTGTAACAAAGAGAGCATCTGCTCTGCATTTATAACTCCTTGGTTGCTGATAGCTGCAAGTGCTGTTGTCTTTGTAGAGGCTGCTTCGTGAGAATTTTTCATCTCTTCAAGCTGTTGGGATAGAGTCATTATCTGCTGTTCTTTTTCTTGTGCAGTTTTATTTGCTTCTTCCCAAAGGGTTTTCCATTGACCTTGTTCTTCTAAATCTTTGGTTCGTTTTTCTTCTTTTTGTTTGTAGACATCATCTAGTTTACCCTTGATGCCTTTAAATTTTTCTTCTGCTTCTATAGCTTCCTTACGGGCAGCAGCTAATTTTGCTTCGTATTCTGCTTTTACAGAATCAAGATTTGGTGATTGTGGTTGTGAAGGAGTGTCAGCCACGGGCTGTTCAGGAGGATTCACGGAATCAGGCTGAATTACTTTTTCTTCGATCATTTATTCAGGTGAAGTAAATTTTTTAAGTTCGGCAATTAAAGCTGCCTTAGTATGTCGTTTATCCAACTCTAAACCGATAGTGCGACCAAACGCTTCTAATTCAGCTTTAGTCATTGAATCAAAATCATTAGTTTTTTCAACTACTGGTTCTTCAGTAATAACTACTTCTTCGGGTTCTGATTTAACTACAGGTTCGACTACTTTAGTTGAATGTACCAGTTCTGTTTCCTGCCATTTATAAGAACCGTCAGGCTGCAAAACCCGATCTAAAGATTTAGACATGAAAATGTTTATACTTATCTACTATTGTAGCAAACTATTCGGGTTTGGCTTCATTTGCTGTTGGTAAAACTTCACCTTGTACCAAAATATCTCTAAACTCTTCTCTATCAATGACCTGTTGATCGAATAATGATGTCAAAGCTGTAATATCTTGTCCGATTAGTCTTTCAATATCAAAATCTCTACTGATTTTTACTTCAGGTGGTTCGATTCCAACATATTCGGCTGAGAGATTGAAGGCTTTTTGTAGCTTTTGTTCTAGTTCCATAGAAACCATTGCGAGCATGGAATTTGTATCCACACGATCTAGTCTGCGAGCATCTGCTGATTCTGCAACAAACTTCTGTTGTGATAGTGTACTGATTCCGAGTGTTGCCATTTGCATCTGTAGCTCTTTTATTTCTGCTGATTGAGCATCAAAAGCACTGGAAGCTGGCTCTACATAATAGATTTTGTTGCCAGGCTGAGTTGCCATTGCGTAATTTACAGATATAGCAAGATCTTTAGTCTGATCGTCATAACCTTCCATCACCAATAATGGTTGTGAAGCAACGTGCAAACTGTGGATTAGGTCAGCTTGTCTTTGGAAGTGAGCAAGATTTAGGTATGCAATGTCCAAGAGAGGTGGTTTGCTTACTAAATTATCTGTCTTACCAGAATAAATTGTTACTAAAGGTATTTCACCTAAAGAAAAATTACCAGATTCGACTTGTCTATAGTCTTTGTCTGCTGAACCAGCTTCAAAGTCACCAGTAACGCTGTTATCTGATACGTCATACATTTCTTCTATTTGTTCTTTCTTACGGAATACTCTGTATCTACCTGGTTCGATTACTCTAATTTGGTCAAATACTTTTTCACCAAACTGTCCGTCTGGGAGTACAGCTTTTTCGCCTATTCTTACTTGTATTAAGTTTCCATAATTAGATTCTCTATCTAGCCTCCAACCATATAGATTTGTTGGGTCTACTTCGATCCAGTATGGTCTGCGATTTTGTTGACGTTCTTCTGCAAGACTTACTGCTCCTGATGGTGCAGGGTAATCTACGAGAATGTGACTTTGGCCGTATGTGAGAGAACACATTAGTATTCTTCGTGCGTATTCGTCTAAATCTGATTTGCAGCCGTCTACGTCTGCTTTAAACATTTCTGTCCAATATGGATCGCCTGTTAATGTTATTGGTTTGCGAAGTACTAATCCTGCTGCTGCTCTTATTAATCTTTGAGTAAATGGACTGAATACTGCTCTGTTTACTCTTGCGAGGTAGGCTTCGTAATCTTCTCTAGGTTCTAAAGGTAAAAATGCTTCGCTATTTGTTCGTAGATAATCAGTGCCTTCGGTTACAGCTTTCATTATTTCCCAACCTTTCATCATGTCGAGAACAGCCCTAGTGCGGGTAAAAGGACTGTCTATCCCACCTACAGAAGTAGATGAGACAATATTAGTTCTTATTGGTCCAGGAACAGCATAAGTCATTTCAGCACCTCCATCTTCTTAATGCTAACGCTTTTCTTGTTGGTCGGCCTTTACTATCTTTCATTGGTCCTTTGACTCCTTTCATTCTGGCACAAAATGATTTTCGTCTAGCTGCTCTTTTTCCTGTTGGATTCTTTTCGGTTACTGGTGCTTTTAAATTACTACCTGTGGCACGGTTGTATTTTGCACGACCTTTTGCGGTAAGTCCTCCTTTTTTGGACTTTTCGCCTCTACCTACTGATAAACTAACTCCTTTTCTTGCCATTATTTACCTACCTTTGCTTGTGCCTTTTTATGGGCTTGGGTAAAAGTGTCTCCTGCTCTCATTCGTCTTTTCATAAACTCCATGTGCTTCGCACTATGATGCTCAGAGTGTTTGCTTAACAAAGTTTTTTGGCGAGGAGTAAGTTTCACTAGATAGTGTTGGCGATAGTACCAGAAGTTATGAAACTTACACTAATGGTTTCTATATCACCTGTTGTAGCAGATAAGCTTGTTCCTGTGACAATACCACTAAATGCAACTTTTTTAGTGCCTGATGTATCTAAAAACAATTCAAATTGTGCATCTGCTGGATCTTCCGCAGTTAATACATCATTTACTAAATTCTGAGTTTCACCCGTTCCTGGTGCTGTGTAAAGAAGATCAACAGTACCAGATCCAGAAATTAATCCACCAACATTACTTCTGAATGTTGCTCCATGAGCAGTTACATCAAGAGTTTCTTTTGTTGTGTCTAAAGTCCAGCCAGTAGTAGACACGACTGCTGCTGTAGTTCCAGCTCCGTTTTTAAATTTTACAGAGCCTTCTTCGCCACGAAAAAATGCCATTATTCTAAGAAAAAAGAGTATTTACAATTAGTTTAACTTGTTGTTGACTTTTTTACAGTACCTTTTGGGTTATTTCTCATATATTGTTCACATCTAGGATCCCATAGGGCAGGATTTCGCTTTCCTTTAACGGCTTCGATAGCATCAAGCATTTCTTTAGTAATTTTTGTCATTTTTTACTCCTTTTAGTAGTTTTTTTACGTCTATGTTGATACTTTATCTTAGCACTACTGGTTTTTTCACGCTTAAATCTTGCTTTTTCGGCTGATGACATCTCTCCAGCAGTCTTAGGTGTCTTACTTGAGACACGTTTACTAGGTCGGCAAGCTGGATAGCCTCTTTTTTCACCTTTTGATCGGCCACAAGGTTTACCAGTTTTAACATCTACCCATTTTTCTTTGAACCAACGGGTTAGACCACCGCTACTTCTTGCCACGTTTCTTAGTTCCTGTGCGATAAGTGCCACCACGCTTCTTATACTCTCGTACAAGCCATGCGTTAGCGTAGGCAGAAGGATAAACAGCAAATTTACGTTTAGCCTCTGCTTTTACCCTAGAGTATAACGCTTTATTTACAGGAACATTCGCCACGTTTCTTGCCTCCCTTCTTTTTCTTCTTCTTTTTCTTCGTAGTTGAGTGATACATAGTAAGAATTAGGTAGTTCTTAGTATATTCTAAACGAAGTTTGCCCTAATGTCTCTGGCTTGGCAAGGTTGAATTGTTGTAGACAAAGATAACCGAAAGCGTCAAATGCGTGGTCAACCCCAAGGTTTTTGTTTGGCATACCCGTGTTTGGAGCGTAAGTCAGAGTTCGGAGGGATTTTATCAATTCTTTACAGCGTGGGTGAATTAAAGTTCGTCTTTCTCCTGCTGCATCGTATAGAGCAGTGTTTACTGATGTAATTTTGTCTCGTATTTTCCAAGGTGAACGTGGGGAAGATACTGTGAATCCACTTCTGCGTAGGATAGTGTGGTCCGTTGAGCCGACTCCTGATGTTTTTCTAGCTGCACCCGTTGGGTCTGGGCAAGCAATAATTCTTCTTTCGACCCCATATCGGTGGGTTACTTCTTCTGCAAAATCCCAAGTTGTTGCACCGCCCGTCATAATTATTTCGTCAAAGACGTAGAGAATGTCGCGGTAGCGGACAGCACAGATTCCGCAAAGTGGATCTACGTTAAAATCGACTCCTAATAAGAGTGGGGCAATGGATATGTCCTCCGCCTCGGTAGAAATGTTGGAATCTGAAAAGGAGACTGCAACGAGACCAGTGAGATTCTCGAAACTTGCCTCGAACTCTTGCTTGAATGTTCTGCTGTCTAGTTGGGCCTTGGCTGCTTCGACTTCTTCTTCTGGTACGTTACCCCCGTCTATTGTTGTGAAGCTCCAGCGTTTCCAATCACCTGTTTCATCTTCTGGAACATAGCACCATAAATCGTAGAACCATGAGGCTGTGCCATCTGGTGTGGATATGAAAAGTGCCCAACCTTGTTTATCTGCAAGGGCTGGCCTGATTACTTGGAACCAGACATCGGAATCCATGAAGGCTGCTTCGTCAAGTACTACTCCAGCTAGGCTTCGACCACGCAGGGTTGTGGCGTTTTCGGTTCCTTTGAGTTCGATTAGCGATCCATTGATTAGTTCTATTTTGAGGTCGGTTTCGTTTTTGGAGGCTATCCATTCTCGTGGAATGAGTTTCTTTATTTCTTTCCAGGCGATGTCTTTTGCCATGCGATAGGTTGGGGCACAGTAGAAGTAGGTTTCGCCTGGGCGGTCTATTGCTGCTTTTAGGAGTTCGATACAGGATAAATAGGATTTTCCGAATCTTCTGCCAGCTACCAGGACTCTAAATCTTTGTTTTGCGTTGAACACCTCCCCCTGTGCCCATCTAAGTGATAATTTTTCGTCTGTTTTTGTGCTCATGTAGTAAAGAATAGCCCAAATATGAACAAATTTCCGTGTTTTAGTCGACTAAACCGTGTTTTTAGGGTTATTATTCAAGTATTAGTATTTATTTAGTCCGTGGCTCAAGCATACTATCGACCAGATGTAGACAGTCCAAACGCTCCGTTGGGTGGTAAGGTCTGTGGAAAGAGAAATCCAGA
>VTLG01017025.1_pt1 | contig 13264 bp, 15 predicted proteins | sample 4694571 | NCBI WGS metagenome assembly VTLG01 (sample SAMN12604809, study PRJNA352737) | marine metagenome | biome: ENVO:00000447; feature: ENVO:00000209|ENVO:00000569|ENVO:01000036; material: ENVO:00002151; isolation source: viral sequences binned using virsorter ... | reverse complement strand
ACAGACACTGGGTAATCATTCCAGTAACAGAATTAGACAATGTAGATTTTTCTCAGGTTTGTGAAACATCTATTGATACCGTTAGAAAGTCAGTAGATGAGACACAGACATTTGTTAAATGGGATGGGCCTGAGATGCCAGCTACCGTAGCCGCTCTCGCCACTAAGAGTGAGACGTATACGCATGAAGAGATTTTGGCCATCCTTTCAACAGAAGCGTGGACACCTCCATATCCAGAATAGGTGAGTTATGAGTGTTATACATCATCCAAATGTAGTTAATGATGGGTTAATAGCCTGCTGGGATGCCGCGAACCGGGTAAGTTATCCGGGTACGGGGACTACGTGGTATGAAGCTATTAGCCACTCTCCAAGCACTCGTTTCGCTTCGGAAATAAACTTTAGCACTGCCAACGCTGGCGTAATGGTCTTTGATGGAACTGACGATGGGGTTGTTACAAGCATTAATTCTCCCACGGGAGATTTTGCAATTGAATGTTGGATTTATCAAGAGACGCAACTTTATGATCATCAATTTGTAGCTAATTATGTTATAGGAGCTTTTTCACTGGGTTGCTTGAGTAGCACAGCTAAGCTAAAGTTGGACTTAAAAGAAGATGATGGAGGCAGTGCGGGAGATCAGACTAATGTTTTTGATAATGTGGATATAAGCTCTTATATATCTGTGGACACATGGCACCATTATGTCGCTACACGCACGGGGTCTGCGGTTACAGGGTATATAGATGGGGTAGTAGTTACCACTGCTACTTATGCTCCGACTCTTTTTCCGGGAGTTCTTAGTCTTGGAATTCAACAATCGGCATCTAGTCCGGGGGTAGGTTATAATCACGGATTAGAAGGAAAAATGGGGCCGGTTCGTATTTATGAAAAGGGGCTAACCGCCGCTGAAGTTCTTCAAAACTATGATGCAATGAAATATAGATTTAATTTATAACAGGAGTTTGTGATGACTCAAGATATTAAAATTACACCTAGAACAGGAGAAACCACCGGGAGCGGTGCCCAGATTTTCTTTCGAGGATCGGGTACAATTACAACTGGTCCGTCTGCAGTAAAGGGAACACCCACTAGTGGGATTGAACTAAATGTTATGCCAGATTCCGATCTTTCTTTTGCAGGATATCAAGGTGAATTATTTAATATTAGTCCACAGCTCCAATCAGGTACTATATTTGCAGTTAAAGATATTTCCGGTATTGATCATATTTCAGTAAATGCCAGTGGCGATGTAAAGCTCAATCAGTTCTATGGAGATACTTTTGTATTTAATTTACCCACTGCTGATCCTACCAATTCTGGTCAGCTGTGGAGAGATGGTACAGATCTTAAAGTTTCTGAAGGTTAAATATTATGAATAAGGTTCGTTCATGAAAGAATATTTATTTAATGCACTGACTGACTATTTGGAAGAAGATAAATCAGCTGGTGGATATCAATATAAGAATACAAAAACTGGCGAGATTTTTACGTATACCAGGAAAGGTGTATATAAACAAGGAGGAAGGATATTAATTTATGTAGGAAAAGCAACAGAAGATAATAACAGGTAATAATATGTTCGGTTTTGCACCTTTATCAGAAGTACCTTTTAGTACCCTCCCAGGGGTTGGTGCTACAATTATAATTTCTACTCAGAGTATACCTGTAGAAATTTTAGGTGGCACTGTACTTACTACAAAAACTATTCCTGTTGAAATAATAGCAATAAAAACCACTCCTGTGGGTCTAAAATGGGTATTAAGTAGTAGGGGAATGCAATGGGTAGTCGATCCTCAAGAATTGAAATGGACAATTGAATAATGGCTGTAGTTGCTTCTAATTTAGTGATGTATTCGGCGGCAAATATGCCCCAAGATGATAGTACCACCTCTGGAGGTGCTATAGATAGTGGTGTGCGTGTTACTTTTACCGATCCTTCCTCTGCTGCTCAACTTATTATTTTTAGTTCTAGTGCCTCTGATACAAGTCAAACACTAGCATTAACAGGTAGAAATGCAGCGGCTTCGATTATTTCTGAAAGTGTGTCCTTAAATGGTACAGGCCATGTTACTAGCTCCAATACATTTGGAAGAGTTTTAACAGCATATTTAAGTGCTACTGGGGTTGGTGATGTAACGGTTAGTGGCAATGGTATTAATAAAGTAGCTGAAATTCCTATTGGAGAAACGGGTTTTTTGAGACCTTTTTATGACGCTACTACTAGTCTTTCTACTACTAAGACCTTATATGAGAAAATTTTTGTAAAAAATAATAATACATCCAGCACTCTCAATAGTGCCACTCTCATTCCAGTGGCTGCTACCGGCTTAGCATCGAACATTACTTATGGTATAGAGAATGGAAAAGCCTCTCCTCAGTCAGTAACCGACAGAACTACGGTTCCTACCGGAGTAGATAGTTTTGGGAGCGGTTCTAGTGGTGTATATCCTAATGGGACCGGTGAGTTAACGCCCCATGACTATCAGGGAGTTTGGCTTAAGCTTAGCTTAGCGGCTAGTGAAAGCTCTGCTAATAGTTTTTATGAAATTCAAGTATCCGGGACTACAACATAATGAGTATGACAGCAGATCAACGGCTGTGTAAGCAGCCAGCAGAAAATCGTAAGTTCGAGATGGACTTTACCAATGTTCTTGGGTCATCCGAGTCCATCAGTAGTATTACTAGTGTGGCTTCTGAAAAAGTAGGAGGTTATACCTCTGATTTAAGCATCACTAGTGAGGCGATAGAAAGTGGATCAAAGAAGGTTTCCATGTTTATAGCATCAGGAACCCTGGGCAATACATACCGCGTAGAAGTTTTAGTAGCAACCGACGCCAGTCAGACACTAGAAGGTGATGGCGTCCTATACGTAACGGATCAATAATATGACATGGCAGAATACTAGTTTAATTATGTTGAGAACTATGCTTAATGATGCTGGATGCAGCACCGTTAAATATACTCCTCAGCGCTTAGACGACCTACTAATTACCTCAGCATATTTTCTTCCTATAGAAATTAATTTTAATAGCAGCTTCGTTGTCAATGTTGAAACCCGAACAGTCACTCCTGATCCGGGATTAACCACTACCAGCGACGGAGATGAGTTCATTAGTTTTATGGTACTTAAGGCTGCATGTATAGCCGACGAGGGCAATTTCAGAACTGCGGCTTTGTCACAAGGTGTAATGGCCCGGTGTGGTCCAGCAGTTCTACAAACCAGTAGTTATGGTCAATATTTGGGCACGTTGCTTAATGAGGGTCCATGTAAGTCATACGAAGAGTTAAAGAAAAGATATAATTTTAGTTATAATGGCGGCAAAATTCTTCGTGCTGTTATGTCTCCGTTTGCGGCCAATTCTTTTGATCCTACTAATATGTTGGGGTCTATGGGTGAAGCTGATTTACAGAATCCAATAAGAAGACGTGGTCAATATTTTTAATATAAGGGTAATAAAATGGCGTTAGAACAACTAGACGTAATCACCAAAGTCATTCCTGCCAATGAAATAAAAAATGGTGGTATTTTGGTTAATGCTCCCAGAGGGGCTGATCAGCTAGATAGCAACTACCTTATTAATCCATATGCTATTGATGGCATCTCGGGTAACCTACCAACTACCGGAACCGTTGGCGATAAATATGATGTTAGATTTACAGGCTGTGATTTCTGCTCCACCTAAGAGATTGGTATAATGGCGATTAATCCATTCAGCGGAATCATAGACGCTAATTTTAAAACTATATTTAATAATGCTATTTCTTCAATGCTAGATAGCACGGCATGTACCGTTGCATGTACATTGAAGTATGGTGTTACTAAATATGATAGTTGCTCTAACTGTATTTATGATCCTATTGGTAAAAAATCATCAAATAGATTTATAAATGGAGGGTCTATTCCTTTTCCTTTTGGTACTATATGTCCGTTGTGTAATGGGGCTGGGAGAAGACCTGTGGAATCGTCCGAGGTTGTGCATTTAATGGTTATTTTTGATCCAAAAGAATTCATGGATATAGGAACTATTAATTCACCAGACGGCTTGATACAAACCATGGCTAAGAAAGAAATGACTCCTAAGCTACAGAGAGCAAACCAAATAGTGGTCAGTAATGATATATCTGGTTTCTTTTCTCATACTTATCAAAGAGTGGCAGAACCTACTCCTATTGGATTAGGGAATAATGAGTTTGTACTTTGTATGTGGAAGAGGATTTAATATGCCTATTTCATTTTCTCTTGATCTTCAGAGTGATTTTAACTCTCATTTTCAAAAAAATGTGATGGATGAGATTAGTGGTCAATTCAATAAAAATGCTATTAAAATTAATAATGCAATAAAAAAGAGAGTCCAGGATACTATTAGACATATGCTTATTTTAGCTCCTGAGGTAATGGAGTTAATGGGTGGTAGTTTACAAGGTCAATTAGGTGTTACTGATCCTCGTGGTAGATTAACTGCCATTGTTGATACATGGGTAGAAAATATTGAAGTATCTACAGTTACTTATAAACTTAACAAAGAGGGTCCTTTATTAGCAATTCAAATACGGGCTATAAGAGAAGATTATAGTGATGTATTATCTCTTCCTGAAAGTTCTTATGAAAGTGTTACTGCCAGGGGTATGTTTGTAATTGACTGGTTACGGTGGTTGTTATTAGAAGGTGATAAAACAATAGTTAATTATAGTTTTCTTCCTGGAAATCTTAGAGGCAGTAGAACTGGGCTTGGTATTATGGTGAGAAAACAAGGAAGAAGATGGTCCATTCCCCCTCAATTTAGGGGAACGGAACAAGACAACTTTGCAACCAGAGCTTTGTCTGATCTAGACAAGCACATCGGTATCATCGTTCGGTCGGAACTAAAAAGGATTCTAACATGAGTTGTAAAGCTAATACATCTTTTACTCGTGTTACCAATATTGGTAATACTTTATTGAATTCTGAGCTAGAATCCAATTTAAAATCTTTTTTAGATTGGTCTTTTTTAGGTATTGGAGGATGGTCTAATATCACAATACCGACCTCAGGAGCTTATGGAGGAACCTTTGATAATCTAAGACTTGTTGATGATCCGGCTTATACTGCAGGTCAGATTTGGGAAACTGCACGGAAGGATTGGGTTTGGGAAACAGGTACGGAATATCCAGGATACAGCCCTATAGATATTTCGGGGGTGTGGATAAATGGTGTCTTGAAAGAAACCGGCGATGCTACATATGGACATCATTATAATTACCCCTTAGGACGGGTGGTGTTTGATAACGCAGTTTCTAGTAGCACTACGGTGCAGTTGGAATATAGCTATAGAAATGTACAAACCTATATAGCTGATCAAGCGCCTTGGTGGGATGAGCTGCAATATAATTCCCTTCGAGTAGATGATCCTACATATACTAACGTAGGATCGGGTGCATGGGGTATTTTAGCTAATCATAGGGTACAAATGCCAGCTGTGGTAGTCGAGACAGTTCCTCGTCGAAGGCTAGAGCCGTATGAATTGGGTAATACTTCTAGTGTTGTTTATCAAGATGTATTATTTCATGTGGTAGCAGAATCTAGGTGGTGGAGGAATCAGTTAGTAGACGTTATTTCTCTACAAAAAGATACGAGTTTACGTCTATATGATACGGATAAAATTATAGATAAAGATGTTTTTCCCTTAGATTTTAGGGGGATGGTGGTCTCTCCCTCTAGTACTTATTCTGGTATTGTTAATGATCCAGGGCTACAAGGTAGTTTATGTAGATTTTACAATGTTGTAGTGAGCGAAATGGATTCTTATAACAACCGACTTCATGAGGGTACCATAAGGGTGACTTTTGAGACCATTTTCGTGTAATGGTGTATTTAAAAGTAGAAAATACACACACAAATTAGTTATTTTTGATAATTATTTAGGAGAGTATAATGGCACAACCTAATCAAAGAATTTATTTTGCAATCCAAGGGGTAGCGATTAAACCCGATGGACAGGCAGCTCCAGACGCTGGTCCGACTTGGCAGACCAAAAATGTGGTGCATGGTGTACAGTCTGTTGCGGTTACTACCACATTCAATTTGGAACAGGCTTTTGAGCTTGGACAGTTGGAAATTTACGAGAATATTGAAGGCGTTCCTGATATCGAAGTATCTCTTTCTAAGGTATTGGATGGGTTTCCGCCTGCATATGTGATGGCTACATCTCAGGCTTCTACTCCAACGTTGGGTGGTCGTTCAACGCCCAAGTGTGTTGTGGGTCTTGGCATTTGGGATGACAGTGCTGACAACGTATCAAATAGCTTGAAGCCCGTTTCCCAAATGGAAGCTTCGGGTATGTTTGTAGGGTCTGTTACTTACAATTTCCCATTAGAAGATAACTTCAGTGAAGATGTTACGTTGGTGGGGAATGATAAGGTGTGGACTGAAGGTCAAACCTGTGTGGTCGGCCAGGGTGTTTGGGATACCGGAATTTTAGCTATTCCTGCTGGGATGAATACCAATGCGGATTCTCCATACGCTGCAGATAGCGGAGACCCGAATTCTCTTGGTGGTATCAACCGTCGAGAGAACATGCTGTTCTTGACTGATGCGGCAGCTGGTACTAGTGGTGCAGTGGACTACACAATGTTGCCGGGTGAAATTCCTGGGGTGACGACCGAAGGGGCCAAAAAGGGAGTAAAAACCGATGCAGCTAAAATTCAGAGCATTACGGTTTCAACTGACTTTGCTAGAGAAGAACTGTTTGAGCTAGGCACTAGACAACCTTACGCGCGGGTCGTTACCTTCCCGGTGGAAGTGACCTGTGACATTGAAGTACTAAGTGCTAGTGGTGACTTGATCAACGCCCTTTCAGACGGTTGTGGAGCTACGGCTGGATGTGCTGGAGTTGTTGATAACTTGAGTAACCAAGAAATTCGCGTTACAGCCTGCGAGGGGCTGCGGGTTTATTTGGGAACGAAGAACAAGCTGGCGTCCGTCAATTACGGTGGAGGCGATGCTGGTGGAGGGAACGTGACTATTACTTATAGTTATACGACCTTTAATGACTTTGGGGTTATGCATCCGACCGATCCCTCTACCCAATGGCTCTGGCAGGACAGAGATGAGAGTGGGTGGCTTGGATTTACGCAATAGTATTTTAATAACTGACTTAGGGGACGGAGCTTTGCTCCGTCCTCTTGCGTCAGTAGTGAAGCGTTAGCCTTGGCAAGCAGATATAATAGAGAGGATTTTTTAGGCGAGTAACGCTACTGACTCTTTTTTTAGGATTGTTATGGATCAGGATAGGAAAAATTTTCTGGTTGCTCAACTGATGAGTGGATTGAAATTCTTTGAGGTTGACGGTCAAAGATATAAGGTTATTTCTCCTTCTTCTGAAATTAAACTATTAGGGGAATATATATACCAGGAAACAATACAGTCTCTAAAGTATGAAGATTTGATTACTAGAGACAAAGCTAAAATGCTTTTAAATACATTAGATATTTGGAAGCCCAAGGATGATAACGATTTTAAAGGTTTAGAAAAATATCTTGAGGATTTGAAAGTCAATTTATTTCAATCTACATTTCAGAGCGAAACCCAGCAGAGGGTTAGGAAACAGCTGACCCGTACAAACAATATTTTAGATAAAGCTATTGTTAAAAAACATTCTTTAGAACATGCTACTGTAGAATACCATGCTTTTGTGACAAAAAGACAATTTATTACTGCCTTATGTATTTTGGATCGAAATAATCAACATATTTATACAGAAGACGGGTTTTGGCTGTCCGATCCTTATATAGTAAACAATATAATAAGTAAGATGGATATGGAGGGTGTATCGGTTATGGAAGTCCGGGAGATGGCTCGAAGTGAGCCGTGGCGTAGCACATGGTCTATAGGTAAAGAGAAAGCGTTTGGTATTCCTGTTAGAGACTTTAATGAGGATCAAAAAACTATTATTGCTTTTTCAAAAATGTATGATAACGCATACGAACATCCAGAGTGTCCCTCTGATAGCGTATTTGAAGATGATGACATGTTTGATGGTTGGATGATATTTCAAAGACGGCAGCGAGATAAAGAAAGAAAACAACAAGAGGTTGATCAAATGGGCACACATCGAGATGGGGCAGAAGTTTTCGTGGTAGCACAAACTCCTGAAGATATAGATCGTATTCAGTCTCTTAATGATTATGGAACTAGAAAACAATTGCAACAGAAATTTCAGTATATCAAAGCAAAAGATGGGCCGGTACAAGAAAAAGAGTTGCCTGATGTAAGAATGGCGTTGCGTCAACAGGCAGCGGAACAGTTTAAACATACCCTGAGAGGAAAATGATATGGACGATTTTGTAACTTTTAGGGGCGACTTTGAAAGACAAAAAGGAGCCTCGGACAAACGATATAAAGATAATTCTAAAAAAAGATTACTAGCTAATCTTAAGAAAAAATTTGATACAACTATTATAGGAGCACTTGCTGCTTTTGAAGAAAGGTTTGGGGAGTTATGGGGTCATGGACTTCGTGATGAAGACTTGGACGAAGAGCAAAGAGAGTGGAAAGAGCTATGGATGGAAGCTAGGGCGCGCATTTTGGACAATGGTAATTCTAATCTAAGGGCAGCACAGAGTGAAATATCTCAATATACTCTAAGTTGGAATAGGTACGTTAATAAGTTTGATTTCAAGGATTCTAAGGAGCAGTAATTATGGCAAAAGAAGAAGGTAAAACAGAACGGTCGTTTCAGCATAATGGAATTAAGTATATGGTGAGGAGACCCACTGTAGAAGAGAGTCAGTCTGCCAATAGGCTACGGTCTAAGACTTTTAACCAGTCTTTAAAGAACGGGGATATTCTGCGAGATCAGATGGATTCTGAATTGCGTAAACGTGGAGATTGGAATGACGACCGAGAGATCATTTACCAAACTTTACGTAAGGAAATCTTAGATTATGAAGTTCAATTGAAAAAGGGTGGTATCAAGCTTCATGAAGCTAAATCCCTAGCTTTAGAGATGACTGACAAGCGTGATGAGATGGTGGGAATGCTATCTTCTCGTACAGAATTAGATAATAATACCTGCGAAGGGCAAGCAGAAGCAGCTCGATTCAACTGCATGTTTGCGGACTGTTTGGTGTATGAAGAGACAGGGGAAAAGTATTTTCCTAAAGGTTTAGAAGACTATATTGTATCCTCTGATGATCCTGTTGCGGTAATCGGAGCTACTGAATTTTATTATTTAATTACTGGAACTGATAATTTAGATGATTCCCTTCCAGAGAACAAATTTTTGCAAAGATTTAAGTTTGTAGATGAAAAAAATCGCCTTGTAGATAAAGATGGAAGGTTGGTTACCCGAGAGGGACAACACATCGATTTAGAAGGTAAATATATAAAGTGGACTGACGAAGATAATTTTACATATGTAGATGAAAATGGTCGACCAGTTACTGAAGAGGGAGAATACGATCTAGAAGAATCGCCATTTTTGGATGACGATGGCACACCTATAGTACTAGAATCAGAAAAAGAACCGGACAAGCCAAAACGAAAATCCCGCAAGAAGGCGCCTCAAGAGGAGCCTGTTGCAGCTGAATAGTTAGCGGAAAGTGGTCATACCTGATGATGGTTGTAATAACTGTCTAATGGTATGGCCCTTTTTTATATAGAGAGATAAATATGGCCTTTAATATTAACGCACAAGTTATTCTTAGTGGTCCTAAGAACCTTAGGTCTATAACCAAGAATATTAAAAGGCAACTTAGTGGATTGACCGCTACAGTTAATGTTAAAATTCCTTCTGGCACAGGGAGGAGTATTAATTCATTAAACAAACATATTTCTACTCTTAATGCTAATTTATCTACCTTAAGAAAAAGATCGGCTTCTACTGCTAGTGCCCTTAGCTCTTTAAATAATAATCTAAAGAATGTCACTAAAAATACTAGGAATTTAGCAACTGCTCAAAAAAATGTTGGTAGTTCCTTATCGGGTGTCAATAAGCAGCTCGCTGCTGGTACTGCTGGACTTCAGTCGTTTGGTAAAGAAGCTGCAAATGCTATTAGAAGGTTTGCTGCATTTAGCGTAGCTACCGGAGTAATATATGGATTTGTAAGATCCGTTCAAGACGCGACTAAAAATGCTTTGGAATTTCAGAGAGAATTGGTTAAATTACAGCAGATTACTGGACAAGGAGGAAAAGCCTTAGATGGCGTTAGAAAGACGGTTGATCAGCTTTCTAAGTCTTTAGGTATAGATGCCAACCAATTACTTAAAGTTGGAAAAACTTTTGCTCAAACTGGTCAAAGCTTAGACCAAGTACGCAAATCTATGGAGGCGGTTGCTAAGGCTTCTTTGGCTCCTACATTTGGCACTATGGAGTCAACGACAGAAGGTTTGATAGCGGCTCTTGCCCAGTTTAATATTCAAGCTAAGGATTCAGAGAAAGTGTTGGGCGCTTTAAATGCGGTGTCTAAAAAGTTTGCAGTTGAATCTTCGGACTTGATTGCATCTATTAGAAAAGCGGGTGGTGTGTTTGCAGCAACCGCTAATCAGATGACAGCCCCTATTGATTCTCTTAATGAATTAATTTCTATTTTTACAGCCGTTAGATCAACAACTCGTGAAAGCGCAGACACTATTGCTACTGGTTTACGTACCATCTTTACTAGAATTCAACGTCCCAGAACTATTGAATTCTTAAAGCAGTTTGGTATCGAACTTGTAGATCTAAGAGGTAACTTTAAAGGTATCTTCCCGGCATTTAAAGAGCTATCAAAGGGGTTGCAGGGTATTATTGCACAGGGTGATACTCTTACTCTAGCTAGAATTACTGAAGAGCTGGGTGGTATTCGTCAAGTAGGTAAATTAATTCCTGCTATTAAAAACTTTGATAAAGCATTGAGGGCTTTAGATGTAGCAAGCAAGGGTGCTGCGGAAGGTTTAGGTAAAGATGTTGCTTTGGCTTTACAGCCACTAGCCAAACAGTTTGAGCAACTTCAGGCTAGATTTTCAAGTTTTGTTAGATCTATCGCTGATTCTAAAACATTCCAAAGTTTAGCTAAGGTTGCCCTTACTACTGCCAATGCATTTTTATCTATGGCAGAAGCCCTTAAACCATTGCTTCCTCTTATTACTGCTTTAGCTGCTACTAAAATAACTTCAGGATTAGTACAATTTGGTCAAGGTTTTGCCGGTGGATTTAAAAAAGGAGGAGGTGCTAGAGGTTTAGGGAGTGCTGTAGGAGGTATAGGTGGAGGCGGTACAGGAGGAGCAGCTTCTAGTGTGGCGACGGCTCAGACTAATGCCATGAAGGCTTTGTCGACCGCTATTAATTCTAATAACCAGCGACTCGGTCAAAACACACAGGGTTTAGCAAGAACAGCAACAGCTCTTGGTACTTTATCTACTAGAATTGCGAGGCTTGGTGCGCAGCTGGCTGGATTACCTCGTGTGATCGCTTCTTCCGGTTTTGGTTTTGGAAGTAGGCCTCGTGCTAAAGCTGCTGGTGGAAAGATTCAGAAGTTTGCTAGTGGTGGCCATGTTCGAGGACCTTCTCATGGTGCTGGTGGAGTGATGGCTGAGCTTGAGGGCGGCGAGTATGTAGTTCCTAAGGGGTACGCTAAAGGTGGGTTGGCTTCTCAGCGTGAAGTAGCGTTTATTACAGCTGAACACCATAGTTCAAGAAAAGGTTCGACTTCTGTTCGTAAAGATCAAATTAGCAATGCTTCTCCTACAGGGTTGGGAGTGGGGGGATTAAATCGCGCTTTTGGAAAAGATTTTGTAGATAAAAATCTTACCAAAGCTCTTGGTCGCAATAGGTTTAATTTTAAAACATTGATTGAAGGTGTTGGTAAAGATGAAGAAAGAATCTTTCAGCAAGCATTTGATACAGGTGTTAAGAATGCGATACAAAGCTCTGGTAATACAATGTCTCAAGTTATCGGAGCACCTTTTACGGGCTTAAAAAGGGCTAGTCCTAATTTTTATAAAACATTTGACAAGGGTTTTAAGGGACTTTTGTTTGAAAATATTATAGAAGGCTTTAAGGGACAACCATTAAGATCAGTAGACTTACAGAGACCGTTTGATTTTACAACAGGTATTGGGCCTTTTAGTAAGGTATATAGTCAAGCCGGAGCATCGCAATATGTTGATGCTCGCGTAACTAAAGCCGCAGCTGAAGATCCTACTGCATTTAAGAGAAAGGTGGCAGGTCAATTAGCATTGGATGCCTTCCCATTACTTCAGTCGATGTCGCCAAGACCAAAAGGGGCTGAGTTAGGAATAAAATTTAAGGAAGGTAAAGATCATAGTGGCGATGATTTAAAAAGAATGACTGGTGCTTCTACAGTTACTCAAGCTAAACAAATTTTACAGGGTCAGGGTATTAATATTGATCCTGGGAAGGCAAATACTAGAAAATTTTTACTTTCTAGACCCTTGGGACGAGCTGCTGGTGGTAATGTATTTAAACCTATGGGAACTGATACTGTTCCTGCGATGCTTACTCCGGGTGAATTTGTTATTAATAAATCTTCGGCACAGAAGATTGGATATAGCAGCCTTGGAAAAATGAATAGAATGGCCAGGGGAGGTATGGTGCCAGGAGAAGCTGGAGGAGGGGCGTTAGGGTCAGTAGGGGCATTGGTTGGGCTGGGGTCAGTCTTTGCCACTCTTGATTTGAGCGGTGAAAACGCTGCTCAGTCTTTGACAAATTTAGCTATTACTAGTGCATTTTTATTGCCACAGCTTGTGGGATTGGGAGCTGCTTTTAAAGGTTTGACTAAGAAGGGGTCGTTTCTTCAACGTACTTTTACTAGAGAGGGGAGGGCGACACCGTCTAGGATAGAGAGTACTCGATTGAGTCGCATAACAAGACTTGAGTCAGTGGGCACTCTGTCTGATCCTGCGAGAGAGGCTCGTCGTCAAACCGCTCTAACAAAATTACGTGACGCAAAACCCTCTAAGTTTGCTAAAATTGGTAAGGGTGGTATTGCCACTCTTATTGCTACCTTAGTTGCGGACCCTGTGATTGATTTTATTGGTTCAAAAGCCTTTGGACAACAGGGTGGAAGAACAGGCAGGGGTTTAGGACGTGCTGAAGTTGAAGGAGGCGTATTGTCGGCTTCCAAGGGTATAGTTGGAGGTGCTGCTACTGGCGCTTTTGTTGGTTCGTTAACAGGTCCTCTTGCTCCTATTTTAATTCCCGTGGGTGCAGCTGTAGGAGGAGCTATTGGTGCTATAGAAGGATACTTTAGAGGTGGTGAATTAGAAAGAATCCGTCAACAAG
>VTLG01017024.1_pt1 | contig 13266 bp, 20 predicted proteins | sample 4694571 | NCBI WGS metagenome assembly VTLG01 (sample SAMN12604809, study PRJNA352737) | marine metagenome | biome: ENVO:00000447; feature: ENVO:00000209|ENVO:00000569|ENVO:01000036; material: ENVO:00002151; isolation source: viral sequences binned using virsorter ... | reverse complement strand
TATTTCTTTTTCATAAACATCTATTAGTATTGCTTTCATTGTGTCCTCCACACTATATTTTCTAAACTTTCTACAAAATTAAAATCAAAATGCCACACTACTGTAGCAAAGAGATATACAAATGCACAGAGCAGTAGAAAATTATCTCTGTACACTAACCACACCACCAACACTATAATTACTACTGATATGTCAGTAGTAAAGACTGCTAGTTGTTCAATCATATTGACTTAAAGCTTTTTTAGCATAGCGTTCAGCAAAGAAATCTAATGCTTGACCTTCTAAACCTTTAGCTATACCTTCTTCTAACCCTTCTTCAAAGAGCTGTTCCATTCTTGCTTGATGTAAGGGGTGGCTCATTAGCTTTCCTCCTTTGCCATGTATTCTACATCCTGTGAAGATACTGCTTGGCTACAGTGGCTTGATAAAAATTTAATAATTAAATGTGTGATGTAATCATGTCCATCAGTTGTTTCATGCCTAACTGCCACAAATTCAATACAATCTTTTAATAAGTCTGGTCTGCTAGGTAACTGCCATGCTTTTGTTACTAAGTTTGTAACTATACATCTGTGTTCAAATTCTGTGTTTGTCATACTGCCCTCGCTTCTATTAAATCAATTACAAAGCCTGAATAATCTTTCTTAGCTTTGCCTTTCGCTTTAAGACCAACTACTACATTCGGTTCATCTAAAAATCTCATATCGTGTTCATCTCCATCAATCACTTTAACATCTTTGAACATAGAAGGCAAGAAGTTTCTGAATACTACTGCCTTGTTGTTCGGAACTTTATCAAACAGCTTAGAGTATTTCTCATTAGCTTCTGAATAACTCCATGTTAAATGATAGTTTGATATACCCTCAACCTTTCTAGTAGGTATCTTGGTGTAATCATAGAACTGTATTTGTGGGAACATCTCAAAGACTGTCTTGCCTTTGTACTCCTGATACTCCCACTGAATATCAGACGTGCCATTCAATCTAAGACATGGAAGTTTATCTAACTTAGCACACTCCTTTATAAACTTGTTGATGTCCTCAACTAAGTAAGACATAAAGGTTTCATATTCATCAAGGAATAATAAAGTCTTTCTAATCCTAGCTTTTTGAATACTAGGAATAAAACCACCACGACCAGCAGTATTTAAGCAAGGCTCTTCACACATAGCTATCTTAGCATAAGGACAAACAGTTCTCTTGCCATCTGCTAGATTACTAGGTGCTAGATACATAACTCGACTAAAGTATTTGTCCTGTATCTTATTGCTCTTGTCTATCTTAGGACTGCTTTGTGATAATAATTTATATGTTGGCATTAGTTTGTCTCTCCTTAAAGATATTATCTCTTTCTTCTTCTGTTTCATACCACCTCACTTCCAAAATTTCTGGTATCTCTACATATAGGTTGTCATAATAATAAATACCATGTATCAAACCATTATTATCTCTATCTTGAGAATAAACTTCATGTAATTCTTCTTCAAACCAATTCACTTTCTCCATACCAGAAATATATTCTTCTTCATAATTAATTTCTGTAGTTACTATGTTTCGTTCTTCACAGTCTTTGGATATGTCTTTAACGCATTCTCTAAATTCAGTCATCTTTGTTCTCCATTAATTAAAAACTGGTGGTAGAGGTAGGATTCGAACCTACGAACTCAGAGAGCACCATTTTACAGACGGCTTACCTAACCAACAGCATCTCTACCATATTAAAAAGTGTATGGCTAGGGTTAGAGGTTGCCTATTTTTATTCTAACTTTAACCAGTTGCAACACCTAGCCACACCTTGAAGGTCTATTAGTTTAAAGTCACAAATAGAGATAACCTTCTCGCACTCTATTGCTGACTATTAAAAAGTGTGTGACTAAGGTTAGTCGCCTGAGTATTATACTAACATTCGTATACTTAGCACTTAGCCACACTAGTAGTTTTTTAGTTCCGAAGTAACTACTAACTCCTTCAACAGCATCATAACTATCGGATTTTATAGTGCCTGTCAACACTAACTACAATCGTTCAATTTCTAGGGTGCTATCCCTATTTTTTACAGCGTGTCCTTCTAGTCTGCCTCAACAGAATTTTATCTAGGTGGATAGCTTGCCACCATAAAGAAGTTCGTTTACCACTCTTATCCCAACTCGTCAAGAATTTCAAAGTGCTTCTCTGTTCGGTTTCTGTTTACATCTCACGATTATATGTCTCATATTAATAGACTTTAACAATGTAAACCACCTTATCTATTCGGAACAACCTCTCACAACCAACTAACTTCCGACTCGACTTCCTGTTCTTAAAACTGTGTGTGGCTAATACTAGGTAGGTCGTTGCGTTGAGCCATATCCCTACATTTTCTCACTTCGCACACATTCTTAGCCACACTTAAAAAGTGTGTGACTAGATATCCCAATGACCTAGAATTTCAAGTATCTAACCACACTATACAAGTTTTCAGTTATCTTATTTATATCGGTATGAACTGTGCGTCTTAGGCAAAAGACCGATAGCTATTCAGCATTAAAAAGTGTGTGACTAAGGTTAGGTTAAACCTTCTCATCCTATTCTTTTCAGAAAACAAATATGAAGTTTGATATCTCATTTTCATATCTTATAGGTGAGTAACTTGGGGAAAAACCATACTTAGCCACACTATGTAGTTCGTAAACGTCTGGATTTCTCAGTCTTATCGTTCCTTCATCTCCGACCTTCCTCAAGAAAATTGTTTCATATCTTTAAAATACCTTACAGATTTCTTTTCTGGATTTTATAGGAGTTTCAACACCGCAACTACAATTAAATCATGCTAGTCTTTCCTAGCAGTCAGATAGTTATTCTAGGTACTACCACCTTTCTACTCATATTTATATGCTAGTTTTTGAAAGGAACTAGCGAAACCTTACATTGTTCTCCTTTCCTGCCTTATCCTACCATGTTTCAGATAAGGTGGGATACCTTAGTAATTAGTATCATTAACCCCTTTGAGTAATGGAGTAGGGATAACACTCCAGAATTATTAAGCTAATACAGTCTTAATAGCTTGGAACAATCTAACAAAGATGTTTCCATTAATGTGTTTATTAAACCCATCTAAAGTTCCTAAAGTTTCCTCAACATCTACATTTGTAGCAACTGCTAGAACTTGCATACCTACATTGGATTCTCCAAGTTTAACAAACCTTCTGAACCAAAGTGGTAAAAGAGGATTGCTTCTTTGAGAATAGATAGATACTTTACCATTGTGATACCCATTAAAGGTAGCACCCTTAGTAGTTTCATATCTTTCTTTATGAACTCTTACTCTAAGAATATTCACACCCAATGTTGAAGCTGATTGCCAAATCTTTTGAATTGACAAAGGGGCTTCTGATATTTTTTTAGTAGTATCACTACCTTTGTTTGTATAAGTGATCTCACTCATAATTTATACCTCCTCAGGTATTTATTTATTATTTTAAGGTTTCTCTAAAGAAACCCGATCTGCCGTAGCCCTAAAAGTATAACCCGATCCACCCAAGCCTGTCAAGCCTGTTATGTTTATACTATCTTTAAGACCATGCTCTAACTATCCACTTAGTTCCTAATATGCTATCATATTTAGGAGTTATAACTACATAGCTTTTGCCCTTTTTAAATATAAACCACTTATCAGCTTTCATACTGAGAGATTGATTATATTTGAAACCTTTTTCTCTATAATGATCAAATGCTAAGTCCTTTGTTCTAAATGACATACTTTCTCCTATAAATTTAAAAATTGCACGAAATCTCCGAAACCCTAAAAGTATAACCCAAGCCACCGAATCCTGTCAAGCCTATCATACTTAGATAGTTTTTTAATTGTCGTAGTCATTAAAATCCTCCAATCCTGCTTTAATTAATAGAGCTGTTTGCATAGCTATTGGACAATCATATTCTATTCTCATTCCTTCAAAAACATAGAAAGGCTTTTGAGTAAAAGGAAAGACTAATTTACCATTGTCTGTATCTAAATCATAAATATCTTTCATTAGTTAGCCTTATAAAATCTGTTTACTTGAAAGCCACCACTACAAACATCAACCCAACGATCATAATTAAAAGTTTCATCTTTTGTTTTAAAATAATCTCCTATCTTAATCACAGCGTCTTCAACATTTTCACAGTCTCTAAGCAGACTTGCAATAACTTCATACTTTCCTTTATTTGCATTCAGTCTATTCTTCATCATTTTCTTACCTCCTTAGGTAATTATTAAACACTTTTGCTCGGTTTTTCCAAGCCTTTAAATTTTCTCATTTTTGCGAAGTCCTGTCAAGCCTGTTATGTCTAGACTAAATTTAAGATAACGAAGTAATTTAATAGTATTTAATAGGAAGGTACAGCTTTAAAAATTATTAAAGGTACAGTAAATTAAAGGTACAATGTTAATATAACTGCTAAAGGTACAGCTTAAATGCCCTCAACTCAATGCCCCAGTTAAACTACAGAAAGGTACATCTAATTTTAATTGCCCTCAACCTAATGCCCCAGTTAAACTATTAGAGGTTATTAAAATAATTAATTAAATAAATAATTAAAGATATTAAATTGGTATGGTCTCCCAATTAAGTTTTATGTACCATAGTTTTAAACTCAGATTTTGGCTCGGATAAAGGGGAAGGCTTTGTTAGTGGGGTGGGATTAAGGGGTTTTACCTAAGTAAAAGGGCTTCCTCCAAAATCTAAGTAATTGCTTTAGCAATTCCCTTTTTTCTTGGGTGGGATCAAGGGGTTTTGCTGAAGGCAAAAGGGCTTGCAAAATTTAATAGACAAAAAAAGGGGAGCTGACTTAACTAAATCAACTCCCCTAAGGGATCAGTTAATTAAGATTAACTGGCTTCTACCTCCTGATTTTCAGCAAGATATGTTTCTATCATATCTTTATAAGTCTTAGGAAATGTTTTAGCATTTCTAATCTTATGAGCTTGTTGAAAAGTGAAATTCCCTTGCTTCACTAATGAATAAAGGCATCCTCTGATTTGAGCTTGTTTAGCTCTATCAACTTTACCTTTTAATGAAAAGCCAGTTTTGCCGAAATGGTAACTGATGCCTTTTATTTGATTCCAAGTCGCAGGACCTTCTAAAACTTCTGCTGAAACTTTAGAAATGTCAAATGTTGTAGTTGCTGATTTAGCCATGATTTACCTCCTTAGGTATTACTACATTATTATTAAGCAATCCAACGTAATCCTGAATTGCATTGAAATTAGAACCATTACTGGTTCTTACTTTTACAGCTTTAAGCTGTCGTATCAGCTTGAACTGAACAACAAGTTTAGCTGTTAAAAGATCGGGAACTTCTACAGTTTGATTATCTGAAAAAGTTATTAAAATCATATATTCTCCTTTGTTTATTAATGATATATACATTGTACATGAAAAGGAACTGAATACAAGAGCAGTGTTTAGAGATTCTTAAGACTTTTTAGGCCGGCTGGAATGAAATGGAAGTAGCATAAAAAGTCTTTAGAAGGTCTTGTCTCTTGTATTCTTAAGAGACTTTTCATGTTTAGCTAAAGTCATTAATAACAAGGAGAATATATTAATCTACTTTGATGATGTAGAAGTTCCCTTTAACTTGCTTAGTCTGTGAAGCTGTAAAAGTCTGTGAAGTAATTACTTCTTGATATGATTGCTTAATAATCTAGTAGACTTTGTAAACTAGGTCGACATGGTACAACTACAACATGACATAATGTAGTTTTAGAAGGTTTCCTGCAATTAACTATAAAAATTTTAGAGTTAATTTATAGCAAGGGAATTTCATAGACTTCAAAGTCTTTGAAGTCTCAATAGGTAGAAGCTGTTGATTTAGTTATAGATTAGGTAGTTCTACTAGGTCTATGAAATTATGGTTAATGTTCTGATAAAACTATGGATAGCTACATGGGTAGGCAGGAGACCATACCCCCTCCATATATATCTATGTAATGGTTGAATATTTTAAGGGAAAATGGTTGTAAACTAGAATTAAGTCGGGCTTAAGAATTTATATCTTTATAAACGTCATAATTTTATCGGGCTTTAAAGACTATAAAGAAGGTGGGAATCCTGTAGGTCTAACCTGCCTACCGGACAAGCCTCATTATACAGTCCACAGAAGATTCTGTCAAGTCTTTCTTGACTTTTTAGCATAGGGATGTATACTGGTTTACATGAGTAGTATATTACCAAGCCTATCAAAGCCTAAAGAACTTACGAACAAACAACAACTCTTTCTCGACAGTCTTGTAGAAACACAAGGAGACCCGAAGAAGGCAGCAGCTATAGCAGGCTATTCAGGTGGACACTATCAAGTTTTGAAAGCTTTAAAGAATGAAGTATTGGAGCTAACCAAGGATGTGTTAGCTCACAATGCTCCTAAAGCAGCTTTCAAGCTTTTAGAGATTATGGAGTCTGATAAGCCTATACCGCAAGCTAATAATAAATTAGCAGCAGCTCAGTCTTTATTAGATAGGGTAGGAGTTTCCAAGACTGAGACTTTAGATGTCAACCACCAAGTCTCTGCTGGTATATTCTTAATGCCTGATAAAGCTCCTATAGAAGCTGAAGTTGTCGAAATAGTAGAGGAAGATTAATGTCTAAAGAAAAAGACAGTAGATTAAAAAGAGCAGGAGTATCTGGTTATAATAAACCTAAGAGAACTCCTAGTCATAAAACTAAATCCCACATTGTAGTAGCTAAAGAAGGTAGTAAGATAAAAACTATTAGATTTGGACAGCAAGGAGTTAAGACAGCCGGTAAACCCAAAGCAGGAGAATCAGCTAAACAAAAAGCTAGACGTAAAAGTTTTAAAGCTAGACATGGAAAGAATATAGCTAAAGGTAAGATGTCAGCAGCTTATTGGGCAAACAAGGAGAAGTGGTAGAAGATGCCTTATTCCCAACAAGTACTAGACAGGTTTCACAATGTTCTGAAAGACCCCAAGAAACATTCAGTAGGTCGATTCAATCCAGCAGACCCTGATGTAGCTACAGGTATGACCGGAGCTCCTGCATGTGGTGATGTTATGCGGTTGCAACTTAAACTGGATGGAGACTTAATCAAGGATGTCAAGTTCAAAACTTATGGATGTGGCTCTGCTATTGCCTCCAGTACTATGTTTGCTGATATGCTTAAAGGTAAAACTATAAGCGAAGCCAAGCAAATTAAAGACAAAGACATCGCAACAGCCTTAGAACTACCACCCATTAAACTCCATTGTAGTGTCTTAGCTGAAGACAGTATTAAGAAAGCTATAGAGAATTGGGAGAGTAAACAATGAGCAACGGAAAAGGAACAATAATAGGTACGAATAAAAATCCTATAGTCTTAGGTAAAAAGAAAAGAAGACCTACTATTAATTCTCAAGCGTATAAAGATAATTATGATAAAATATTTGGTAAGAAAGAAGAAGAATGAAAGAAGGATATATTAAAAGAAGAACATCAACTATCCCTTATGGGTATGAGTTAGATACAGAAGAAGAAGGCTATCTTAAACCTATCCCATCACAGATTAATGCTTTAGAAGTAGTATCTGAAATGGTGCAGGGTGATGAAATAAGTCTAGCAGTAGCTGTAGATTGGCTAGAAGCAAGCACTAATAGAACCATGTCTCGCATGGGTTTAAAGAAACATATAGATAAAAAGTATGTCAAACAAGAAGAAGATTACAAAAAGAAATTTAACTCAATACTTGACAGATCGTAACGACAGCGTTATACTTAACAAAGAAGAAGCTCCTAAAAGGAAAAGAGGAAGACCTAAAGGTTCTAAATCTAGCTTGTTTTCTTCTGCAGATAAGAAGAAACAACAAGCTGCAAAAAGAACTTTAAAAGATAAGAGGAGTACTATTGAAAAACTCGAAAAGAAACTTAGATCAAAAAAGGAATCCCTCAGACAACAAGAAGAAACAGTTCGTAAGTTTGAGAACTCCTCGGATGAACAGGCAGTATCAAAACAGGGGAAGGTAGTAACTGAAAAAGAAGTAGGTTCTCTCCCTGATTCAGTACAACAACATCTCGATGCAACAAACTCCTTCGTGGCTTTTATGCCTAATGAAGGTCCACAGACAGACTTCCTAGCTGCTTCGGAAAAGGATGTCCTCTACGGAGGTGCAGCCGGTGGTGGTAAAAGTTTTGCTATGTTGATAGACCCCTTGAGGAACTGTCACCTAAAAGGTCATAGAGCTTTAATACTTAGAAGGTCTATGCCAGAGTTGAGAGAACTCATAGATAAGAGCAGAGAATTATATCCAAGAGCTTTTCCCGGAACTAAGTTTAGAGAAGTGGAAAAGATTTGGAACTTTCCAAGTGGTGCAAAGATAGAATTTGGCTTCTTGGAAAAAGATGCAGATGTATATAGGTATCAAGGACAAGCGTATAGTTGGATAGGTTTTGACGAAATCACCCACCTACCTACTGAGTTCGGTTGGAATTACTTAGCATCTCGACTAAGAACAACCGATCCAAAGATCAAGACCTATCTTCGCTGTACTGCAAATCCCGGTGGTGTAGGTGCTCACTGGGTTAGAAAAAGATATTTAGAACCATCAGAGCCTAACAAATCTTTTACAGGGGAAGATGGTTTAACAAGAAAGTTTATTCCGGCTAGGTTATTGGATAATCCATACCTAGCACAAGATGGTGAGTATGAGCGTATGCTCCTTTCACTACCTCCAATACAACGAAAACAACTATTAGAAGGAAATTGGGAGGTTAATGAGGGTGCTGCGTTTGTTGAATTTAATCCATCTGTACACGTAGTACCTCCTTATGATCTTCCCTTACAATGGGAAAGAGTAAAAGGAATTGACTATGGTTACGCTTCGGAAAGTTGTTGCCTATGGGCTGCCGTTGACCCACAAGATAAGACTCTCATTATATATAGAGAACTATACAAAAAAGGTCTTACAGGGGAGGCACTAGGGCAAAGTATTACTGAACGAGAACAAGAAGAATATCGTTCTGTTCCCGGAGTTTTAGATACTGCTGCTTGGGCAAGGACAGGTTATACAGGTCCAACCATCGGTGAAGTATTAATAAAAGCTGGTCATAAATTAAGACGAGCAGACAAAAATAGAATAGCAGGAAAAGTGCAAATACACGAATACTTAAAACAGGCTACTACAGAAAGTAGACCACGTTTACAAATATTTAATACTTGTCCTAATTTAATAAAAGAATTACAAAATATACCTTTGTCAAAGACTAATCCTGAGGATGTTGATACACATGCACAGGATCATGCCTATGACGCTTTAAGGTATTTAATAATGAGTAGACCTAGAATGTCAGACCCTATTGCAGATATGATGCGTTTAAAACAACGTACTTTTGAAGCTTCTGATTCTACTTTTGGATATTGATACATAGATATATAGGAGAAAAATTATGATGAATCAAAGTGCTCGAAGAGTTATTAGAGTAACACCCACTATTACAGGAGTTGCTTATTCAAACAATGATGTATTGTTTGATACAACAGAAGTACCTTTAGCAGTAGGTAAGCAAGGAGAGTGTTCTAAATTAGTATCTGCTATGATTTCGTCTAAATCTAATTCACTTTTTGACATTGAATTATTTTTCTGTACTGTTAATCAATCTGTTGGTACTGTAAATTCTGCAAGAAGTGTATCTGATGCTGATTGGGCTACTGCAAAAGTTTTAGGAAGACTAACACTTGATAGTTCAGCAGATAACTATAATTATGGTAATGGTAGGGTTCATAATTTTGACAGACAAAGTGAAACATATTCAACAACTGACCAATGGAAATCAAGGTTTCCTATTCTACTCCAAGCTGCTGCTGGCAGTACAAGCATCTATACTTTTGCTTTTGTTACTGGTACAGATGTAACTCCGGAGTTTTCAGTTGGTGATCTAGAATTAGTACTTGGTGTAGAGTATTAATAATTAGATATGGCAGAAAACGAAAATACATTTTTAAATGCTGACAATATCTACGAAGACGTAGAAGGTGAGCAAGGTAAAACTTTAGACCTTAAAGACGATCAGACAAAAAACTTAATAGGTTTAATAAAAACTCGTTTTGCTACTGCAGAGAAGGCTAGGTTAGGCGATGAAAGTCGTTGGTTAAGTTCTTATCAAAACTTTAGAGGTCTTTACGGAAAGAATGTTAGATTTAGGGAATCTGAAAAGTCAAGAGTATTTATTAAGATTACTAAGACTAAAACCGTAGCAGCTTATGGACAGCTTATTGATGTTCTCTTTGGAACTGGACAATTCCCTATCGCAGTTAAAGAAACACGCTTACCTGAGGGTATAGCTAGAGATGCTCATATTGAATTAAACCAGCCGGAAATAGAAATTGAAGGTCCAGAAGAAGGTAATATAGATGTATCACAAGTACCTTTAGATAAAAGTCCTTTTGATGTAGGTTATGAAGGCGATGGAAATGTTTTAAAACCCGGAGCTACCTTTACTAATGGGGAAGATTTTTTAGGTTCTTTAGAAGACAATTATACTGATAAAGATGGAAATGTTGTTTTAGTAGAAGGTCATAGTTTAATAGGTCTTCCAGAAATTAGTCCTGCACAGAAAGCTGCAAGGAACATGGAAAGACTTATCCATGACCAACTCGAAGAATCAAATGGTATTTCTGAACTTAGAAGTGCTTTATTTGAAGCTTCTATGTTAGGTACAGGAATACTTAAAGGACCATTTAGTTTTAATAAAACATTACATAGATGGGCTGATGGAGAAGAAGGTAGAGAATATAAACCTTCTCATGTCAGAGTACCCAGAATAGAATTTGTAAGCTGTTGGGATTTTTATCCTGATCCTAATGCTACTACTATGGAAGAGTGTGAATACATAGTTCATAGGCATAAACTTAATAGAAGTCAAGTGCGTGGTTTAAGAAACATGCCTTACTTTGATAAAGATGCAATTAGAGAATGCGTACAACAAGGACCTAATTATGATACTCGTTATTTTGAAGATCAAATTCTAAATGACGATGCTAAAACTCAAACTGATTTTGCAGATCGTTTTGAAGTCTTAGAGTATTGGGGAATAATGGATGCAGACTATGCTCGTGAAGTGGGTATTGATTTACCTGAGAGTGTAGATGATCTAGACGAAGTTCAAATTAACGCTTGGACTTGTGGAGATATGTTATTGAGGGCTGTGATTAATCCTTTCACACCTCCAACATTACCTTATCATGCATTCCCATACGAAAAGAATCCTTACAGTTTCTTTGGTATAGGAGTTCCTGAGAACATGTTGGACTCACAGCAAATTATGAATGGTCATGCAAGAATGGCTATTGATAATTTAGCTATGGCAGGTTCACTGGTATTTGATGTTGATGATTCAGCATTAGTCGGTGGACAGTCAATGGAAATATATCCGGGAAAGATATTCAGACGACAAGCTGGAATGCCCGGACAAGCCATACATGGTTTGAAGTTTCCGAACACAGCACCTGAGAACATGATGATGTTCGACAAGTTTAGACAGCTTGCAGATGAACAGACAGGAATACCTAGTTACTCACATGGTCAAACAGGAGTACAAAGTATGACTAGGACTGCTTCAGGCATGTCTATGTTACTCGGTGCATCAAGTCTTAACATTAAAACAGTTATCAAGAACATTGATGACTTTTTATTAAAACCTTTGGGAGAAGCTTTCTTCCACTGGAATATGCAATTTGTAGAAGAAGATTTAGACATTGTAGGTGATTTAGAAATCGAAGCAATGGGTACATCTAGTCTAATGCAGAAAGAAGTAAGATCACAAAGATTAACTATGTTCTTACAAACTGCTCAGAATCCTGCAGTTGCACCTTTTGTTAAGATGTCTAAACTAATCAGTGAACTAGCATTTAGTCTCGACTTAGACCCAGAAGAAATTCTGAATAGTCCAGAAGAAGCTGCTATAGCTGCACAAATTATAGGAATGCAAAATGCTCAGCAAACAACAGGCGAAGAAACTAACCCCACTGGTCAACAACCCCCAAGCCCTCCAAGCCCTGAAGGACCACCTACAGGACCAGAAGGAGTTGATATTACAGGGGCTGGTGGTGGCAACATCGGAACAGGAGCTATTCCTCAACCGGGGGAAATGGGCTTTAGTGGAACACTTAGACAAGCTGAGGGAAGAGGTTAAAGTAACTTTGGAGACTAAAGAGGATAATTAATATGCCAGAAGGAAAAGGAACATATGGAAGTCAACTAGGACGACCACGAGAAAAGAAACAAGAAGGTGGAAAACCTTCAATGGAAGATCAAATGGAAGGTCTTGCTATATCAGTAGAACCTATTACTGTAGAAAAAGAAGAAACACACACAATGCCGGATGGAACTGAAATGCCCGGTGCAACCCACGAAGAATACGAACAAATGCTTCCAGACGAAGAGATGGAAGAAGACTATGTAGATTATATTGTAGAGTCTGCATTAGAAGAAAAAGATCAAGATTATTTAGAAAGTGCTCTCGCAAAAGATGCGAAGTTAAGTGAACTATTTGACCAAGTAGTTGAGAGTGCTTCAGAGTTTTCAGGTGCTGGTCCTATTGAAGGACCGGGATCAGAAATATCCGATTCGATACCTGCAAGGTTATCGGATGGAGAATTTGTCTTTACTGCGAAAGCTGTAGATGAAATTGGTGCTGATGTACTTCAGCAACAGATGGAAGCTGCAGAGGCTGGAGCAGATCAAAGGCAAGGTGTCGTTCACGGTGGCATGGTTGAAGACGAAGGCGATCCTAAAGCAGTTCCGATTCAAACTAGAGGAAGCGTAGTAGCACAAGGTAATATACCTAATGTTGCAAAGCAATCTCGTCAGGTTGAAGAAGAAATGTTGAAGTCAAGTCCTCGAAGATACTATGTTCCTGTGAGTGGCTAAAAGCGATAAAGCGACCCTATACTTTTATAGGCACTATATCATATATAACAACCGAAAGGCGACCTTTACAAGACAAGCCCTACTGTGCACAACGTAGCGACCTTGTTAAACGAAGCCCTGATTAGGAGGTAAGAAAATGACTGAAGAAGTTATAACCAAGAACCAAGAACCACAGAAAGCCAACCCTTATAATGCAAAAAAAGATTGGCATGATGTAAAAGATAAACCTTTTGTATCGTCAGATAGTTTATTTTTTGATAACCCTGTTTCAACTGAACATGACGAAAGTGATGAAATTGAAGCAGAAAAACAAGAAGTAGAAGCAACTAAGGATAAACCTTATAAGCGACCCAACTATAAAAAACGATACGATGATTTAAAAACTCACT
>VTLG01015301.1_pt1 | contig 13267 bp, 14 predicted proteins | sample 4694571 | NCBI WGS metagenome assembly VTLG01 (sample SAMN12604809, study PRJNA352737) | marine metagenome | biome: ENVO:00000447; feature: ENVO:00000209|ENVO:00000569|ENVO:01000036; material: ENVO:00002151; isolation source: viral sequences binned using virsorter ... | reverse complement strand
TGCTCCTCTTGTTCTTGACAACGCTAACCTAAGAACTGGTGTTGGAACAACTGCATGTGGTGTATTCATCTCCTTGAACCCAGACTCACCAATTAACAACAAGTCACCTTATGTTAAGGACTGTACTTGTTTCTCTGACCCTGCAACAGAAAGTGGCAGATTCGGTGGTGGTGCTGTTGGTGTATTCATCGATGGTGGTGTACACGACGTTGGTGCGAAATCAATGGTGTTTGACGCCTTCACACACGTTTCATCCGACGGTGCTGGATTCATTCTCGACAAGGGTGCAATTTCTGAAATCGTTTCCTGTTTCACATACTACGCTAAGTGGGGTTACTACTCAGGTGGTGGATCAAGAATCAGGGGTGTTGGTGGTAACAACTCTTATGGAGACTACGGTGTTATCTCATCTGGTTTCTCAACTGATGAAACTCCAAGAACTGCAACAATCTTCGGTGACATGGCGGGAGTCAATGGTGTAAGTAAGGCTGGAACATTAGCAATCGGTGCTACAATGTTCGGTCAGACATCTAAGGCAACTGCATGGTTCTTAAATGACCAAATCACTGCTGATAAGATTTACTTCAAGTATCAGCCTGGATATGGTAATGCTGGAATCGGTACTACTGGATTCGTAGATGGAGAAATCATCTGGTTCGGTGCTGGTGCTGAGGCAAGTTCTGGTGTTGGTTCAATTACGGTTGGAGCAGCAGCAAGTTCAGTCACAGGACAGAAAGGAACTATCATGGAAGTAGACAATATTTCATCAAGTCTACTGGTCGGTGACGCTATTGGATTCACAACCACACTCTATGGTGCAACTGATAGATTCTTCATTATTAACACTATAACGAACGTCGCAGCTGCTCAAACTTACATAGCTTGGCGAGCTGGATCGCAATCAGGTCTCTCAACGGTATACTATAACCGTGCTACATTGTCCGTCTCACCTGAGAAGGCAACTGGTACATGGGATACTAGAAACTTAGGATCTGGTAACGGTTCTACAATCGAAGTTAGAACTCTGTTCTCACAGGCAAGACTAACAGGACATGACTTCCTCGCAGTTGGTACTGGTAATAAGACAGAAACTGGATATCCAAACGTCAACTTGGCGAACGTTATCCAAGGTAATGAGACTAACGTATTCGGGCCTGGTAAGGTGTTCTTCGTATCAACCGACCAAGGTGGTAACTTCAGAGTTGGAGACTTCTTCTCCGTTGACCAGTTGACTGGTCGTGCAACATTGGATGCTTCAGCGTTCAACTTATCTGGTTTGACAGAATTGAGACTTGGTTCTCTTGGAGGTCAGGTCGGTGAGGCGATATCTGAATTCTCCTCTGACCCTGCAATGTCAGGTAACTCAAACAGTGCATGTCCTACAGAATTTGCTGTTAAGGGATTCATCACTCGTGGTTCAATGGGTACTAAGGCAATGACACCTCCTGTAGGTACAACTGCTCAAAGACCTGGCGGTATCGACGATGAGTTTAACACAGGTTGTTTGAGATTCAACACTACATTAGGTGCTCTTGAGTACTATAACGGTACAACATGGATTCAGCCAGGTGTTGAGGCATACAGTACAGTTAACTCTAGTTTCTCAGCTGCAGTTGGACAAAACTACTTTGTTAACACAAATGGTGGTGGTGTTACTGCAACACTCCCTGCATCTCCTGACTTAGGTGCGAAAATTACATTCTATGATGTTGCTAAGACATTTGATAGTAATGCGTTAACCGTTTCTCGTAATGGAAAACCAATACAGGGCGATAGCGCTAACCTAACTGTTAACACAGAGGGTGCTGCATTTAGTCTAGTATTCTCAGGTGACACATACGGTTGGAGAATCTTCTCCATCTAATTTGAGATCCTTTATATTATGTTTTTTCTCGTACAAATTTTCTGGATCGTAAATGGCCAACTATAGATCATATAGACAAGTAAGAGCAGATCAGATTAGTAACAACTCTATTGCTGTTGCCAAACTTGAAAGTGGGGTGGCACCAAGATATTGTGTAAAACATATTTTTGGTCATCCCTGTTACTGCACACCTGGCTGCTGTTGCAACTGGCAAGTTCCTACTGGGGTTGAAAAGGTAACTTTTGAACTCTGGGGTGCTGGTGGAAACGGAAGTGGTGCATGTTCATGTAACAGATGTCAACACTTCCAAGGTGCTTCTGGTGGTGCATATAATACTAAAACTATCTCCACAACTGGAGGTTGTTCTTATACTGTATGTGCTGGTGGCGTCTACAGATGTTGTTCTAGAGAATGTAATGGATGTAACGGATGTTCTTCATACGTTACTGGTTATAACTTAAGTAACTTCTGTGCTCACGGTGGTGCAAGAGGTTGTGCAAACGGTGACTGGTCTATTGCATGTACATCAAGAAACTGGTGTTGTGTATCGCCTGGAACTTGGGGAGGAGACTTCGCAATGGTGGGACACCAAGACGGTTTCTCAGGTCACTGGAACTGTCACTGTACTGGTGACGTTAATAACCACTGTAGTACTGGTGCTCCATTCTTAGTATCAAGTACAGAATCACAGTTAGACCAGTGTTGGATACGTTGCGGTTGTTGGACTGCTCCATATGCAGCTGGTGGTCAAAGTGCGATGACTACATACTGTGGTCGTTGTTGTGGACAGGGCGGTCAAGGCGGCTCTGGAATGGTAAGAATCACTTACGTTTAAAAGGATAGGTAATGGCAAGTTATTCATCATACAAAAAAGTTCATGGAGATCAATTAATTGGGAATGCTCTAGACGCATCTCATTTTAGTGGATCACCAAACGAATCCTACGGTGTGAAGTGGTTTTATGGAACCATGTGTAGGTGTTCACCAGGCTGTTGTTGCAACTGGACTGTTCCAACTGGTGTCCAAAACATGTGGATTCAGGCTTGGGGTGCTGGAGGAAATGGTACTGGTGCATGTTCATGTAACAGATGTCATCACTACGAAGCTGCTCAGGGTGGATACTATAACACTAAAATGATTGCAACTAATGCTGGTTGTTCATATAGTGTCTGTGCTGCTGCTGTTTATCCATGTCTCTCTAGAGAGTGTTATGGATGTAATGGTTGTTCTTCCTATGTAAACGGATACAACTTATCAAACTTCTGTGCTATTGGTGGACAAAGAGGAAACGCAAACCCAAGTTGGACTGAGGCTTGTACTTCTGACAACGCATGTTGTAGAGCGCCTGGAAACAATGGAGGAGACTGGGGCTTAGGAAACCATACTTCTGCATGGTCAAACTCTAGACATGATACCTACAGAGGTTGGTGTCACTGTTATCATTATGGACAATCTCCAACATCTGCACCTCTAATCGGTACAACTGCGTATCAGTCTATTAGAGAATGTTGGATTCGTTGCGGTTGCTGGATAGTTCCTTATGGTCACGGCGGAATGAACGCTATGACTACATATTGTGGAAGATGTTGCGGTCAGGGTGGAACTGGCGGTGGCGGTCTAGTCAAAATTACATACTTCTAAGAAAAAGAAATGGCAAATTATTCGTCCTATAAAAACGTTTCCAACGACAGAATACTAGATGGATCGATTCCGTCAAGTGCGGTTCAGTCTGGATCTTTTTCTAACTGGTGTGTCAAATGGATTTACGGATCTCCAGGCTGGGGATCACAAGGTTGTTGTTGCAACTGGTCTGTTCCAACGAATGTAACTAGAATTACATTTGAAGCTTGGGGTGCTGGTGGTAACGGACACGGAGAATGTAACTGTAATAGATGCGGAAACTGGTTTGGTGCTGGTGGAGGTTTCTACAATACAAAAACTATTAGTACGAACGGTGGATGTTCATATACAGTTTGCGCTGGCGGTGTTTATAGATGTTGTTCAAGAGAATGTACAGGATGTAATGGATGTTCTTCCTATGTGAATGGATATAACCTTTCTAACTTCTGTGCTTTAGGTGGATCTAGAGGTTGTTACACTAACTCTTGGCCATCAAACTGTTATACTCAGTTTGAAAGATGTTGTTTCCAGCCTGGTGCAATGGGTGGAGACTTTGGAATGGGCAACCACGCTGGTACATCATACAGACCTGGCGGTTTCAACTGTCACTGCTTCTTCAACAATGACGCTATCCCAACTGGTGCTCCATTTATCGGAACTCTAGGTGTTTCTTATGGTGTAAGACAGTGCTGGATTCGTTGCGGTTGCTGGACTGTACCATACGGACATGGTGGACAGGGAGGTATCACTTCATACTGTGGATCAGGTGCCTGTGGACAGGGTGGAGTTGGCGGAGGCGGACTCGTTAAGATCACTTATGTCTAAGATTCTTTGCAGACATTGTAAGAGAACTGCTACAAATAAAATACGTTGTTTAGGGATGTGCGTTGCAGATTCCGATTACTAGAGGGTCATAGACCCTCTTTTTTTATAAATAGTGCCGAAGGAGTAAACCCGAATAAATCCAAATGGCAACAAAAATTATTTCACAAGGTTGGCAACTAGCATTGCCGAACAGCTTTCTGGTAGACCATTCATTCAGTGATGGTAAACAGAGAGATCAAACATACGATGGCCCTGACAAGATCTATTTACAGATCGGTGCAGATGGTAAAGAAAAGTATGGCCCACTCACCGAAGACGACATTGCAGATGGTCGTCCAAAACCAGCTGACGTAGTTCAGTGGTATGAAGTAGACTGTGCTAGATCAAATCTACACTCACTTATCTGTCAACTCAGAGGCCCAGTCATTGACGAGAAAGAAGAAAGTCGTGACTTGTCTGTTGATGTTGCACACCCAGGCTCACCAGATATGAGTGCTGATGGATACCAACAGTTCTACTATGGTTCTGTTTTATATCCAGATGACATTTACGACTTTGAAAGTATCACAGTTGCAAATCCAGGCTCTGCTGGCCCAGACGATATCTCAATCTCAGCATTTACAGCTAAACAGAAGTTGAATGGTGTAGATCTAGACAAAACTTGGGATATGGTTAGAGAACACAGAAATAGAGAGCTAGAATCTTCTGACTCTATGATCGCAGAAGATATGCCTGAGGATATGAAAACTAAACTAAAAACATATCGTCAACAGTTAAGAGATCTCCCTGCTAAAATGCAAGCTGCTAGTGTTGAACCAAATATCGCAGATCTAATGTTCCCAGCGAACCCATTACATACAGATCCACCTAAAGACCCTGATGCTGATGCTACAGAAGCTGAATCATGGAAGCCACCATATATGTAAATTGAAAATACATATATAAAATAACCAAAGATCCTCTAGGGGATCTTTTTTATTATCTAATATTATGTTTGAAGTAAATCCTGTAAGAATTTCACACATACAAAGATGTTACGATCATTGGAAGCACAATGATTATGGATATATTTACAGAAAAGTTTTTGTAGTAGAAGATTTCTACAGAAATCCAGACGAGATAAGAGATTATGCTCTATCTTGTGAACTGAAAAAAGACAAAAAATATTGTGGAGGATTAGTAGGAAAAAGAGTTGTTGAAGATAGACCAGATATGATTCAAAATCTTGAACCAGTATTCAGTGAATTATGTCAGCATAAGGAGTGGTATAACTTAGAGTATGATGATGCTGAGTTTAAACAAAAATGGTCTGAGATGAAATTTATGGTCAATCATACGACACATGAAGATATAATGGAAAAATTTACTGATGTTTGTTATACATATACTCATCATAAAGATAATATAGGATCTAAGTGGGCAGCTTTAGTATATTTGAACAAGGAAGAGGAGTGTGATGGTGGAACTAATTTCTTTAAATGGAAAGAAGATGATCCATATGGTCACAATTATGACATAAACAAAGATATTATGTTTACAAGTGAGATGAAATATAATACAATGGTGTTATACGAAGCTAGACAGACTCATGGAGCTGTACTCAACCGTACAATGTTTACCGAACATCCTCGTCTGGCACAGGTATTTTTTATGTGACTATATAGTACAGGAATTATGAAAACTATGAGATCGAAAGCGTTTTTTGTTAATGGTGGGGCTGGTAGAGTTATAAGTTCAATCCCTGCATTTGAGAAATATGCAGAGAACCATGACGACTTTATTATTGTATGCGAGGGTGGCACAGACTTCTTCAAAGGACACCCAACACTAGATCATAAAGTTTATGATCACTGGCATAAAAATCTTTTTCAAGAGCATATAATACAGAGAGACTGCGAGAGTCCAGAACCATACAGAGTATGGCATTACTATAATCAAAAGTGTAATCTATCACAGGCATATGATATTGCAATCAATGGTCTGGATGAACCAAGAGAATTGCCTGCACCTACAATAAACCTCAATAAGATGGAGGTTATTGCTGGATATAATGTAGTAGAAGAAGTAAAATCAGTAACTAAGAAAGATAAAGTTGTAGTAATTCAACCATTTGGTAGATCTATTACTCAACTTGGAGAATTTATGGCAGACGCTTCATCAAGAAGTATGTCTCTTGTCGGTGCTTGTGATATTATAAATCAACTCAAAAAAGATTATGCAGTAATCATAATGAGTGAATATCAATTCCCAGTTGAAGAAAATGAGAACGCATCAAAACATCAGGTAGCTAGACCACAAATTAGTGATATGAGAGTATGGTCTGCTGTGATTGATGTTGCAGATCATTTTATAGGATGTGATAGTATGGGTCAACATATTGCAAGAGCTCTTGGTAAGACTGCTACTGTAGTTGTTGGTTCTACATACCCAGAGAATATTAGTTATCCTGATCATAAGGATTTTGATATTATTGATGTAGGAGATGGTCGTAGAGAATATGCACCTATCAGAATAACTCAAGATGAAACTGTTGATAGGTTCAACGATGAAGCAATGGAATTGAACAAGGATCAAGTCAAACAAATTGTCGATTCTTGTAAGAAGAGATTAGGTAAAGGAAGAGCATATACTGGAACTTTTGTTCCTCCACAACAGGAACAACAGACATGTGAGATGCCAATGTCTCAACCACCTAAGCAAGATGCTTTCCAACTTTCTGGTGGTAGTCAAATGTCTCCATCACCAATGTCTATACCTTCTATGACAGGAGCTCCAAAACCAAGTTTTACATTAAATAAACCAAAACCAAAATCAAATAAAGGTTTCAAACAGGAAATCAAAAATCTGTTAAAATCAGATGGAAAAGGTATAAAAATAGAAGAAAAATAATGACACAATGGATTGCTGCAATCGCTAGAGGTCACAACTCTGGAGTTTGTTTACTTAAGGATGGTGAACTTATTCTTTCTATAGAAGAAGAAAGACTATCAAGAAAAAAATATGATGGAGGCCCACTGGCATCTATGGTCAAGATATTGGATTATACCGATACTTTGGACTACCTTGTGATTGCTCATACACAACCATTAGATCAAGCTGGTAGTATAGATTTTACTGGCGAAAATATGTACACAGGTCTAGCAAGAAAGTTAGGTTTGATTGATAGGAAGAAAGATATTTACAATCATCCCCAAGTGATTGATATGAGTCATATGCACCATAAACTTCACTCTTCATGTGCTTTCTTTAGATCAGGATTTAAGAGTGCAGTTTCTGTAATTGTAGATGGTGCTGGAACATTTATACCAATGAATATTGAGGGAGAAGATACAATAACATGGGAATTAGAAACTATAATTGATTGTGCTTACCCAGACAAATTTACCACCCTATACAAACATCAAGGGGGTAGAGGGCCATGGGCTTCTACTCGAATACCTAACTTTGAATCCAAATTCTATGAAGAAGAGGGAACTCACGAATTAGTAATAGATGAGTCTGCTGGTATTGTAAAAGCATATGAGGCAGTCACACAATATTGTGGATGGGCTCCTATTGAGGCTGGTAAAACTATGGGACTTTTCCCATACGGTAGTCAAAATTTAAACATACCAGACATCTATACTAATTATGATGGCATGAGTGATTGGTCTACTACCAATAGAGATTTGATTGTGCCAACATATCCTAATGGTGCAGTTGTAAACAAAGGTAGATTTACAGAACTTCGAGATCCTGCCGATATAAATGAAAAAACAGATCTAACAAAACTACAAAGTCGTAGAGACATGGCATATGCCATTCAAACTGAATCAGAACAAATGGTTTTAGATTTGATTCGTAAGGCAGTTGATATGAGTGGTAATAAAAATGTTGTTCTATCTGGTGGATATGGATTGAACTGTGTTGCAAACTACTGGTATCTTGAACAGTTAAAAGATGAAGGTATCAATCTGTTTGTAGAACCAGTAAGTAATGATGCTGGGACAGCTATCGGTGCAGCGTACCTACAATATCAAAGAGTCAGTAAAAATACAAAGATACATCCACAGATTAAGGATCTATATTACGGGCCTAAGTATGAATATGATAGAGAATATATTACAGATCTTGCTAATTATTATAAAGCAACTAGAATTTTTGAAGCTACAGATGAAGATGCAGTAAATCTTATTACAAGTAAAAATATTGTTGCATTATTCCAAGGACAATCAGAAGCAGGGCCTCGTGCCTTGGGTAACAGATCTATCATGTATGATCCTAGAGATCCAAAAGGAAAAGATCATGTCAATACTATCAAACGTCGTGAGTATTTCAGACCTTTTGCTGGATCAATATTGAAAGAACATGTACATGAATGGTTTGATCTTCGTGGTATGGATGACACACCATTTATGATGTATGCTGTTAGATGTCAAGAAGGAATTGAGGAAAAGATTCCAGCAATCATTCATGTTGATGATACATGTAGAATCCAAACAGTTACAGAAGAAGTTAACCCTAATTACTATAATATAATTAAAACTTTCTACGATAAGACAGGATGCCCTATTATCTTTAATACATCCTTTAATCTAGGTGGAGAACCTCTTGTAGAGACCCTAGACGACGCTCTAAGGACTCTTGCAAATAGTTTGATAGAATACCTCTATTTGCCTGAGTATGGTCTTATGATCGAAATAAAGAACTGATGAAGGAAGTTAAAAGAATAGTTGTAGTAGGAGGAGGAACTGCTGGATGGATTACTGCATCTTGGTTTAGTAGAAGATGGGGTAAACTTATAGATGTAACTGTAATTGATAAGTATGAACCAGAAAGAGTTGGTGTAGGAGAAGCAACTCTTCTTAGTTTCCCAGGCGTAATGCAAAAGATGGGATTCAAAGTAGAAGATTGGATGAACAGAATTGATGCAACATTTAAAGCTGGTATATTATTTCCAGGCTGGGGTAGAGAGGATAAAATTATTTGGCATCCATTTGGATTTACTAGCGTGGGTGATAAAAAAGTTCCCTTATATGATATATGGACTAACTACCAAGACAAATATGATATAAAAGACATATCTCCACTGTATCAATCTGCAATGAATAATTGTATAGAGATAGATTACATTGCTGACACATATGCCTATCAGATAGATTGTGGAAAGTTAGTCAAATTTTTACATGATAATTGTAAAAGAATTTGTAATTACATTCAATCTGATGTTAAAACAGTAGTAAAAATTGAAGATGATATTGAAAAGATAATACTAGAAGATGGATCAGAGATAACAGGAGATTTGTTTATAGATTGTACTGGTTGGAATCAATTATTGATTGGCGGAGATGATAATATTGATCTTAGCGATAGACTATTCATAGATTCTGCTCTTGCTGCTAGAGTAAAATATGAAGATCCAAAAACAGAGATGCATCCATATACTGATTGCCAGGCTATGGAACATGGTTGGAGATGGAGAATACCGACTAGATCTAGAATTGGAACAGGATATTGTTTCAATAGAACTATAACAGATCCAGATACCGTAGCACAGGCATTTTCAGAACACTGGAATGGTAGAATCAAACCAGATGAAATGAGATTACTAGATTGGAAACCACAATATACTGAAAAATTCTGGAAGGGAAATGCAGTTGCTATTGGACTGAGTGCTGGATTCATAGAACCATTAGAGAGTACAGGCCTTGCTCTAATGATAAGAGGTTGCGAATATCTTGAAGAGGCAATATATGGATGTATCTACAACCCAATATATGCAGCAGACATGTATAATACAAGAATGAAAGCATCATTTGAAACTGCTGTGGATTATGTAAATATGCATTATTCTTACTGTGAAAGAAAAGGAAAGTTCTGGGATTATGTAAGATTAGCTCACGAAAAATCTGGTATGCAAAAAATATTTGAAGGACAAATATCAAACCCTAATACAGGAGTATTTCAAGGAGATACTCAGAGTTCATTCTTTGGAGGTACTAACTGGCAAGCATGGTTACTACAGTTGATGCCTGAGATTCCTAAAAAGAATTATTGGTATCCCGAAACAGTTGATATTATTAGTAGGTTCGATAAGTACATTGAAACGCTAGATAATAATGTAAAAAATGCAACTCCCCAAAGAACATTATTGAAAGAGTGGTATGGATAGGATAGTATGGTGTAATGGCACGTTTGATATTATACATCCTGGCCATATAGAATTATTTAAAGTTGGAAAGTCTCTGGGAGATAAACTTATAGTAGCTACTGACACAGATGAAAAGATTCGTAAAGATAAAGGTGAGGGTAAGCCCGTCAATAATCTCTGTGATCGAATTACAATATTACAAGCGATAAAATATATTGATGAAGTATTATATTTTAATGATAGAAAAGAATTAGAGGGGTTGATAGAATTGTATTCACCTGATATACTGTTACTAGGTGATGATTGGAAAGGTGGAGATGTGGTTGGCATAGAGTATGCAAAAGAAGCTAGATTTCTTCCTAGACTAAATTACTCAACAACTGATATAATCAGAAAGATCCGTGCATAACGTAATTGTAATAGGTGACAAATGTACAGACAAGTATGTCTTTGGCGAGACTACTAGGCTCAGTCCAGAACAACCTGTCCCTGTTTTAGATCAAACTAGAATAGAAGAAAGGCCTGGCATGGCTGGTAATACTGAACTAAATCTCAAAGCATTTGGTGTCAATACTGTCTTGTTATCACAGAGAGAACCTATAACTAAAACAAGATTTGTAGATACTAATAGTGGTTATCAGTTGATGCGTCTGGATGAAACTCCACAAGTCAGTAGAATTGCAAATGCTGAATTAAAAATGGCAATGATGCATCTGAATCCTGATGCTATTGTTATTTCAGATTATGACAAAGGATATATTAATGATGATGATTTATGGCATCTATGTCATAATTTTAACAGACCAGTGTTCGTAGACACTAAAAAACGTCGCCTTTTCCAGAAGGATAATGTATACTGGAAAATAAACAAGAAAGAGTACGATGACCTTATACAAGACCATCTACCTAACCTTAGTAACCTTATCGTTACTCTTGGGTCTGCTGGTGCATCTTGGAACGGTATGATCTTTAAACCACAGGTAGTCAAAGTATTTGATGTATGTGGTGCTGGAGACACATTTCTAGCTGCACTAGTTTATGAGTTTTTGAAAACAAAAAACATGCAGACAGCTATTGAGTTTGCAAATAAGGCGGCTGCGATTGCAGTTACACATCCTGGCGCTTACCATCTAACTAAAAAGGATATAGAATCATTATATGAAAAAGTCTGACTTAATGCACTATAGACTCCAAGCGTGGTTGCGTGAGAACAAATGTGCTGATATTTCTTATATTGGTATAAAAACAGATCATGCTGGTGAAGAAAAACATTTTTATAAAATTGGACAACATGAGGTGCCACATGATGCAATCGAGTCTCTTGAAATGGAAGAGGTAGAAGAAGAATGAGATACTGTGTAGATATTGATGGGACTATCTGTAGTCTAACTGTGGGTAGAGATTACCACAAGGCAATGCCATGGTGGGATCGCATTGCTGTCATAAATAAGTTGTATGATGAAGGTCATGATATCACTTACTTTACCGCTAGAGGTATGGGTCGATTCGGTGATGATCCAGATGCAAGCATGAAAGCATCGGCTCTATTATTTGATCTTACAGAACAACAACTTAAAGGTTGGGGATGTAAATATCACACTCTAATCTTAGGTAAACCACACGCTGATTACTTTATTGATGACAAGGGAGTGAATTCTGATGACTTCTTTAGGGCCAAGTAGAAGACCTCGTAATGCTCGTGCGGCGGAACCTATAAAGTATGTGCCGAAGGGATGGGGATATGAAAAATGGATTGCAAACTGCGAGAAGTATTGTGGTAAACTTTTGTTTATTGCAAAAGACAAACAGTGTTCATGGCACTATCATAAATTAAAAGACGAAGTATTCTTTATTCAGAGTGGTAAGGTAAAATTATATCATGGTTGGGATATGGATATTGAGAAGGCAGATATAACAATACTAAACAGAGGAGATAAGTTTCATGTACCCATAGGTCTAAAGCATCGTATGTTTGCGATAGAGGATACTGAACTTTTTGAATTTAGCACAGAACATTCCGATTCGGATTCACATAGGATCATGCCTGGAGATCTATTATGAACACGGATGATCTAATTAAGGTTTATAACGTATTATCAAAAGAAGAGTGTGAGGATATTATAGATTGGTTTTGGGAAGAAGAGGATAGACATGTAGATGGTGCTGTGTATGGAAGACCAAATGATGTCAGACAAAATCATGTAGTAAAAGATTTTAAAGATACTAGACAGATATATCCAAAACCAGATGACAGAGTATCAGATTTGTTGTCTAGAGCATATTTTGAAGTGTATGATAGATACGCTGAAGAGTGTCCAGTTCCACCAGAAGATTATCCTCTAGTATTCAGAGATTACTGTGTTCGTATATATCACAAAGGAACAGGATTTTTTTCTAAACATCAGGATCAAGGGCCTGGCGTCAATGTTCACAGAGTATTTGGTATTGTAGGATATCTAAATGATGTTGAAGAGGGTGGAGGCACATATTTTCATCTTCAAGATAGAACGATACCAGCTAGGAGAGGAGATGTTTGTATATTTCCTTGCAACTATCTTTGGCCTCATGAAGGAACAATTCCAATATCAGAACCCAAGTATGCTATAACTTCTTTTATTTCGTATGCAAATAATTCTTAACTTCTTTATAATCATGTGAATACCATGAGGTATCTGCACATGTGTATTCTTGATACTTACCTTCTAGATGTTTGGGGAAGGGGATTACTTCAATCTCCGCCCCTTCTTTTTTGGCAATCAACTCTGCAATCTCAAGAAATGAGATAGGATTGCCAGTCCCAACATCATAGATGCCGCTCCCTGCCGTAT
>VTLG01000326.1_pt1 | contig 13270 bp, 16 predicted proteins | sample 4694571 | NCBI WGS metagenome assembly VTLG01 (sample SAMN12604809, study PRJNA352737) | marine metagenome | biome: ENVO:00000447; feature: ENVO:00000209|ENVO:00000569|ENVO:01000036; material: ENVO:00002151; isolation source: viral sequences binned using virsorter ... | reverse complement strand
AGCAAGAGCAAAAGAAAAAGCTATGCGTTTTGCAATGAACCAAGTTGATGCGGGAGAGATTACTGAAATAACACCAGATTTATTGAAAAATGCTGAAAATAAATTCTATTCATCAATAACAGATGCTGATGGTAATATCACAGATGCTGCTACTTTACATGCAAAAAAAGAAGCTACTCTTACAACTGATTTAGAAGGATTTTCAAAAGGTCTACAAGATGCATTTGATAAAGCACCTTGGGCTAAACCATTCTTCTTATTTGCAAGAACAGGTGTAAATGGTTTAACTCTTACTGCTAAACATACGCCAGGATTTAACTTATTAGTTAAAGAATTTAATGATATACGTTTTGCTACTCCTGATAATTTAGGTGAAGTTGGAAAGTATGGTATTAAGACTGCGGAAGATTTAGCAAATGCTAAAGCTTTACAGCTAGGAAGATTAGCAATGGGAGGTTCTGTAATATCAATGGCAGCTATTCATTTTATGAATGGAGGTCTTACAGGTAATGGACCAGCTGATAGGCAGAAAAGACAAACATGGATTGATGCTGGATGGAAACCAAGAACAGTAACTATTGGTGGAGTACAAGTTGGTTATGATGCTTTTGAACCTTTTAACTTAATACTTTCAACTATTGCAGATATTGGAGATCACAGCCAATTAATGGGTGAAGAATGGACTGAAGATAACTTTCAAAAAATGGCTGTTGTAATGATGCAAGCTGTATCAAGTAAATCTTATTTAGCTGGTATGCAACAGTTTGTAGATTTATTTGCTGGAAAACCAGGAAGTTGGGAATCAATTATTGCTGGTTTAGCTAATAACACCATGCCTATGTCATCACTAAGAAATGAAATGGGTAAAGTTCTTAATCCACATATGAAAGAGTTAAACTCTGGAATATGGCAATCAATAAGAAATAGAAACCAATATGCTGAAGGATTAGATCCTGAAGGAGGATTACCTATTAAATATGATTTATTAAATGGTAAGCCTATTAGAGATTGGGATTTTCCTACTCGTATGTTTAATATGTTTAGTCCTTTTTCTATTAACTTAGATCAAAATAAAGGTAGAAAACTTTTATTTGAAAGTGGTTATGACATGAGAATGTCTGTATATTCATCTCCTGATGGATTAGACCTTAGTAAATCTCCTAGGCTTAGATCTAAATTCCAAGAAATGATAGGTAAGCAAAACCTTGAGGCTAAATTAATTAAATTGTCAAAAGACCCTAAAGTTTTAGCATCTATTCAAGAAATGCATAGAGATAGAAATTCTGGCAGAAGGGAAATGAACCCAATGACAGCCTATCTCCATAATCGTCTTATTGCTAGTGCCTTTAATGATGCTCGAACAATCGCATGGGCACAGATTAAAAATGACCCAGAAGCAGTAGCCCTATATGCAGAAGATAGAAGATTAACTATACAAAATAATAGATCATTTAACGAAACAGCAGATATTAATAATCCATACGGAGTAATACTTACAGATAATCCACTCGCCAATTAAATAAAAAATCGTTTGTAAATACAAATGGCGACAACTGAACATTTTTATACAGGCAATGGTTCCACCACAACCTTTGCCTTTACATTTCCATATTTATCGAATGACGCTGTAAAAGTAGAACTTAACAACGTCCTAAAAACTGAAAATACAAGTGGTCAAACAGATAATGACTACACCATTTCTAATACAAATATTGTCTTTAACTCAGCTCCTGGAAGCGGTGTCAATGTACATATTTATAGAAATACTAACGTTGACTCAGCTCAAGCAGTTTACGCTGCTGGCTCATCAATACGAGCAGCTGATTTAAACAATAACCAAACACAGGTTTTATATTCAACGCAAGAAGCTCAGTCACAATTAATAAGAACGACTGACATAAAAGATGGTGCTGTTGATAGCACTAAAATATTAGACGGAACTATTGTCAATGCTGATGTAAATGCAAGTGCAGCTATAGCTGGTACTAAAATTAGCCCTGATTTTGGTAGTCAGAATATAGCAACTACCGGTACGGTTAATAATGTAACAACAACAGAATTAGCAATTTTAGATGGTGCAACTGTTAGCACCGCAGAATTAAATACTTTAGATGGAGTAACATCCACAACAGCTGAATTAAATATTTTAGATGGTGTTACAGCTACAGCTTCAGAATTAAATATTCTTGATGGTGTTACAGCTACAGCTTCCGAAATTAATAAGCTAGATGGAGTAACTGCATCGACAGCAGAATTAAATATTTTAGATGGCGTAACCGCTACAGCTACAGAGCTAAACATTATTGACGGAGTGACTGCTACAACAGCTGAACTTAATTATGTTGATGGTGTTACTAGCGGAATCCAAGCACAAATAGATGGTAAGCAACCATTAGATTCTGAACTAACAGAACTAGCTACAATGGGTAGCGGAACTGCTGGAGCTTTAGCTGATCTAAATACAGCAGAAGTTCAAACACTAGATGGAATCACATCATCTACAGCAGAACTAAACTTATTAGATGGCAAGAGTATAGTCACAACTATTGGTGGAAGTGCAACTGATGTACAGATACCTTCAGCTCAAGCTGTAAACGAAAGAATTGTAGAAGTAGTAACAGAGGTTGGAGGATTTACTCCGATAGCTAATGAGACAAGTTTTCCTACAACTAACCCAGACATCAATGATGGTGCTGGAACTATAGTCAGTATCAAAGCATTAGCAAGTAACTTAGTTTCTAACGGAAGTGGAGTTGCAACTATTGCAAACGGAGCTGGCTCTGGAAATACAGTAACTATTAATGGGTTAGCAAACAGCACAACTTACGCTGCTGGAAAAGGTCTATTAGTAGAAACAACTACAACATTACATACATATACTTTTCATAGAGAAGTTTTAAGTCCAACAGGAGTAACTAACGCTCAAACTCTTGTTAATGACTTTAACGACAGATACCAAGTAAGTGGTAGTGCGCCAAGTAATCATCCAGATGGCTCTGCTTTACAAGATGGAGATCTTTGGTTTGATACAGCAGCCAATGTAATGAAAGTCTACGACTTAGGTAACACACAATATGATGCTGTTACTTCGATTGGAGACTTTAAATTATTAACAGTAGTTCCTGATGGAGCTACATCTGGAAGTCCTACATTTAATGCGACTATACAATCTTATGACTTAAGAGATGGCAGTAATGCAGCATCAATAACAAGTGTTGGACAACTAATAGTTAGTCTTAATGGTGTAATCCAAAAACCAAATTCAGGAAACTTTGATGCAAGTCAAGAAGGATTTTATTTAGAAGGAACTAACGGAATTAAATTCTGTACAGCTCCTCCAAGTGGATCTAGTGTATTTGTAACCTTAATGGGATCTGCTGTTGGTATAGGAGTAACAAATGATAACTCCGTATCAGAAGCTAAATTAACAACTGATTCTGTAAGTGAATCTAAATTAAAAGTTGGAAACTCTCCTGTTAATGGGAAGTTTTTACAAGCACAATCTGGACAATCAGGCGGACTATATTGGGAAACTGTTGACTTAACAGCTTTAAGTGCAAGCAACTTAACATCTGGAACTATTCCTAATGCAAGATTTCCAAGCACTTTACCAGCAGTAGATGGGTCGAATCTTACTGGACTGCAAGCTGGTGCTACAGGTGGTAACTCAGGAGCTAATGCTGTTTTCTGGGAAAACGATCAGACAATAACTCACGATTACACAATTAGCACAAACAAAAATGCTGGCTCGTTCGGACCATTAACTATCAACAATGGAGTGACCGTGACAGTACCTAACAATTCAACTTGGACAATAGTTTAATGGCAATAACAATAAATGGTAGTGGTACTATCACAGGTATATCTGCTGGTGGTTTACCAGCTGGCACCGTAACGTCAGCAACTTTAGCAAGTGGTGTTGGAGGTAAGATTCTTCAAGTTAAACAAACAGTTAAGTCAGATACTTTTACAAATACAAATACAAGTAGTCACGTAGATGTTACTGGTCTTAGTGTTTCTATAACACCAGCTTCTGCTACAAGTAAAATTCTTATAGAACTATCTATAATTTCGGGTCACTCTTCTCATACTACAGTAATGGGTTTTCAACTTGTAAGAGATAGTACTGCAATATGTATTGCTGATGCTGCTAGTAATAGAACAAGATACACAACGGGTATGCACACCCATTATTCTAATGCCACAAATACAGTAAGAACTCACTCCCAATCATTTTTAGATAGTCCAAATACAACAAGTGCAATTACTTATAAAGTTAATATGAGAAACACAGGTGGAACAGCATATGTTAATAGAAGCCATGAAGATTTAGACCAATCAGGTCATGGTCGAGGAGTTTCTACAATTACAGTCACGGAGATAGCAGCATGAGTTCAATAAAATTAAAACATTCGGGTGGTAACAGCGTATCGCTAAATCCACCTTCATCTGCACCTACATCAAGTGACGTAGCTTTTAAGTTGCCTAATGCTGATGGTAGTGCAAACCAAGTCTTAAAAACAGACGGATCTGGTAATTTAAGTTTTGCTGCCGATGCTGGAGGTAAATTTGAAAGCTATGCAGTTATATCTGATACTAAACCGTCAAACCACAACGGAGGTACAGCTACTGCTGATACTTGGAATACAAGAGCTTTAAATACTGAAATAGCTGACCCAGATGGAATTGTTTCTATTTCAAGTAATCAGTTTACTTTACAAGCTGGTAGTTATTTAATTAAATTCCAATGTTGTGCTCATATGGTACACAGGCATATGACCGCTTTATATGATGTGACTAATACTGCTTTTAAACAGTATGGCATGATAGCTTATGCAAATATCGATAACGTACAGAATTTTTCTCAGGGTGTAGCAAGAGTAACAATTAGTGGTACAACTGTTTATGAAATTAGGCATGCTGTTCAAGATACTAGAAATACTGACGGATTTGGAATTAGTAGTCAATTTGATAGTTCTGGTGATTACAACTATGGTACTTCTGATACTGAATCTATTTATACAATCGTAGAAATCTATAAGGAGTCATAATGAGCAGAATATTAGTCGATCAAGTACGATCAAACAGTGCGTCAGGAGACGCTATAACATTAGATGGCAACGGTAAGTGTGCTATCAACGCAACAACAATTAACAGCTTAACCTTTCCTACATCAGATGGTTCAGCTAATCAAGTTTTAAAAACTAACGGTTCTGGTGCTTTATCTTTTGCTGCTGATGTTGGAGGTAAACTTTTAAAAGCAGAGTATGGTCAAAATAGTACTGGCTATTCTACAAACAGCAATTATCCACAAGAAGCTTTTAGTTTTACATTTACCCCGACAAGTGCTACTAGTACTGTGGTGATTCACATGACTATACCTATTGCTTTGAATATAGCGACAGGGATACAACTTGTTGGTAATTATGCTGTATGTAAAAATGATAATACCCAATTAGTGGGTCGTAAATATTCGCAACAGCACGATTATAAGGATAGACATCAAAGTGGTCATGCTCCTACTTGTCAAGATTCGATAGTAATGATTGCAAAAGACACCCCTGGATCAACATCACAACAGACTTATAAAATTAGGTATGGACGACAAAGTGGTTATAACCATAGAGTCGCTATTCTGGATGACTCAGGTCCGGCAGGAGATGGAAAAGATATTAGTTATTGGGTAATTTATGAGTTTGAATAATGAAAAAAATTTATAACATTTATGATGCAGCCGAAAGCCTAAGACCTGGAAAAGGTTATAACTGTCGTGGTGGTGAATGGACTTGGGAAGAAGGAGTAACTGCACCTACGCAATCTGAACTTGATGCAGAAGTTTTAAGATTACAAGAAATAGAAGATGGCTTAGAATGGTCAAGAAATAGAGCAGCCGAATACCCTAGCGTGGTCGATCAGCTAGACCAAATGTATCATTTTGGTTTTCAAGCATGGAAGGATGAAGTTCAAAAAGTTAAAGAAAAATATCCGAAACCATAATGGCATTAACAAAAATTGGGACGGACGGTATTAAAGATGATGCCGTTACGTCAGATAAAGTGGCGAATGCTATTAATTCGTCCATTGCAGCTAATACAGCAAAAGACTTAACTGCATTAAGTGCTAGTAACCTTACATCAGGCACAGTTCCAGATGCAAGAATTTCTGCAAGTAGTGTTACTCAACACGCTACATCATTTGATGATAACAATATTATTAACGACATATCAGCACTAGCTTTAAAACTAAATGCTTTACAAAATGCTACTAGATATAATACTAACTCTACTTATGTAGACACATTCCAAGATGCTAATGGTATAGCTTCTTTTACTACAGCAGCTAGAAATGCAATAGGCGAATATGTTTCTTCTTATCGAAGCGAACATTTTGGAACTTTACAAAACTTTGTTGCAGCAAACTGGAATGTTGGAAGTTTACAGGCAAAATCCGTAGGAACTGGTACTTTTAGTCATGGTGCTTCACCAGATGAAGATGGCTTGATACAAACAATGGGTGCATCAACAGAACTTTCATTCCCTGCAAATACACCTTTCCAATGGTCATTAGTTCCTGATAATTCTTCTGGTTATGGACCATATATTGCTATTCAAAAAACATCAAACTCCGCTTCTGGAAATCCAGATAACAATGGAAATTTTAGTAGTAATGGTAGGAAAACTGCTGAAAGTTTTAGAATTCTTTTAGATGCTGCTAATGATGGAATTGACTATTTTGAAATTAATAGTTCTGGTAATCAAAACCAATATATAAATAATGGTCAAGACGTAGATCAACAAACAGTTTTATTCACTAGAGATGCAGCAGGTCAACTTAAAGTTTATAGAAATGGAAGTTTATTAGTTACTTCTACTATAAACGTAACTGCTGCTATGCAACTTGCTATTGGTGGAACTGGTAGCCATCCATCTTCCGCAACTTCTATGCAATATTCAGTAGGAGAAGCAGAACAGAATAATGCAACTGGTAATTTTATAAGTAATGCTATAACTGCTAGTGCGTCAACAAGCAAAATGGGTGTTGTTATTACATATAAAGATCAGGCAGGTACAGCAACCCTAAATACAGATTTAAAAGTTTATGTATCAGCAGATAATGGATCTAACTTTACTCAAGTAACATTAGTAGCACAACCTGATTTTTCTACTGGTGTAAAAATGGCAGCAGCAAATGATGTTACTGTTACTGCTGGTACACAACTTAAATATAAAGTTGAGTTTGCTAATCAATCTGCGAGTAAAGAAACAAGAGTTACTGGTGTATCGTTGCAGTATTAATGGAAATACCCACCATTGAAATACCACCCGTAGAAAATATAAAAACAATATCAATACCTTTACCAACAGCAGACGTACCTTTTTATGTTCCTTTAGTCGTACCACCTAGCGATTTAAGGGAACCAGAAGGTACAGAACCGGTAGAAACAGCAGAGCCACCTTCACCTCCTACATTACCTCCGCCTTTTCCACCATTCCCATTACCTACAGCAGAAGTTTTAGTACCAACTACTATAGCTGCTGTAACTGCTGTTGCAGCAACAACTGTAACTCAACCTATTATTCAAAATATAAAAGACAAAATACAGAAGTTTTTAAATAATAAGATACAAAAATGGAAAGAAAACCGGAGGAAAAAAAAGGAATCTTCTCAAAACTCAAAGAAAACATAGATGACCATGAGGAACAAATGGCAGTACTTGGTGCAGCAGTGCGCCTTGGAGTTGTTATTTGGAGTGGATTTATTATTACATTGAGTTATGTCGAGTTACCTATGGTCAAAAAGGCAAGTACAGCAGGCGATATCACTTTCGTAGCTTCGATTTTTACGGGTGCGCTGGCAACTTTTGGGCTGTCTACAGGTAATGGTAAGAAAAACGGAAACGGAGAACCTAAAAAACCAACAACAAAAGCATGAAGAAATTAATTCTGCTTTTAGCTCTGTTATCACCCAGCATAGCTAGAGCCAATACTGTTACTCCTCAGTTCACAACAGGGAGTATGAACTCAACGACTACTACAACTCAAACTATTGTGGAGACAGAGCAAGTCCAAGTTTTCGGTGCAGCCTTAAATACTTGGTCTGGTACAAACATAACTCCATCAGCAGATATTACGACAAGTGGTACTACGTTTTCTGTGACTAACGCAGCCAACCCATGGAGTTTAGAAACAACAACAAGAGCAGCAGGGTTAGTAGAGCAAAGAGATTACACTCGAAATTACACAATAAACTCTACAACTACTTCGCTCTCTGTCTTCTCTCAATAAGTCCAGTACTGGCTGAAGGAGACACCAATAACAATAGTAATCCTGTGGCAGCAGCCACCGGAAACGTCACAAATCAAGCTGTACAATTTCAGAATAATGGAGCACCAAGCCGACAATCCTTTGGTAGCAACATATCTTGTAATGGCAGCACGATGACATTTAGCCCATTTTATATGGGCAACGATACGGAACCACAGACAGAAGATGGTTACGTTATATCAGAGAACTGGGGGTTTCAAATAAACTTCTCAGTTCCATTAAATAGAGATTTGACCAAACAATGCGAGCGCATGGCTGAAAGTCAAATACAAAAAAACAAGCTGGACTTTGAACTTGTTCGAGCACTTAAATGTGCAGAACTCCAGCAAAAAGGCTTTACTCTACTGCCTGGATCAAGGGTTTATCACCTTTGCTCCGATGTAGTACCAATTCAATCATTATTAAAAAAAGAGACAAAAGATGTTAGCACTAATAAAACCACTCGTTTTAACTTCTTTAAAAAGTGAGAAATTTAAAAAATTCGTAGTGGAACTACTAGAAAAATTAGTTGAATCTACAGATAACGAGTTAGATGACAGAGCACTACAGATCGTTAAAAAAGGTTTAGGAATCGAATAATCGAAGGTACAAACATACCCAGCCCTTTTTTCATCGCCCTTGTAGGCGATTCTGAGAGGGCTTTTTTTATGAAAATCTATGAAAAAGGCAACTGAAGAGCAATTTAATGAACTCCACCAGTTAGTCACAAAAGAATTTTTATCTAGAGTAAAAAGCGGAGAAGCTACTACTCAAGACTTAAAAGCAGCCTGTGATTGGCTGAAGTCAAACGATATATCCGGTGTTGCATATGATGGCAACCCATTATCAAAGCTGGCGAATGTATTACCAGAAATAGATCCAGAGTTAGTAAAGAGAAGACTTTATGCCAAGCAAAGGAGCTAAGTACGCAAACGGTAACTACAAAGCTCAACAAAAAGCGTACAACAAAACAAAAAAGGGATTAAAAATACGTGTCAATGCAAATCGACTTAATAGGCAACTTGGTACTTACGGAAATGGTGATGGGAAAGACGCTGCTCACTATAAGGGGAGCACGACCAAAGGCAGACTCCAAAGTCCATCTAAAAACCGAAAAAGCAGACTCAAGATACGTAAATGACCCCATTACTACCTAGCCCACAACATTACTTACAAAACCTAATAACCATGACAAGTCCTGACGCTAAGAAGCTCTGGAGAAGAGCTATCAAACAGCACTTCAATTGTACATGTGTTTATTGCGGAGAATCTTATGAAGAACATGAACTTACACTCGATCACGTCACACCTCGTTGTAGAGGTGGGGAAGATCTTACGACAAATATTGTCCCCGCCTGTCAGAAATGTAACCAAGGGAAAGGTAGTAATAATTGGCTCAGATGGAGTCGAGAGACATTTGGAAGTCAACCTGAGCGAGAACAACTTATAAGCGATCATATCGCTGCATAAATATTTACTGCCCCGTAAGGGGCTTTTTTTAATGGATAAAATTGGTGATCAACAGACCTTTAAAGATGGTACAACAAAAACATATGCCGGACCAAAATATGGTTATGTAACTTCTGAAAAATATCAAGACCTTTTTGACAATGGAAAATTAGCTAGAGGTCAACAATTTATTGATTCAGCGGTAGAAAGTTCTGTACACACACTGAAGCGTGGATACAAAGCTCTACCTGATAACTTCCATAATTCAGTATCGGCTGTAAAAAGTGATTGGGACAGTATTCCTGATGAAGTAAAAAGTGTATTTAATACAGCTTTTAAATGGACTTTAATGCCAACCTTACAAGGAGCTGCGTCTGTACTACCAGTTTTAGATGCGCCTGTAAATGCAGCTTATTGGGTTTCTAAAAAAGTAGATCCAACTGGTAGGGGTATTTCTAAAGACGCTATTGCTTTGAGTGAACTTTTTATAGGAACTGGTCTTGCAAAAAAAGGCGTTAAAAAAATAGCAAAAAGAGGATCTAAATTTTTAGATGACATCCAAACAATAAAAGGTACTGGTAAAAAATTAGTTTTAGCTGGTGACATACCAGTTAATGGAAAGATTATTAATGGAACTAATGGAGCTAATGGAGTTAATGGATTCCATAATCCAATGAAAATTACAGTCCATGACTCAGAAAACTTAATTGGTAAAGGTGCAATTAGAAATCAAGAAAATAAAGGATATTTTGAAAGAATTAAAAAACATCAAAAGCTTGGAAGTGAGAAAAAAATTATAGATAATGTTAGGTCTACGCCTCCAAAAACTATTGATGATACTCCTGAAATTTTTAAAGACCAAACCTTTGTTATACCTGATAAAACAGTTAAACAACATCATACGTTTCCTAAAGCAGAAGATGCTGCCTTTTTAGAAGTAATGGAGGAGATAGGTGATAAAGAAGATGTTTTAAATATGCTGGCAATTAAAAGTAATATGGATGCTGGCGGTGGTGGAAGAATGTCTGGAATACTTAATATGTTTGATAAAACACATACACATGGAGGAGTACCCGGACAAATGCTTCATCCATTAAGAAAACAAACGCCCGGTCTTTGGGACCTTTCAAGTATGCAGCCTAGTCCAACAGAATTAAAAACTTTTTTAAGAAAGGCTTCCGAAGGAAATTCAACTAAGTTAACTCAATTATATAAACAATATATAAGAGAAAATGTTATTCCTTTTAAAAACAAAGCTATTGAATTTCAAAAACCATATAATCAAAATCTTTTACTACCAAAAGGATTAAAAAAATCAAGACAACTTATTAATGCGGACTATGTATACGACTTGGTACATGACCCTCGCGTAACACATTGGATCGACCAGTTTACGGGTCCAAGAGCTTCTAAATAACAATCTATACACATTCGTATATGAACGATACTTTAACCGCCTTACAGGGCGATTTCAAGCTGTTTCTGCAAGCTTTGTGGGACCAGCTTGATTTACCTTCTCCAACGAGGGCACAATATGCTATTGCAGATTACTTGCAGAGTGGTCCCAAGCGACTACAAATACAGGCGTTTCGGGGAGTTGGCAAGAGCTGGATTACTGGTGCTTTTGTTTTATGGACTCTATTTAATAACGCCGAAAAGAAAATAATGATAATTTCTGCCTCTAAAGAGAGAGCAGACAACATGAGCATCTTTTTACAGAAGCTAATTATCGAAACACCTTGGCTAAAGCATCTAAGACCTAAGTCTGATGATGCTAGATGGTCACGTATATCATTTGATGTTTTATGTTCACCCCACCAAGCACCATCCGTCAAATCAGTTGGAATAACTGGTCAAATGACTGGAAGTCGTGCAGATTTAATGATCTTAGACGACATAGAGGTTCCCGGGAACAGTATGACGGAGTTAATGCGTGAAAAACTTCTTCAACTTTGTACCGAAGCCGAATCAATCCTTACGCCGAAAGACGATTCTCGTATTATGTATCTCGGGACTCCTCAGACTACTTTTACTGTTTATCGTAAGTTGGCAGAGCGGAATTATCGACCATTTGTCTGGCCGGCAAGATTCCCAAAAAACATTACCCCATATGAAGGACTAATAGCTCCTCAATTACAAGAAGATATAGATAATGGCGCACAACCGGGAGAATCTACAGACCCTGACAGATTTGATGACGAAGACTTACTACAAAGGCAGTTATCTATGGGACGAAGCAACTTTATGCTTCAGTTTATGCTTGACACAAGCTTGTCTGATGCTGAGAAGTTTCCTCTTAAAATGGCTGACTTGGTTGTTACCAGTGTTAATCCTACTGAAGCACCCGATAATGTTATATGGTGCTCCGATCCAAGAAATGTCATTAAAGATGCTCCCACAGTCGGGCTTCCTGGAGATTATTTCTACTCACCTATGCAATTACAAGGTGAATGGACTCCATATCAAGAAACAATCTGCTCGGTTGACCCCAGTGGACGAGGATCTGATGAGACAGCAGCTGCCTATATCTCCCAGAAGAATGGGTTTCTCTATCTACACGAAATGCGAGCCTATAGAGATGGGTATTCAGACAATACCTTGCTTGACATATTAAAAGGCTGTAAAAAATACAACGTTTCTACCTTAGTTGTAGAAACAAACTTTGGAGACGGAATAGTAAGTGAATTATTTAAAAAACATCTTCAACAAACAAAACAAAACATCTTTGTGGATGAAGTACGTGCAACTGTCAGAAAAGAAGACAGGATTATTGATGCGCTTGAACCTGTTCTTAACCAGCACCGTCTTGTTGTTGACCGTGGGGTTATTGACTGGGATTACAGCTCAAACAAAGACAGTTCACCTGAGAGTCGGCTCCTCTATATGCTCTTTTACCAGATGAGTCGGATGTGTCGTATGAAATATGCAGTCAAGCATGACGATAGATTAGATTGTCTTGCTCAAGGTGTTAAATACTTTACTGACTCATTATCTATTTCAGCACAGGCACAGATAGACCTAAAGAAACAAGAAGAGTGGAATGACATATTAGAAGGTATCTTAGATGATCCTCAATCTAGTGCTAATCATTTAGTACTTGGGATGGACCTAGAACAGAGACAACAAGCCAGACTTAAGACATCAAATAAAGATGCTCCTAACTGGGTTTAAGGGGGTATGTCATCTATACAGGGGAAGGGTGGACCCTTGTAAGGGGAGCTTAGGCTCCCTTTTAATAAATATCCGTGAATGATATTCCTTTAAAACACCACTCTCCACTTCCCTTAAGGGTTCAGAGTAGAGAGTTCTATTAATAACACTATATATGCCTAAACTTAAACTTGAAAGATTTAGAAAGCTATACAAGAGTCTAAAGACTCCTTGGAAACCACTCAACTGGCTAATACTTGGTTACTTGATTGGCATAGAAGATAGATATATCAATATTAAAGCTGCACATACAGTTGATGTAGCTGTACGTAAATTCAATAAAGAGAACCCTGATTCAGTTGATAAAC
>VTLG01015965.1_pt1 | contig 13271 bp, 6 predicted proteins | sample 4694571 | NCBI WGS metagenome assembly VTLG01 (sample SAMN12604809, study PRJNA352737) | marine metagenome | biome: ENVO:00000447; feature: ENVO:00000209|ENVO:00000569|ENVO:01000036; material: ENVO:00002151; isolation source: viral sequences binned using virsorter ... | reverse complement strand
AGGGCAGAGTTGAACGTGATTGTATTGTTATCAGTGGAAAGCGTGTAGTTGTATAAAGTTGTACCCGCTGTAACGGCAGGGAAGTATAATCCGTCTGTATTGTTTACCTGTGGGTGACTAGATTGTGCAGTACTACCAGTAGACTGGCGTAGCTGTAGCACTCTAGTACCACCCGACAATGTGACATAAACATCTAGATCATCTTGATTATTCAGTTGTATTCCGACAGGACTAAATACTGTTGTAGTTGCATTAGTCGTGGCAGAGAAAAGTTTTTTAGTTGTAACTGCCATTGATAATCAATGTTATTTTGGAAATTTGTTTATTAAATATTCTACTGTATTAAAATCACCTTCTTTAGTTAAAGATTTTTGAGCTTTAGCTACTGCTAATCTTTGATCTAAGTCTGGATACTCATATCTAAGTTGTTTAATAGCTCTTTCTTTTGCTTTATTAAATATCTTTCTTACTGCATTATAGAAAGGTGTATCACTAATTCTAGCACCATCTCTATTAAGTAAACCTCTATCTTTATAATCTTGTACTTGTGCTTTAAATTGAGAGTTATTAATTAATTTTTCTAAGTCATTTCTAAAAGTTACATCCATAGACATAAATCTTTGAAGTTCTGACCTTTCAAAACTTGTTAAAGGTTGACCATTATACTGAGTAACCTCATCTGGTAAGTTAAAGTTAATGTCCATTAGTGCCTGTTTGACAGGATCACCTTCAGCCATGTTTATTGCTACAGGGCTAACTGCATTAAATATACGTAACCAAGGGAAGTTTGCATTAGGTATGAACTTTTTACCAGACCTATCCTTAGATAGTATGTCATATTTAGCTGGTAAAGAGTTTTTTAGACCCGCATCACGTTTAAATAACAACTCAGCAAAGGTATTTGCCTCTACTTGATGGGCTTGCATCATATCACCTAGAGATGATAACAAAGAACGGTAAGGTAAACTAGATCTACCTATACCTGCTAGTACGTTTGTAATCTGTGATCCTGAACTATCAGCGTTCATTAGTGTAATTAAGTCATCAACACCCGCAAGCATGGACTTATCAACAAGAATAGAACCAAACATAAACGCAATTTTCTGTGTCATCTGATCTCTTTCATCTTCACCTAGTAAATGCTGATTAGTTGCAAAGTTAGCACTAAGAGAAAACAGTGTGTTAAAAGGTTCTAGAGTTCTATAGGATACATACACTGGTTTTTCATCAGTACCAAACTTAAATGAGTTAGGTTGTATCTGATTAGATCTCCATTGCTCTCTAGTTTCTCTATCAAACGGTAAATCTCCAGTAACTTTACCATTTAGTGCTAGATAGGCAGTAATAGCCATCAAAGCATTACCAGTAGTCATACGACCTCTCATCATAGCCTGTGCTTGTGGTAGATCCTCTGGTCTAATACCATATTGTGCAAGGTTTTCACCTTTCATAATGTCATCAAACCTTTTAGTAAATCTTTCTAGCTCTGTATGTGCAAATGTTAAACGTAAAGCATTTATACTTGTTTTAACAAATGGAAAGAAGAACTGACCGCCTGGAATATTCTGTAATGTTTCAAATACCTTTAGATTTGGAGGTAGTGCTGTAGTAAGTGCAGCCTCATTACCTGCCATTTCAGCAGCTTTATCTGATACTACATATCTATTATTATCAACAATAAATATATCATCTCTAAATTTATCTTCATACTTTTTAGCATACTCAACCATATCAAAGATACCTGTTTTACCTTCTTCTATAGCTTTACGAGCAGCTCTTTGACGCATTTCTAGACGACCTATAATAGTTCTAGCAGCAGCGTCTCCAGATCCCATAAGGTTTACACTATATCTAGCAAAAGGGCTAGTGTTAAAATCAACTAAACCTTTTAATGCCATATATGCAGCCTTATCACCTGGTTTACCATAAGTATTATAATACTTTTCTAAAGCAGAGAATTTTTGTAAGTCTGCTTCTAAGTTAAATTTAGCAGCATATGTCTGTGGTTGTCTATTTACACCTAGTTTCCAGTTGTGCATAAACATTTCTAAACCTTCCTTATATGCACCCATAAGTCCGTGCATCTGTGTTAGTGCAATCAATGCCTCATTTTTGTTAAATGAAGTAGTAGCACCAATAAATGCCATAAATGGACGTAGTGTTGCTATAAGGTTAGTACTAAAAATAGCTTTAACTGGAGTTGTAATAGCACTTAGTAGAGAGTTATAGTATACAGAACTTAACTCTTTCATAAATCTAGGTGTTATATACTCACCATTTACACGAGTACCAAGTTTACGTAATTTAATACTACTTGGTTTAAATGGGTTCATAGCAAAACGTTCTAGATACTCATGTATATGCTCTAGACGTTGTACTACACCACCACTTAATCTGTGCATTTCTATAAGATCTGCAGCCTTACGTGGCCCCATCTCTCTAGTAATCTTACGTAAATATTGGTTATACTGTGCTTGGTCACTTATAATCTTAGCTATACCATCATTAACATTTTTAGTAACATAATCATCTAACACAAAGTTTCTTTGTTGTAGTAGTGTGTTACCACTCATGTACGCTAATTTTTTTTGCTCTAAAAGTATGACGTTTACCATATCATACATTTGATCTAACTGACGTGTTATATCACCATGCTTAGTAGATCTAGATAAAGTCTCAGCTGCAGTGGCTACAGACTCAATTTGTTTTGCTAGGGTGTATACTAATAGCTGTGATGCAGCCTTTTGCGGGGCTGTCATTGTCACTATCGCATCTCCATCGTGCATCCAAATAATTCTGTTTTGCTTGTTTTGTGTCAGATAACGTTTCATATTATCTGCTACATTTTTACCACCTTCAGCTAAAATACCGTGTAAATCGTCTGTTTGTCTAAGAATAATATTAGTAATCTGTTGCCTAGACATTTTACGACCTAACTTGTCTAGTGCCCCACCTTCTCTAAAAATTTTTCCTGTTAAATCTTCGACTACTTCTTTTAAATATTCTTGTACTTTTACATCGCCTCTACTTAGTTTCTTAAATGCAGCTTCTGTAGTTAGTTGACTATTACTTGCAGGTACACCATCTATGTTCTTCATTTGGAAGAATGTTTCCTGTAAGTTACGTTCTAAGTTTTCTGAAGGACTACCTTCACCAAAGGGTCGCCACGTTGACTTTTGTACATCTCTGTGTTTCATGTAATCAACCCAGTTATCTGGCCCATAGGCTGCTAAATCTGATAACTGTTCTAAACCTGCCTTAAACTCTGTGTCCCATCTATCACCTGCACGTTGACCTATTCTATTAGCTAAATCATCTAAGTCATTAAGTGCCATTTCACGTATAGCTGGGTCAGACATTATACCAAAATCTAAACTAGGGTGTTTAGCTTCTAATGCTCTCATATATGTTTCATCAGGTTGTTCACCCTTTCTTAATAGAGTATACATTTCATAATCTTCATCTAGTAGATGTTTTTCATTATACTCTAATCTAAAATCTCTACCTAATATACCACGTTTATCTGCCTTACTTAAAGCTCTCATTTCACCTGCAGCTATAATATCTTTAGCTGTAGATACTGAATGAGCTTTTTTTTGTTCTTGAGTAAACTTAGCGTTTGCCTCATCTATAGACATACCATTTCGTACAGCCTTATGTGCTTTCCATGTGTGTCTTACAAAACCACCTAAAAAGTGACCTAGTACATTCATACCAGCACCAGCTGTTACTGATTTCATACGAGAAATCCAAACAGTATCTTCTTCTGGATCTACAGCTAATGCTTCTGCAAAAGGTATAAATGGTGCATGTTCATTAACAAGGTTTGCAATGTTAGCAGTTTCTGAGCTTTGCATAATAGCATCTGCTATAGTACCTTGAGCTGCTACCCCTGGAAGTTTAGATACATAATTAATAGTTCTAGCTCCAAACTTACCTATACCTGCAGCTCTAGACCCTTTATATAAAGCTGTACCTAATCTAGTACCTGCCTTAGCTAAACCAGTAGTAGCTGCAATTTTACCACCTATACCACCTGTAACGGTTGACAATAAACCAAACTCTACTAAACCTCTAAGTAAATTACCATAACCAGAGTTATTTTCTGGCACAGTGTTGTCATCTAAATCCCACCATGCACCAGACTCATACTGTTTACTAAATGGATTGTTTTTATTATCTTCAACACCCATGATCTTATTAAGACCAGTTTTAAGAGTGTCACCAGATAAGTCTAGAAAACTACCTACACTATCTATAGCATCAGCACCACCACCAACTATCGCTTTACCAGTTTCTGATAAAAATTGTAAAGGATTATCTGGTACAAACCCTTGACTTCTAGCAACTCTTTCTTCTTGTTCTTTTGCTGCTATTTGTTGTTCGGGTGTAATTAATTGTTGATTAGTACTATTTATTCGATTTCGTAAATTCTTAGCATCTTGTCCTCCAACATAACCTACAAACTCATCTTCTGCAGTCTCAAGAGAGTTAGTTAATTCTGTACTCAGATCTAATTCATCATTGTTCATTCTTTAAACTCTCCTATATAAAATTCTGGACGCATGATTAATAGTTTGTATACTTCATCTACAAATTTATCTTCTATTTCTTCTTTAATAAATCCAGGTATAAATTTCATTTGAAAAGACTCTGGGGGTGCAGTTATACCAGCGTTTGTAGCTGCTTCTTGTTTTAATGCTTCCCAATCTTTTTCACCTATAACATTGATAATGTCATTTACAACTCTGTAGTCTTCTGTCCATGTTGGTGGAAATATTTTTGAACTAGAACCTAAAACCCAATTTAAGTAGTTTGTAGTTTCTCTACGAGACTCTATGGATTGTTGTAATCCCCAATTTATATCACCTTGACCACCACTTAGTAATGAAACAATATTAATTTGTGATTGCTTTCGTCCCAGATTATTTTGATATTCAATATAAGAAGCTGATGGGAAATTTTGTCTACTGGTAGTAGAAAAGTCTACACCTTCTGTATCGTTTCTTAAAGCTTCTAGCTCTGCTTGAAGACCATCAACTGTGTTAATTGTAAAGTTTCTAGTAGCAAAATCATAAGCTGCTTCAAACCCTTCGTTTTGTTCTATTTCGTTAAACTTGTCTAGTTCTAATTCAGCAAGTTTGTTAGCTTCAACATCAACAACATTAGAAAATTCAGATATACTAAAATTTTGACCGTTAAATTCTTTAAATGTAGATAAATCTAATTCAAGTTCTTTATCAGACATAATATCATAAGCTATATCATAATCACTTAACTTTGCACCATTACTATTATAATCTGCAAAAAACTCATTACCTTTAGCTTCAAACTTTAAATCGTTTTTCCAACGGTTAATGTTTTCACCGCTTGCTAGTGCGTAAAAATTTAACAATGCTGTTTGTTTGTTATTTACATCTACAGTTGCTTTTTGAATTAAAATATTACTATGATGTCTAATAATATTATCCCATAATACTTCAGCTTCTGGGTTTATAGACCCATCAGATGTATATAAAAAACTATATTCTATACCTAAATCTTCTGCATACTGTTTAACTGATGTGCCATCTATAGTAAAATTACCTTCATTAAACTCATTCTTAAAAGCATTGGTTAAGTATGATATAGATATTAAACCAGTTCGATCAAGAACACCCTCAATATCACCTTGCTGAATGTCAATTTTATCATTTCTTGTCAACAAATTTTCAACTTGTGCTACTTTTTGTAAATGAGGAGCTAACATATCTATTGTTATTTCTGGTAATTCCATAGTGGCTCTTTCAGCGTTCCATATTTGTAATGCACTAACTCCTGTAGCATCTTCAGTTGCAACAAGTACTGCAAACTCTGGAAACGCATTATATACTTCTTTACCATCAATAGTTATCATTTCAGGATCAAGAATACTTTGTTTAATCTCTACAGCTATGTCATAGCTACTTAAAATGTCACCGTTAAGTACAGTTGTAAAGTCTTCTGAATTTAAATATGTTGTAACGTGTTCTGCTAATTTTTCTGCATTATCTTGTATTGTTTCATCTACAGCTGGTATCCATGTGTGTTGATTTACAAAGTTAGTTCGATTTTGACTATTATCTAATAATTCTAATGTATAATCACGACCACTTTGACTATCTCCACCAAGCCAGTGCTCTGCCATTATCTCTTGATTTTTTAACTGAGGTATAATTTGTATAATCTCATTATAAGCATCTTTTAGTGCAAGACCATATAACTCTTCTGAATCTGTAATATTAGTATATTTCAATTTCCAAGTTGGGTCATTCAGTAGCTTTTGACTTCTAATTAACAACTCGTTAATTGACAACTCTTCAGCAGCTTGTATATATAAAGGATTACTTATAATAAAATCTTTATCGCTAGAGTAACCACCTGTAGCTACGTCTAAAAATGCAGCTGTAATTTCTGCACTATATTTAGCAACAACATCTCTGTTCTCTTCCAAATAAAGTTCATCACCTGGTTCAGAAATAGTACCTTCTGCTTGATATTTTCTTATAGTTTCTAAGTTTATACCTTCGTCTAAAGCAATCCTCATAGGTATAATTGTGTAACCAGCATCTACTAAAGCTTTATATGCTTTTTCAGATTCTTTATTATCTAATTGTGAATTAAAGACACGATCTAATGCACCATTATAAAGACCATCTATTTTATTAGCAAACGCAGTACCTATAATATAATAATCATTATTTTTTAATTCTAGATATACTTGATTTAACGCTACCATATCCCCAGTACTATAATACTCTGAAATAGCTTTACGTAAATTACCTTCCATTAGTGCTTCTTCATTATTTGTAGTTGCTACAAACTCGTCAGTAATCTGTTTATTTACAGCTGCAATAATATCGTCTTTATTAAACTGTGCAAATTCTGTTAATGGTTTAATACCTATAGCAGTTCTAAACTTCATTGCTTCAATACCAGACTCTTCGTCTCCTAGTAAAATGTCAATTAAAGTATCTCTAGAAACTGAGTTAGGCATATCAACAAGAGCATTAATTATACTAGATCTTAGAAGATCAGAGGTAGCAATGTTAGCTGTTGAACCTTCTGTTACTCCTCTATTATTAAAAGCTGTTGGTACATGATTTAAAAAGTGTTGTATATTATTTTCAATAGCTGTTCTAAGTTTTAAATAATCTTGATATTCTTTATAACCTTCAGCATTTTCATCTGTTACAACTGCTGGTATTTCTGTAAACTTAAATTCAGCAATCATTGAAGTTACATCATTACTAAAACCATCTAATTCTTGTTGAGCATTTTCTATAATAGATTTATTTAATTCGTTAGCAGCCCACTTATTAAGTATTTCAGCAGCAGGTTCATTTAAGTATTTGTTTAAATATCTTGGGTTTATATCATCTAAATTATGTAGTTCTTTATATGCTAAAAAAATGGCTTGATCCATTTCTTTTTTAGTTTCTAAGTCTTGTGCATAGTACTCACTAAATCTAATACCAGTGCCTTCAATAGGTTCTAAAGTTAATGGATCTATTTCTGGTTCTCTAAACCAACTATCATCACCTGATACTGTTGAATTAAGATGAGGAAGAAAACCGTTACCTACTTCTGCTAAAAATGCTTTAGTATAACCTATACCCCAGTTACCCCTATTCATACGGGCTTCATGAAGTCTTATTTTTTCTTCTAAATTAAGAATCTTTTGTTCGTTTTCTTGTTTCTCAATTTCATCAATAATTGTAAGGTTTGTATCTCTTAAAGCACTTATTTGTTGTTCTATAGCAATAGGATCAAAAGGGTCATCAGCAAACGCATCTGCACCTTTTTCTTTTTGTCCTTCAATGTACTGTTTACCAAGTACTCTAGATCCTGTCTGCAAAGCATCATTTAATGATTTACTAAAACGTGCTAGTTCATTAATTTCATAATCGTCTTTTTGCCTTGCAATCCTATCTACTCTACCTAGTTCTTCAATTTGTTGGGAGCTTGCCCCCGCAAATTCCTTAACCGTTTGCTTCCTCTGACTTTCTAAAGCCTTAGCTAAATCTTGTTGATCCTTTGATTCTCTGTTAGAGACTGATCGTTTGGAAGTAAAAGGCGAGAAACTTGTCTGTCTTTTGTATGCCATTTGTTATGAGTCTTTTAAGTCTCCATAGACTGATACACCTGTACTAAATCCACCAAGTAGTGGCCCAAGTATAGATGGTTTTGATGGAGGTTCTTGTTTAATTGGACGTATAGTTTTAAATGATGCAGATGGTGCAACTGCTGCAGTTGTAGAAATGTTATTTAAAGCGGTCATATCTGCAGAGTATTGGTCAAGATTAACACCAAATTGTTTAAGACCGTAGGATCTAGTAGCATCAAACACGCTTGCGTTTAATTGAGCTTCCTGCATACCCATAGTCCTTTCTGCATCATCTAGTAACATACCTAGTGATTGACCAGATTGGGCTCCACTTGCTAATACTGTGCCTTGAGCTTGTATAGCTTTAGCCAAACCTTCTTGGCTTTTAAACATAGCCTCTGTAACTTTTTCTCGGAGTTCTTGTTGAGCAGATTCTCCAGCTCTGTTGGCTTCTATTTGGTTAAGTTCTCTCTGTCTAAAGAAAGCTTGACGAGAGGCAGCATCAGCTTTTAACTGAGCTGTAAATACTTCACCTTTTCGTTGATCGTTAAAGGCTGAAATTTGAATATCATTTAGGTACTTTTGTCGAGCTATCTGGTTACTACGATTGACTGCATCGACTTGTGCTCTATGCCGTCTATTCTGTTCTGCAATACCAGTGGCAGCTTGACCAACACCTGAAATGATACCTAATGCAATGGGATTGCACATGGTTTTATAAATTGAATAAGAGGGACATTGTTATAGACATGATAATTAATAAAATAAAATCCTAAAAGTTTAAGTAGTTTAATATGTGCTTCATTCCGCATATCTGCTTGATTACATAAATAAGGGTTAGGTAAACTATTTACCCAGCGTTTCGCTTCCTTAACAAATGTATGTGGATACTCTGTACTAGCATCAGTACATAACATCCATATAACATTATGTGAAGTTACTCCTGCCACTCCAGCAGCCTTGCCGTTGGGAACCTTAAAAAATACAGAATATGTAGAATTATAAAAAGATTCAATAATAGAAGCTTCTGCAGACAAACCTGTAGTTTCTTCTGTCTCACGTCTATCTTCATAGCGTAAGTTCAGACCCACACTTAGAGCTAATTCTGGAGTGCAGGTCTGAATATACTTACCTTCGTACATGTCGTTTGGTGTTGTAGTTGCCGTCCCAGCTAGCTGAGATTAAGGCAGTGGAAAAGGGGTCTGGTATTTGTATTTGTAACGTATATTTTTCGTTCTTTTTTTGTATAGGTACTCTAACTGATTTTTCTAGTGTTGCAGGTGGAGCATTAAAATTACTAGAGTTAGTTAACATACCAGATTCAAATTGAGTATAGGAATCCATATCTGCATACTGTGGAGTTAAATGAAACTGCATAGGGCCAGATACACCCATCTCAAAGTTAATACCTGATATACGTAACTCACCATCTATATCATAAGCATTTTGACCTAAGTTTAGATAGTATGTTGGTAGTTCAATAATACTTGTATACTTATATCCTACGGCAACCTTAGCTGCACTGTGTAAGTTTATATTATTAAATGTAACTGTACCATATGTAACACCTGATACAACCTCACTGCCAACAGCATCTGCCTGTCTTACTGTACCAGCAATAGAATTGCCATCGCTGTCATTACCAGACAAACCTACCATAAATAAATCAGTAGTATTTGCAGGTACATACTTAATTCGTAAAACTGTTTTTTCTACAGCTGTAGTTGTTTGAGCTGATCCTGCTACATTACTAGCAATATCCATATTATCTAAACATGGTTCAAACCATCTAGCTGTTTTAATTGGTGATCCTACATCAGATGCACTACCACCTAATACATATGTTCTATTAGCGTTAGCATCAGCTACATATTCATGCCTACATAGTTTATATGTACTATCATGAAATGTAACTGTAAAAAAACTACCACCTGTATACAACATATGTTGCATAGTACCTGTTAATGTCCAGCTATACCATGCAGACTGTTCTCTTTGATTACCAGCATTGTAGTACTTATAGTGATATACTGTGGTATCACCTTTCTTACCATACGTAGTAATACCTATAGCTGCTGAGTTAGTCGATTTAGTTATATCTTTAGGTAGAAATTCTGGTACAACTCTTGTTTGTTCTATTATATTAGGAGGTGCATCATCATCTAATATTGTAGCTTCAAATGCTCTAGCATATGCAGAAACATTAGATGTAAATAGTATAGATGTACCAAGATCTACAGGCTGTATACTTGCATCACACTCATAACTAGCTATCTTTTTTAATCTAGCAGTTTTAGGACTAAATATATCAGACTCTGTAAATAACATAAACTGACCATTATCACTAAACATCATTAAACCTTTGTTAATAGGTAATGTATGATTAATAAATGCTGGCTTTACATCAGATACAGTTATATCAATAGGGTTATCATCACTTGCAGTAATAGCAGATACAATACCAAAATTAAAGTACTGCCCAGGCTGACTCAGTACTATTTGTTCACCCGAAATCATACCTAATCTGTTTCTGTGAAAAAACATTTCTTGTATCTCAGATCCGTTAAAGGTAGGAAAAGGGTTAGATGTGTCGTCACCTACTAATCTATTTTTCCAATAGTTTTCAGTTGTGCCTTTACTAGCTTCATCTAATTTTTTAAAACTAAATGTACCATTACGATTATTAATAAGAGCATGTGGCATTGTTGCGGGGTCTAACCCTAACACCATATCATCACTACCCGAACCATCAAAGTTATGAGGTCGGACAGTTTCTTCATAACTACCAGCTCCAGACACACCATTATTGGCTTCAAACTTTACGTAGTAATCATCTGTATCAAGGTCAGCAGCATTAGATACTTGAGCTACATAACCATGTTTATTCATAGCTGGTAGCCTACTAATATCTTGTGCTTTCTGACCTATAACACTCATGTTTTCATTTACAGCACCACCAAGAAAGTTTACACCATCTGCAGCTGAACCGTGCATAAATAAACCACTACCTATAACTTCAGCTGTGACATTAGATAATGAACTGTTAACAGAAGTTGCTAAACCATTAAGAATAGTAGCCATAGATAGAGTACCATTGTCTGGATTTTTAGGTGATTTGAAATAACCTATTCCAGCTACATCTAGGTATGTTACTACTGGTTCTACAGCTTCAACTGATACACGATATTTTACACCTTCAATAACTACATCAATAAACATACCTTCAGCAGTTGTTTTATTAGTTGATTTAATTAAACCACCGTCTTGTAATGTAACTGTTGCTGTATACCTAACATCATAGTTTTGTGTGTAACCTAAAAAGTCACTACCATCAAAATTTTCTATGTTATTAGCAATGTAACTTTGTCCGTTTATCTGTAAACTTCCTTCAATATTTTCTGTAATATTTGTACCACCTACTTCAGCACCTGTTGTAGTAACAGCAGATCCTCCAGAAAATGACCAAGTTAAAGTACCAGACTTAGATTGATTTTCATTTCCACTGTTCCATGTAGCTCCATCTCCTATCACAGCTGTAGCTGCAGCAGAACTACCTCCACCTCCACTAATTGAAACACTAGGGGCAGATGAATAACCACTTCCAGCTTCAGTTACTTCAATTCTTACAACTTTCTGATCTTCAACTATAGCTTTAGCTGTAGCATTACTACCACCTCCACCTGTTAAAGTAACAGTTGGTACACTGGTGTAACCAGAACCTTGATTAGTCACATTAATGTCACTTACAACTTCTCTAACATCTACTCTTACAGAAGTAACCCTGTAGTAAGTGTTGGGTGAGGGAGCTGTACCACTATATAATATATATTCAGTATTGTAAGCAACAGTATCCAACCTTGCATATGAATAATCTCCACTGTGTATAGGTGCTGCTGTTGTACCTGTAGTTCCTACAGTTTTCTGTGGGTTAGCTATAAGTGTATAGTCTTGGATTGTAGTAACTGCATAAGGTTCTGTAGCTCCTGCTAAATAACTAAATAGAGAATCTCCACTAGAATTTGTCAAGGATTTTTCAGTACCATCTGCTAAGTCCCACACTCTAATAGGCATAGCACCACTATTAGCTGGTGTTATTTGTACTAAATATTTCTCATCTCCATCTCTTAATATTTCATACCAATGACCTGTTGAGGTAGCATTAGTTAATGTCCCTACAAATTCTGCAGGAGGACGTTTCTTAAGACCAAATGTTATGTCTGGGACAGCATTATCACATACCCTTAACTGTCCTGGAAATTTTATTTTATCTGGCTGTTGAGATACACCCCCTAGAAAGTTTGGGATACGTTGATTTACTGCTGGCATTACATTCTTCTTAATACTTTAAATGGTCTGTATGTGGTGTTAGCGTCTTGTTGATATTGGAAATCATTAAAGATATTGTAGTCACCTTGCTTAGTTTCATACTCTAACGCTAAGGCTCTTAAACCTGCTTCATCTGCCTCAAGTAATTTAGCAGACTGTGGGTTGTTTACCATACGGTTAGAGGCGATCCTAGAGGCTCTAGCGGTGATGTAATCTTTAAATGCTTGTGGTAGATCTTCAAAATCTATCATCCATATAATATCAAAATATAATTTACTACAATTTGTGAAAGTAAAGGTATGACCTTTTTTATCATACACTTTCATTACACCGTTGTCACTACGTCTAACTACATCATAATCTTTACCGTGTTGGTAAATGTTTAGATCTAGTTGTATGACATTGTTAGGTATGATACACTGGTTGTTTGTATCAAGGTCTATTGGATACTCGTTCTCTGTGTTATATGACCATCCCTCAGCTTGAACCTCACGGCAGACTTGCCTTAGAGTCTTCTGTGCTATAGCCACTTCGGGGCTTTGCACTGTTAATGTATTAACTGGGGATTCTCCAACGCTCATCAGGATTGAGTTTACAGCATCTAGTTCGGTAGACACTCCGTAAGATATTACTGACATAAAAAAAAGGGGGCACGAAGCCCCTATATAAAATAAAAAGTTATGAGAAAGCTGATGGCTTTGTAGTTGTTCCTGCGAACAATTCTACACAAGCTGCTGGATTCACATAATCTGCTCCCATAGCGAGTCTTCCTAGGATGACATCACCTTGGTAAACAACAGAAACATCACCAGAAGTTACT
>VTLG01013590.1_pt1 | contig 13272 bp, 14 predicted proteins | sample 4694571 | NCBI WGS metagenome assembly VTLG01 (sample SAMN12604809, study PRJNA352737) | marine metagenome | biome: ENVO:00000447; feature: ENVO:00000209|ENVO:00000569|ENVO:01000036; material: ENVO:00002151; isolation source: viral sequences binned using virsorter ... | reverse complement strand
AATTCCGATGTCGCTAAAAGAGGCGAATGAATACGTGCTTTCGTTTCATCGGCATAACAAGCCAACGGCAGGTGGAAAATACGCTATTGGCGTAAGCAATGGTGACGGTTTAGTGGGTGTTGCGATTGTAGGTAGGCCGGTAGCAAGACTGTTAGACGATACAACTACTGCGGAAGTTTTACGTGTTTGCACTACAGACAGCTCGCCGAAAAACACATGCTCTATGCTGTATGCGGCGTGTTGGAGAGCCTGGAAAGCAATGGGCGGTAAACGAATCTTAACCTACACGTTGGAATCTGAGTCCGGATCGTCGTTGCGCGGAGCCGGTTGGAAAGTAATAGCTGAATCGCGTCCTACGTCGCAAGGCTGGTCGCGCAAGCAACGAGCAAGAGATTGGCAACCCGTTTTTGGGCAACTGAAACTCCGGTGGGAAGCGGCATAATGGCGTTAAGCGAACTACAGCAACAGGCAGTGCAACTGATCGTGCTGGATCGGTGGAATCCGGACAAATGCGGAGAGAAAGTAGCCAAAACACTGGATGTGAATCGGTCTACGGTGGCTGCATGGCGTAAAAAGCCTGAGTTCAAGGAAGCGTTACAGGAGGAACTGGATAGAGATCGCAAGAATTTTGACAACGTGCCGTTGGCCTGGCGAAAGAACCGGGTGCTGGCACTGGAAGAGATTTACAACAAGATCGACGACAAGCGTGTGGCGCTGAAGTTGAAGGTGTTGAAAGAGATTCGCGAAGAAGTGGGCGATAACCGTCTACAGGTCGAGCATACGGTGGAAGTCAGGCCGTTGAACGCACCTCCGGTGGCTGAGAGCTACGAGGAATGGCTGAAACAGAACGAGCAGATGGATCAGGCGGTAGAGGCTGTTTTTACGGTTAAGGAGTAATTGATATGGCTATGACACCAGAACAAAAAGCAAAATTACGAAGAAAAGCTCAGGCTGCTTTTGGCGAAATGGATAGCGAACTGGATTTAATGAACGCCTCTGATCCTTTTGCAGAACTGGAAGAGGAAGTAGAGGAAGTGCAAAAACCAAAAGCAAGACCAAGACCAAAACCAAAACAGCCTGTAGTGTCAGCTACACAAGATTCTTTAACGACTGCACTTGCTAACGATGAACCGGATACAAGGCGAAAGATATACACAGAGACAACTACAACGCCAACAGGTGGCAGTAGATTCACAACTACTGATCCAAATCAAACGCAAGAAGGATTTAGGGCAGAAAGGGCTGTAAAAGATATTTTTAAAGAAATGCGTGGTTTTAGAGGAGCAAAAACGCCTGAAGGCATTATAAAAGAAATGGGCAGAAATAACATATTAAGAAAACTTAAAAACCAACATGGCGATGCTGCCGTTAAATATTTTGAAGAAAATTATTAAAGATAAACCGTGATGATACTTGAAGAGCAGACCTATCGGCCAAAAATTTATCCAACCGATAGTCGTGCGCCTAAGATTGTGGACGATTGGGGCGGTCTGCACCGTGAAAACAAAGATTGGCGTAGTGTTCCGGTTGAAAAGCCGAAAAAGGTCAAGGTCAAGGCAAAATGAACTGGCAACCGCAGGTCGGCCCACAAGAAAAGGCGATACGTGCCAATTTTGTAGATGAAATATTCTACGGAGGCGGTCGAGGTGGCGGTAAGTCGTGGACATTGTGCTACATGTTCCTGATGGGTGTGCAAAAATACGGTGAACACTGGAAAGGCGTGTTGTTTCGGCGAACCTACCCTGAGTTGGACGAGATTATAGATCAAACGCGCAAAATGTATCGTGATTTTTATCCGGATGCAGAATACAAGGTTGGAACGCACACATGGCAGTTTCCAAACGGGGCTACACTCAAGCTCAGGCACATAGAAAACGAAGCCGATGCAGACCATTATCAGGGTATGGCTTTTACGTTTGTTGCTTTTGATGAGTTAGGCAGTTGGAGCGACTTAAAAGCCTATCACAAGATCAAGGCGTGTTTGCGTTCCGGTAGTGCCGATGTGCCGGACAAAAAGATTGTCAGTTCCGGTAATCCAGGTGGGCCGAATCACCAGAATATCAAAAAATACTTTATTGACCCTGCACCCGAAGGCACGGTGATCGAGGGTGAAGACGGCATGAGCCGTATGTATATCCGCAGTCTGGTGACGGACAACAAGATTTTGTTAGACCGCGATCCGCACTACATCAACCGTTTGAAAAGTGTAGGCGACGAGCATCTGGTGAAAGCGTGGTTAGAAGGCGATTGGGATGCGTTTGTTGGCCAATATTTTACCAACTGGAACGAAAAGAAGATTGCGGTCAACAGTTACGAAATACCCGAACACTGGCCGTTGTTTGGCGCTATGGATTACGGTGAAGCTGCACCAACTTCTTTTGGCTTATACACGGTAGACTACGATGGAAACGTCTATCGCATAGCAGAATATTACCAGGACAACGCCAGTGCCTCGCAACATGCAGACAACATTTGCAAGATGATTGAGAGTTGTCCGTTTACGGATGGACGCTACCCACAAACGATCTATTGCGATCCTTCGATGTTTACCAAACGCCGGTTATCGGCTGCTATTTCTCATTCACCGGCAGATGTGTTTGCAGAGCGCGGATTGTTTTTAACCAGAGCATCTAATGACCGGATTACCGGATGGCGTGTAATTAACGACGCGCTGATTAAAGAGCGCTTTTTTTGCTTTAACGGCTGGAACGATGCACTAATGCGAACTATGCCGGCATTGCCACGAAGCAATAAGAATCCGGAGGATCTGGACACCCACGCAGAAGACCATGCAGCGGATGAATTACGCTATGCAATGATGCACGTATATCGACCGCACAAGCCGGAAGATGAACAACCGTATGAAGGAACCGGACAAGAAGTTATCGACATGATGGAACAAGGCTGGGGCGTACGTAAAGGTCGTTACGCACTGGCATAACAGGAGAAAATGCTATGAAGGGTTTTAACGGAACGCCAATGACAACCAAGCCGAACCGCAGTAAGAAAGGCACTCGCGTAACGCCAAAGGCGGCTGGGTCGGACAACTTAAAGAAGGTCGGCAAAGGCAAATAGTTTGAAGCAGAAACAAATTGAATACTGGCGTGGAGCCATAGAGGACGGTCGTAAGTACATGAAGACGCGCCACAAGACGTGGCGTAGACTCTTAAAGACTTACGAACTCGACTTTGATGTGCCTGGTCTGGACGAGGATAAGATTGTCAAGATTAGTCGCATGTATCCATTGGCACGTCAGATCATAGCCAGTGTTTCGTTTAACTATCCGCATGTATTCTTCAAAGTTGAAGAACCGGGTAGAGAGTTTGCTGCGGAGATACTGGAGCGTGTAGCCAATGCTGCGTTAGAGCAAATGGATGCAAAACGCGAAGTGCAACAGGTTATTTTTGATGCGTTGTTTTGTAGTGTGGGTTGGTTGAAGTTTGGCTATAACCCACCGGGTGACGACGACATTGTTGCACCATACACGATTAACGATGCTCAGGAAAACGACTTTCCGTATGTGCATCGGGTGTCGCCGTTTAACGTCTACGTCGATCCGTTATGTCCTCCGCACAAATTGTCAGGCGCACGGTATATCATTGAAAAGATGATGGTGCCTTTAGAGTTTGTAAAAGAGGATGACCGGTTTGTAAATCGACGGCAGATTGAGGCGATGTCCGATGACGATCAGGCTGACGCTTTTATTTATGACATGCAAGATGCAGAACACTCTGACGAGTATGACGCGGTGCAGCATTCCAAGCAGGGTCAGATGGTCTGCCTGTATGAGATACACGACCGTCTGCATAAAAAGCGCATCACGTTTGCCGAAGGAGTGACCGATCCGATTGAGGAAGTCGATCATCCGTTTCTGGCAATGAACCCTATTACCGAAACCGATCCGTTCACCGGTGAAGAACGCATGACGGGTGAGTTTGAACCGGCTGGTGGCTACTTAATGGACGGTGGCTTTCCATATCATGCACTGCGTTTTGACCAGACCGAACGCTCGTTTTACGGCGAACCGCCAATGGCGTATGTCGAGGATACACAGTCGCTCATTGTTGAGTCCGTATCACGCAGAGCCGATCTGTTAAAACGGTTCCAGCGTGTGGTTTTAGCCTCGCGCCGTGAACGCGAAGCCAACCAGGACATCGGCGACACCTTAGAAGGCGGTCGTGACGGTGAGATTATCTGGGTGGAAGATCCAAGCACTTCGATGCGCGAGATGAACTTTGGCAACCCTCCACCGGATCAGTTGGGTCTGGAGTCGGATGCACAAAGCTATGAAGAGCAAAGTTTAAACGTATCGCAGATGGCGATGGGCGGTGGGCCAAAGGTTACGGCTACACAGGCCAGTTTATCTGCAAGTTTTGCTCAGGTCAACCGCGAGTGGATGCAGTTGCGCGTAGCCGATTGCTACCGTGCTGTTGTTCGCAACTCGTTACGTATGATGGCCGATGAAAGATATTTACCCGATGACTTCTTAGTCAACGTAGCCAGAGATACCGAAGATCCGGTGTACGAGGCGGTGACTGCTGACATTCTACGGATACGTTACAAGATAGACATTGAAGCTGGCAGTATGCAGCCGTTGACCGAACAGTTGGAACGTCAGGATGCACTACAGCTTTTTAACATGACGATCAACCTTCCGGAGATAAACCGCATCGAAGCGATCAAGTCATTACTGGCATCGTTTCGTGTGCAAGATCCTGATAAATATTTAGGTGATGCAGAAGACGGCGACACGTTGAAAGCGGCACAACTGGAGAACGTAGCCTACCTGATTAACGGTGGCGATCCGGGTGTCACGCCCAACGAGAATCACCAGATGCACATACAAATCCACCAACAGATACAGCAGTTGCCACAGTTCCAACAACTACTGCCACAACAACAGCAACAGGTAATGGGCGTGGTGCAAAACCACATACAGCAACATCAGCAGATGCTCAACCAGATGGCGCAAGGTCAAGCACCGCAAGCTGCCGGTGGAGGCAGTAACGCCGGAGTAGCGGAAGGAAACATTTTATCACTTGTACGCAGTCAGGCACAAGAAGTTAGTCAGGCCGTACAGAATGCACCGGGTCAAGGATAATGCTGGTATTTCACGATTACGAATGCGAAGACGGGCATCGTCAAATTGACGTAGCCAACGACTCAAGCAAAGTCAGGCGCACAATTAAATGCGATCAGTGCGACAAACGTGCAGCCATGCTGTTTATCAAGAGCAACTTCATACATAACTCACACAGTGGAATGTATGGAAAGTTTCACGCTGGCTTTGGCGAAGTGGTGGAGAGCTACAGCCATAAACAGGAATTGTTAAAAAAATACAACGTGACAGAGAGTGCCGATGCAGTTGGTGGTTCTCGATGTCATATAAACTCCAATGTAACAGACTCAACTCCAACAGATACCCCAACGCCTTCTTTTGGTAACACACCCGAAGAAGCAGTGGCTCTGGCAGAGAAGAGATTTAACGAAGGAGCAGATTAGATGTCCGAATCAGTACTAGCTTTGGACTCCGGTGGAGAAGACACGTCACCCGATATGGAATCATCTCAGGATCATTCAACAGAATCTTCCGTTGAACTGTTTACAGATGACACTCCAGAGTCGGCACAGTCGGAAACATCTGGACACTCTGATGCACAGTCAGATTTTGACCCGGAACGGCACGATTGGTTACGCGGTAACGCAGACAATGTGCCGGAGCAGTATCAGCCGTTAGTTCCGTTGGCAAAAAACATGCAAGCGCAGTTCACGCGAACGCAACAGGATCTTGCAGAGCAGCGCCGACAGATCGAAGCACAACAGGGCGAATGGGCCAACAGGGTGCAAACCCTCGTTACACCCCAACAGCAGCAGCAAGATCCGGTTGATGCAATGAGAGCCAACCTTACTGAGGATGAAGCGCGAGGCGTAGATGCCGTCGAGCAGATTATTCAACATAGGGTAGGCAATGTAGTAAACGATCTTAACAGTCAGGTGCAGCAGTTACAGCAACAGTTGGCTACGGCCAACAATTACGTGCAGGGTCAGCAGACCGCGCATATTGCCACGCAGGTGGGTGATGCGCGACAAGCGTATGGTAATGATTTAGATGCGTATACCGATCAGATTGTTGCTACGACCAAAATTAATAACCCAACGACGGGTAACCCGTATACGGTTAAAGAGGCGTATGAGCTACACGCAGGTATTACTGCTCAAAAGGCAGCCGATTTGCGTAACAGCGATACGTCAGCACGTAAGTCCTCAAAACGTGCAGTGCGTGGAACGCAAGGTGTAGATGCAACGGAAAGTGACGGCCCACTTAGTGACTCCGATGTGATGTCGGGTCTTTCCAAGTTAGGCTTTGAATAAGGACAAATAGAAAATGGCAGCAACATCAACAACAGAAACGTGGGATGCAGCCTGGACGCTAACAATGCGGGCCAAGCGCAAAGAGTTGACCGATAACTTCTTTGACGCATACCCAACTTTAGACATGTTCCGCTCCGGTGGAGCATTGGTCACCGACAACGGTGGCAAAGAGATACAGGCAGATATTTTATATGCCGGTAACTCAGCGCAATATTTCTCAGGCTATGACGTACTTAACACAGATGCGGTCGATGGAATCACAGCCGCGTTCTATCCGTTTAGATACGCCGCAGTGCCTATTACCATCAACTTTACCGAAGAGCAAGAGAACCGTAAACGCGAAGCAGCAATGTCGCTTTTGGAAGCAAAGACTCGTCAGTCGATGCTTACCTTACGCGACCAGATTAACTCTTCGCTGTATTCTGCTCAGACCGGTAAAGCTCCGTTAGGTTTCCAAGACATTATTGCTGATGCACCGGGAACGACTCCAACTACGTTGGGCGGTATCACGGTGTCCGGTAATACGTGGTGGAAAAACAAGACGGAAGATGCCTCTGGTGATACGTCTTTTAAGACCATTACCGGAACAAATTTTTATCAAGGTATGCTCCGTATGGCAAGCCTTTGGACGGCTGTTTCTGAAGGAAATGAAGAACCAACTCATGTGTTCACGACCGCAGATATTTACTCTTCGTTTGAAGAAGTGTTTGAAGGTACAGGCTATCAGCGCCTATCAGGAAAAGATGCACCGGGCGTAGATGGACGCGCACCTTCGTTCAGAGGTATACCGGTTCAGTATGATCGCGATTGTGGGTCTGGTCGTATGTATTACTTCAATACGAATTACTTGAAGATGCACATGCAGTCAGGTATGAACTTTAGCAAGACTCCGTTCAAAGAAAACGCAAACCAACTTGCAAAAGTTGCATTTATTACCGTGGGCCTAAACCTTGTTACCACTAATCGTCGTCGTCAGGGTGTTATCACTGGCATCACGGCTTAATAAACAATTCCAAGACGCAAGCCAATGCGTCTTTAGAGCCTGAGTAAAAGGGCAAAGGAGAATAAACAATGAGTAGGATAGACAATGCCAACTTTGGCATACAACGATTAGGCGGTGAAGGCGGTCAAGGTATTTACGAAGAGTCGTCTACGCCTAAACATGCCATAGGAGAAAAACTTGAACTGATCGATGGACGAGTTTTTCGCTATGCGTATTTCAGCACGGCTACCGCGCAAGGTTTACTTGCATCTCAAGACCTTTCAGCGTCTGCTATTGTTGAAAGCGATGGCAAGTTAACGGCGGCATCGGCTGGTGCTACTGAAGTAACGTACACCGATTCGGGTACTGTAGGATCGGCAACATTAAACCAGTATGCCGGTGGGTATCTGCATATCACGGACGATGCCGGTGAAGGTTTTCAATATCGTATCAAGTCGAACACGGCTGCAAGTTCCAACGCAATTACATTAACGCTTTATGATGGGTTGCAAGTGGCTGTAACTACTGATACGGATGTGGCCGTTACAGGTGGTTTGTGGAACAACCTTATTGGTGCAACAGCCGGAACAGATTATGTCGTTGCCGGTGTTACTCCAATATCGTTTACCGTCAATTATTATGGTTGGGTTCAGACTCGTGGCGTTGCTACCATCTTAGCGGATGGAACTATTGCTGCCGGTCAGAACGTGACCTTGAGTGATGGTGTAACGGGTGCAGTACACACTAAAGACGCTGAGACAGAGCCATTGATTGGTTACGCAGCGTTTGCACCAGACAACACAGGTTATTGTGGCGTAGTGCTGCAAAACTTGCCGTAAGCAGTTCACCTTTCGTGTGGCGGTGGGTTCTCACAATGTGATACCTCCAGCCCATCGTCACACGTTTTAACGAAAGAGAATACAAATGGCAAAACGTATGCCTACAGCAAAAAAAACTGAGCATACCCTGCCGGAACAGTTGGCCGAAGTAGTGCAAGATGCTACACCTGTTGAACAACCAACAGCCAGTGTCACGCCAGATCAGATTGCTGACCTCATTTTGAAGGGGTCTGATGAAACAAAAAATGCAATTCGCAAGGCGCTTGACCTGGATAAAACGCACACTCGTCAGCGCAAGTCACCGGTAACCAACAGCCAAGTGCGGAATCATGTTCGTGCTGTTGGAGAAGTAACTCATGCACCAGGATTCGTACCCGATCCACCGTCGCGTATTAAAGAGCGTGGTGAAGAAGCCGTACGCATTTGGACAGACCGCTGGTTGGACAACAACGGCGATAACCTGTCTGAATACGATCTTGATCAGATTGCAGCTACGGCGCATCAGTAGATGTCGGAAACTTTTGGACAAGTCAACGCGGCCAGTTTCTTTGGCGACTCTGCGTTGATTGGAGCGGTAGAGGCAGACACCGTAAAACTGTCAGATACGTTAACGGTTGCAAGTTTAACGACAACCGAACGCAACGCACTGACCCCAGCAAACGGAATGTTGATCTACAACTCTACGGACAACAAGTTTCAAGGATACGAAAATGGAGCATGGGCTAACTTGATATAGGGTTAGCATGACAAATTTGCAGATCATTCAGATTGCGCTACGGCGTGTTGGTCTGAATACAGGCAGTTCGACATTTAAAGACGGGGCGCGTGACTATTTAAATCTGGTCACTCAGGATATAGCTTCGCGTGAAAAATGGAACTGGCTGTTCAAAGGTTCAACTTTTAATACGGTAAACGGCACTCGTACGTATTCGCTGGCCAGTGACGTAGTGGCTCCGTTGTCTTTTCGCAACACAACTGAAGATCACGTCATTCTTATCATGTCTACGCAAGACATTGATGCGGCTGATCCGGATGCCAGTATAAACGGCGATCCGCGATGGGTTGCTATTGATGGCGTAGACTCCAGCGGTAACATCGAAGTCACGCTGTATCCGGAACCGGACGGCGTAGACACGATTGCATATCGCTACTACTCGTCTATACCCACGTTTACAGAATCTGAAGATAGCGACTCCATAAATCCGTATGTAGCACCTGTATGTCAGCCGGCACTTATACACGGCATCTCTGCATTGTATAAGCAAGAGAAAGGTGACGATCAGGGCGCAATGTCGGACAAGCAAGAGATGGAGCGCGTAATTGCTATTGCAGGTCGGCAAAACATGAACGTGCAGGGTAACCGTTCATACCGTATGCGTAGAGCAGATGAAAGCTACAGCAACAAGTTTTCTTTTACGCCTACTGAAGGATCGTTAAGCTGATGCCGATAACCGCTGAATCGTTACGTCTTGGCCCCTGGCGAAGTGGGGTAAACTACAGTCTTCCGGCTGAAGACATGCCACCGGACGGCCTGTTTGAAATGGAAAACTGCACGGTTGGGTTGGCCGGTGAGGTAGCTAAACGTAACGGGTTTGCAAAGTATAATGCAAGCGCAATGAACAGCGGTGCTACGGTTACGGCATGTGGTCAGGTCGTATTGGCCGGAACAGAGAAGGTCTTTGCTTTTTGCGGTGATAAGTTTTTTGATGTTACAGGTGGAACGGCAACAGATCGAACAGGTAGCGTGACCATAACCGCCGGAAATGACTATACGTGGGATTGGGTACTGGCCGGTAGCACATTGATCGCGGTAAACGGTCAGGACACAGACGGCATCAAGTGGGCAGGTGGAACGGGCAACGCTGCAACACTCGACGATAGCTCTCGATTCACCAAGCCTAAATGGGTAACCTTTTGGGAAAATCGTGCATGGGTCGGCAACATAAATGGAGCCGCAGATCGTTTATGGCGAAGCGATGCCGGTGACATCGAAACGTGGGGTTCACTTAGTTTTAACAGCGTAGGTTTTGACATTACCGGGTTACGCCCATTCCAAAACTATTTATCTATCCACACAGAGCAGGGTATACATACACTTACGCCAACGGGTAACGCGACCATACCGTTTCAGCAACAGCAACGCACACAACGCGGAACCGTAGCCGGCAAAAGTATTGTTACGGTTCCTGGTGAGCGTCAGTTGTTTGTTCGTAACGATGGCATATACCAATGGTCAGGCGGTGCGTCTGTTGAGAAGATTTCTTTGGCACTGGATGACAGATATTGGAGCGAACTAAATGTAGCTCGTCTGCCGTATTCATTTGCTATGTATTACCCCGCGCAAGAACAAGTCTGGTTTTTCTTACCGTATGGTGCATCGCAAACGACAATGAACAGCGTGGTTATTTACTCTGCACGACTGAATGCGTGGTTTGGCCCGTATAATAATTTTACCCGTGACAGTGCAGCGCTTATTGACGACTTGCCACATGCCGGTGACTTTGCCGGGCGCATCAATAAGCACGATAGCGGAACGAACGACGATGGAAGTGCTATCAAGGCGTATTTTGAAACGGCCTCAATAGCTCCACGCGGTGATGCAGTATCATGTCGCTGGCTGTATAACCGGACGCTGTTTGATAATACTGGAGCGTTCGATCTTAGTATTTCGCAGATAGCTGCCGGTATTGTTTCCAACACAGAAACCATAACAATGGGTAACGTAGGTAGTCTGCTGGACAGTTCGTTTGTTTTGGATTCGTCATTGTTAGAGTCGGACGTATCTGCACTAACTCAGGATTCGGATTTATTTGGTTACGATCCACGAACCATGCTGCGCTTTTCCAACTTCAACTTAGATGAACCATTTACTGTTCGACGTGCAAACCTTCAATACAAGCCTATTGGAAATACACGCGAACGCAACACGGGTATAGAATAATGGCGGTAAGCTATAACGAGATGATGACAGGCGGTAGCCAGAAGAAGAAAAAGAAACAGCCTACAATGGCACAAGCTCAAGGTGCTGGTGTTCAACAACCGCAGACATATGGTCAGCCGTCAATGGCTCAAGCACAAGGTCAACAAGATCCGTTGGTGAGTGCAATAGCTGCCGGTAGTCAGGCTCAAAATCAACAGCCTACAATGGCGCAAGCTCAAGGTGGAATACAGCCACAACCGCAACAGCCAACGATGCAACAGGCGCAAGGTGGAGCCACGCCACCAGCCATGCCACCGCCTCCACCACCACCATTGGCTCCATCGATGGCACAAGCGCAAGCACCATCTGCACCGCAACCTACAATGGCGCAACAACAACAGCCAGTGGCGCAACCAGCTACAATGACAAACCCGACGAGCGACCCTAATTTCGGTCAGCCACCAGCTACTACAGTAAACCCAACAAGTGATCCGAATTTTGGACAGGCACTAGCGACAACGGTCAACCCGACAAGCGATCCAAACTTCGGAAGACCTCCGGCAACAACAGTGAATCCAACAAGTGATCCTAATTTTGGTAGAGCGCCGGCTACAACGGTTAACCCGACAAGCGATCCAAACTTTGGCAAAGCTCCAGCAACTACGGTAAATCCAATTAGCGATCCTGGTTTTGTATCTGACTTAGCTACTGGTCAGCCAGTAACAGAGAATCCATTAAGTGATCCGTTGGCTGTTAGAGCAATGGAAGAAGAACGCATGAGCCAACCGGTTACAGAAAATCCTTTAAGTGACCCATCGTTTGTTCAAGGCTTGGCCGCCGATGCAACTACGCCTACTGACGCATTAGGTGCCGGTGCGGATATGGCTGCTGCTCAGAATGTGGTAACGCCCGAAGCTGCACCAATGGCTGACACGTTAGAAGATGCACTACGTCAGCAATACATGGATCGAATCGGTGGTACAGACGACCCTATTTTAGCGTCTCAATTAGCCGATCAGCAGATGCGCCAGAACGAAGCGCGTAAGGCTTTGGTTGAGCAGTTGGGTCGATATGGTGTGTTGCGAGGTGGAGGCGATACCGCAGCCGCTTTAGCGAGAATGGGCGAAGGCGATGAGCGTAACCGTTTAGCACTTGAAGCTCAAGCTGCACAACGCAGACAACAGGATCTGCGTGATGCTCAAGGCTTTGATTTAGGTCAACGCGGTATGGGTCTGCAAGAAGATCGTTTTGGTCAGGATAGACTTACGCAAGAACTGGCAAGAGAAGTTACTGAAGCCGGTCAAACCGGTCAGTTTAGAGGCGGTCAGACAATGGCCGGACAACGCCAGGAAGCAGACATCTTTGGCGAAGTAGACGGTAGGCAGACATTGCAGTCTGATATACAGCGTGGCCAGTTAGGATTAGGCGAACGTCAAACCGGATTACAAGAACGCACCGGTGAAGAAGATATACGCAGATCAACAGCGCAACGTGGAGCAATAGCAGGTCAGGAAGGTCGAGCAGAACGTCAGTTAGAGTCGCAGTTGTTTGGTGAGATTGATGGTCAGCAAACGCTAACGGGTGAAACCACACGTAGCGGATTAGATACGCAAGACCTCCAACGTAGAATTGCTGAAGCCGGTCAGACCGGACTGTTCGATCAAGAAATAGAAGGCGTTGATCCAATACAAACACAGCAAGCCAGAGCATTGGAAAGTGAATTGGATACGGCTGCATTAAGACGTGATGCCACACGCGCTGGTTTGACGGGTGAGTTTGACGAAGCTCCAACATTGGAAGCTGAACTACGTAGAGCCGGCTTGACCGGAATGTTAGGCGATGATCCAACATTGGCTGGAAGACAAGCTGATATGGACTTGATTGGCAGTATTTTAGCAGCAAGAGAAGTAGATGATATGGCTGGAACAGAAGACTTAGTAAGTGGTTTAGCACAAAACTTACAGAGTTTCACGCCAGAATCTATTGAACAGATTCGTAGAGGTGCAGCCGCGCAAACGGACACCGCACGGGTTGAAACTGGAACTTCAGTGCCAACGTCAACCCCTGATGGTATCACCGTACCTTCAACAGGCAATGAAACAATAGATGCGGCAATGGATTCATTTATAAACAGAGAAGATTTCGATTATGACCCTGCA
>VTLG01010062.1_pt1 | contig 13272 bp, 17 predicted proteins | sample 4694571 | NCBI WGS metagenome assembly VTLG01 (sample SAMN12604809, study PRJNA352737) | marine metagenome | biome: ENVO:00000447; feature: ENVO:00000209|ENVO:00000569|ENVO:01000036; material: ENVO:00002151; isolation source: viral sequences binned using virsorter ... | reverse complement strand
AGTCCACGCAGTCCCAGATGCTGAGACTTTTGTGACTCGCTCTAAGCGCGAGGCATCATACGTGTTTGTGCTATTGACATTGGTGGTTCCATTGAGCTGGATCTTTTCGGTGACCAGAACGCCTGAGACTTCGCCCGTGACTCGGACATTGAAGTTTGACCCAGCGTCAGAAGCAGAAGACGACTTAATGCGAACATTCTCGGCTGAAGACGGCTGAACTTGGACTCCAAATTCGCCCATGGGATACGCCTTGTCAGGGTCTCCCGTTGTAGTCGTGCCGGGATGGAGGACGTCAAACTCCCGGGCAGATATATCATAGACGCGCTTAAGGTTAGTAGCATCATCTATGTTAAGAACCTGCTTGACAAGCAGGGGCAATCCCCCCTGTCTTGTATTGGCAGGCAGTGTATATGAAAACTCACGACGCTCTTGATCTGCATCTACCGTATTTAATAAGTGTCGGTAGACTCGATTAAGTGCCGCCTTGACCATAGCCTCGAAGTCGTCGCCCGCATCGGCACCCGACAAATCGAGGACTTGATCGACCATTTCCTGAAAATACATGAGCCGCTCCCATCGGAGAGCCCATCCAACCCAAGCGCATACTAAGCCTACTTAGCCTGCTTAGACTGCTTTTTAGGTTTGGACTCTCCGCTTTCCTGTATCTCGTCTTCGGCCATTTCGATCATGGCCTTGCGTTGTAGAGGGTCAAGACCTTGGAGATACGAGCGAACATCTTCTTCGGGGGCTTTGTTAGCCGCCGAACCCGATTTCATATCCTTAAAGGTATCCGCAAGGACCCCAAGCAGGTCCTTTTGACTCTCCTTGACTTTGTTGTCAGCACTATCCTGAAGACGACGACGAAGCTCAGGGCCATCTGTTTTAGTTATCGAAGAACAACGGAAATCAAAGGCTGCATAACGAGGCAAGGCCCTGCCCGTGGCATCTTCTCTACTGTCTGCATCGGCGTCTGTCAATACGTTACCATCTTCCGTAATAGCGACCTCGCCGCGACGGTTCCCCGAAAAATCAATTATACATCCATCGTCTTCCGTAATCCCCATGCGATCACTGGCCGTTACCTGCTCAATCCACAATGCTCCGTGCTGCGTGTCAGACAGCAAAGGATTTGTGGATTCGTACTTAACGTACCAGACGTGATCCGCGAGGTGCTTAGGAAGTTCGACAGAACCGTTCTCTGCCGCTTCAACCAAGCCTCTGATTTCGTCTCTGATATTTAGTACTTCGGACATACCTTCTCCTTATTTAGGGCACTGAGTACCCTGAGATATTCACCTGACCATCCGATGAACTTGTTACAAGCTTACCGGACACAGCTGCTCCGGGACTTCCAACCACATTGAGGCCCGCAAAGTGAAACGAATGGCCCTCAACACTAAAGTCTATCTTACTCTCAAATATTATCGTAGTCCCATTGCTACCGCCCAGAATCTGGAGAACAGAATCAGCATCTGCCCATCCCGACAATGCCGTAACAATGTGTGTCCTGTCAGGACTTCCGTTTGAACCAGCGGCAGCGGCATGAGTGGCCGTAGCTCCTGAACCTGCTGCTGCTGCCGTTTCGCTAAATTCGGTTCCAATGTGCATCTTACTCACCTCTCATCCAGATTAGCTCCGCACCAGTCATAGTTTCCAAGTTAATATGCGGATTCCTTATGTAAGTACTAAAAAACTCAGCAAGTTCAGGCCATTGGGCGTCTCGTGCATTATCAACTACAACCAGACACTCCTTGGCTCGTCTCTGCTCTACAAAGTTTAACTCAATCTCCAAATCCTTGGCAGTGTGCCCTGCATCAAGAAAAGCAAAGTCTATTTCTATGAGGCCGTCCAGCTGATGATCCTGAAAAATATCTGGTATCTTGCCCACCACGGGAGTGACGTAATCAACGTGCTCTGGGGCTAAGGCTCCCGATGTTGATACCCCATGGTCGATCATATCAATAGTAGTCAAGTGGCCTGTGCCGTTTGCTACCAAGCCCTCTGCAATCGCACGGGTTGACCTACCTTTATTAGTGCCAGTCTCAAAGCATGACAATGGCCTTATGGATCGAATCAGTCCAGTCAAGAACTGGGCAAAGCCCTCATCTATGCCCCACAAGGTTGCAGCCGCTGAAAAATTCTGCGGGAATATAGGGTCCACTTCCCATGGTCCCTTATCCCTGCCAATGCGAGACATCTTCGCCGATGGAACAATATTGAACAACCCGCCTTCCTCCAGCGGATTGTCATGGTGTATAGACAGACTAATGGAGACCTTCGTACCCTCGGTCGCCTCAGCAACCGATTCGTCCACGTAATTGTTAATAAGGCTCATTTCTTCGGCAGAATAAGCCTGCCCAGTAGGCTTCTTGGGTTGAGAAATACTACTCCCGTTGCTCGATAAAGCCACCATACCTCCCTTAGGGACAGCTTCCCCACTCTGTTTGTCCATCTTCTACCCTCGCAGTACTCACAAAGCTTGCCAGCAGAAAGAGATGTGTCTATTCCTCTGCGACACGAATCGCATCGCAAAACGATAATACCCTTCCCATCAGGCGCATTCACACCAGATTCCCCACTCTTCCTCTCTCCACCCCCGGCTTACGCACAGACAAGGAGCTTTCTTCTTCTCCGCCTGTTTTTACCAGCTCCACTTTAGTTTTTTCACCAAACTGCTTGTCGCCCAAGTGGTGCTTTTGGGCTTCAATTTGATCCCGAAATGCCCTTGTAATAACTGGGGCAAAGCCTACGTGCGGCGCAAACACATCGGTGTCACAGTAGATGCCAACGTCTTTCCTTTTCGCCCGATAGCACCAATACATATCCTCAGTGCCTCGTTTCGGCATCAAAAAGTAGGGCTTCCCAGCTTGATCTTCCTCATAAAAGGTAGAAGTTTCATCTGGTATATCCCCCAAGTAGTGGTCGTACTTCTCAATTTGTTCAGGGCCTAAATTCTTTTTGATTATATCCACAATTTCCTCAACTTCGGGGGGCAAGGCTGATGGCCCGCCTTTTTCACCCCTTTTGTTAAAGACATCGCAATTAACGAGCATACAGTGAGTGCCCCCACCATCCACTTCCATGACCCCATTCTCAAGATTGTGGGTAGCGGAGAGGTTCTTGTAGCTTTTGTGGTTGTGAAAATCCCGCCATAAAGATTTGCTATTGCATTTCGGACATGATATTTCATCGTCATTGGGAGGACATCCTATCGGGCCATGCTCATCATGGCCAGTTTTCTCCAAGCCATCTAATACTATCACCTCTTGGGTCTCATAAGACCAGATCTGATACCCATACCAACTACACTCATTACACTTGTATGCAGTTGACCTGAGAACTCCTATCTCATAATTCGGCCTCCGCATTGGATACGGGGCAATCATCACCTCTTTGTCATGTTCTAAAAATTGTGGCAACACTGACGGATCTACTATCGCATCGTCATCGAGCCACAATATGTGGGTCCAGTCTCCCTTAAGGGCAAGGTCCACCATCTGAGATCGCGCAAAATGCACAAACGTCCTGCCAACCACGGTCATATTGAACGTCAAGTCCAACTTAGTCCATTCTACAGCACATGTGACGTGACTTGTATACACCTCCGAAGAAAACTGGTTGGTGTAATTTGGCGTAGCTACCAGTATTCGTGCCTCTTTTGCTTTCTCTGAAACCTCGGCCATCTATAAGACCCCTTCGTTAGTTAATGAAGGGGGAAGCCCTTAAGGGCCTCCCCGTCCAAATCATGTGCAATAGAGCTGTACTGTGGCATTTGTGGCATTTGGACCAGCTTCCAGCGTCCATCCCACTAAAGCAGCGGCAAGGCTAAGACTGTGATCGGCGTGACCCGCCACAGACGTAACATGCCCTAAATTAGTGGCATTGATCGACCCTGCACATACCATAGTTCCCGCATCTATTGATGCGCTCGCTCGTACGTTTGCAGGTCCAAAAATCTGCAAACGCCCGATATCGGCAGCGGCAATCGTGCTGTCCACAACTCCGGCAACCTTGTGTCCGCCGATTCCAGTAGTGGTGTGCAAGGCCGAATCGACCAGCTCCACCTTCTTACCTTGATCAGCGTCAGTCGCCGTAGCTGTCCATTCAACCACCTTACCGGGTTCCAGCTCAGCACCCTGAGCATTCTCTACCACGATGAAAATCTTTTCAGCTTCTTCGCGGTTAGGACCCATAAAATCCATGGGAATTTAACCTCCGTAATAAGGTGTGTAACTACCGAAACACCGCAGTCCACGCAAGGGTGTCTGGCGCACCAGCACTCCCTTGAACGTGTACTGACCCGTTTGCGGCAGTACCTGCAAAATCACTCGAATTTATATTTACACGCGGCATAACGGCATCATCATCGTCTTGATTGTAGTTAATCGTAAAGCTGATGATGGTGCTGCTCGGCAATAAAGCCGACGTTGTGGCAGTGGTGTCAGACTCCAGAGTACCTGAAATCATCGTCGCATTACCCAACGATACCCGAGAAGCAGTATCTATCGTAAAGTCTCCTACAGCCATTTGTGTATCTCCCTATTAGGTGATACCTGCCAACTTGCCGCTCTTCCGACGATTGTTGGTAGCCAAGTTGCCTTGAAATAATACCTGAGTCACCAAAGCGTCTTGATTGATTGGCCTCTGGAAACCTTCTTCAGTCATCTTGAAGTTCGCGTCAGCATGCATAAAGAGCATGATATGATTGCTATTGAGCAAGTGCAACTCACCAGAGGTGCAATAGTCATCCCAATCAATCTGCGTACCTTTAAACATAAGCTTTCCAATCCCTGCATCTGCGCTGCCTGTACCACTCTGCTGATAGCGCACCTGCGGAAAAAGGAGAGACTCAAGAGTCTCATGCACTGACTGCGTTGTTACTCCATAGTCTGGGCTGCTACCAGCACCGCCTTTACCCTGCTTACAGTCATTATACAATGTCCGCAGTTTAGGAAGGAGGTTAGTAGCTCCAGAACCAACACCAGCCTGTACCTGATTCCGCCAGTTTGTATTGTCTGTGGATACAGAAGCATACGACCCGACAGTAGTTCCGGGCACGGTCTCATGCATCGCAGCCAATCCAGTCAACTGTTTGTTGGAGGTTCCAGTACCATCTGAGAAAACGCCCGTTGCCACGATATCTGACAACGACAATGCTGCTTGATTTATTTTCTCCTGTTGGAGATTCGTAATTCGTGACGGCCCTTTGTTACTCCTTAATTCGCGTCCATGAACACTTACACTTACTGACCCCTGCTTCCAGCTATAGAAAGCCGCAGTCATACCCGCTTGCGCGGTAGTATTCAAGGATTCGTAATCGGAATACCAACCGGCTGTCGAATTTTTCTCATGCACTAACCCTATTCGTATGCGCTCACCCCCGTCGATCACCTTGAGGCGACCAGAACTACGCATCCATTGCAAGAACACATCGTTGTTAAAGACTTGATCATGCAAGGCTCCGCTGTCGATCACATTCATAAGCGTGGTCGTCAGGACCGGGGCATACGTTAGAGCAAGGCTCGTTTCGTTAGCCATGTTTCCTTTACCCTATTATGTTGGGAGCACAGGCATCTTGCGAAGTGCCGCAGCTGAAGCTCTGGCTATCACCTTATCAAAGTCGATTGCTCCACTTTGAGTTTTGTCCCTTTCTGCGTCATAAACACGAGGAGCCATTTCCCCTCCTGACGCCGAATTGCGCTCTACAGTAGCTCGCATAGCATTTCGGGTTCGTGCACTCTGCCCATTTGTTGCTTCGCCAACCCCAGCATCGTAACCTTTTTGCTCGGCCTCCTTCAATAACTCATCTCGCCTTGCGAGAAAGAAGAGGTCCCGGGCAGTAGGTCCGCGCTCTGGATCGTACAGGCGGTCAAACTCTGCCTGCGTAGCATCTTGCACTTCTTCGGAGTAAATGAACTTACCTTCTTCATTTATATGCCCGAAGTCGTCTCCGAACTGCTCAATCCCTTGAGAAATGTCGTCTTGTATAAACCCTCTTTGAGAGTCTATTGTCTGCTGTTGTGAGAGTTCTTCCCTTGTGGGGATACCCTGCGACTCCAGCATCCTGTTAAACAACGCCCATTGCTCTGGTGTTACTTGATTTATGGGATCATTAGGATCTGGCGCAGGTTGAGATCGTTCAGCTCGCTGAGTTTGCAGCTCATCGATGAGGTCATTGACCTCCTCAAGAGAGCTGTTTAGCTCAGTTTGCTGATTCTTCCACTCCGCCTGCGTTCGGTGAAAACCAGTCAACACGCCACGAATAACATCCGCATGGCCTGCTCCTATTTGAGATTCAACATCCGTTAAGACGGTATCTATGCCCGGTCGTTTCCCGGCACTCTCACCAGATGTATCCGGTACGGACAACTGGTTGGTGCTCTGAGACGTACCATTAGCGGAAGTCCGTCCTATACCTTCCGCATTATTCCCACTCAGAGTTTCAAGCTGACCGCGATTTGCCTCTGCTTCCATTTCCATTACCTCCCGAAAAGGGTCAGGGTCAGGTTCGTCCGCATGGCGATCATGGTCCAGATCGACTTCTGAGGTCGTGGGAGTAATTTCTGTCATAAAATTCTCCTACTTGCCGTATTTCAGGCGTTAGGTAGTTCGTTCGTATTAACAACATCTACAGTCTTACCATTCTTTTCAATTCCTACTTGCCAACCTTTAGGTGTCTCATCATTCCTTTTAAGCGTTGCTCCACGAGGAGGCAAGGGCTTAATGTGATGGGGCGCATGCTTGTCAAATTCTCGCGCCCCACCAACGGGATCACCAGCCTCTATTACCCCCATCGCCGCCATCTTATGCCGCTTGTCTTCGCGACCAGTTATATCAACGTCCAGTGCTTCGTCGTAATACGACTCAAACGGCTGAAAATTCTTAGCCGCCTCGACGGGAAACTGTCTGTCCATCTTCACCCCGCAGCGACAAAATTGCACCACTGACCTGTCTTTGACGCTACGCTCTTCTTGGGCGTAGCATTTGGGACAGCTGTAATCGTAATTAGGCACTATATCCCGCCGTAAATCCCCCGGCGGGAGCCATTTGTAAAGTGTGGAGTGTTAAGGCCCACATAGTCTTCTAAGGTCTCAGAGTCCGGCAAACCATTCTTCCCGTTTTTCCCATTCTTCTTTTTTAACTTAGCCAATTCTTCCATTCGCTTTTTCTTTTTCCTCGCCTCTTCCTCCATTTGCTCAGCACCCCCCAGTGCTGCTCCCCGAGCAAAGTCTTTAAATCCCATTAGTTTTCTTTTACCTTTTTAAATTCAACGTCGATTTTATTATAAAAAACTCTGTCGAATTCACCGTCAACCTTTAACACTGCCTCGGAGGGTATCTCATTGGACATTACGCCTTCATAGACTCCTTCGGGGCCAAGGCCGGGCTTGTATGTAAACTGATACACATTCAATCCAGAGGGAGACTCCCCAACAAGCTTAACATTTTCCTTCATCGCGGGGTCAGACCCGGCTAAAAATGGCAAAAATTGCGTGAGACTTCCCGGGTCTGGCAGTCCCCCAACCCCGCCTTTCTTTCCTTAATTTTTTTCATAAACTCTTCAATCTCTTCAGCACTTTGCTCCGCCGCCCCAAGAGCGGCACCCTTGGCAAACTGCTTGAATCTACTCTTTTTTTTGGCCATTTTAGTTGCCTTTTATTTTCTCATGCTGCGCTTTTTTCTTCTTTTTTATTGGATCATATCTCATTTCAGTAGTGTCCACCAAGGCATGAGTTTGACCTGTCTTAGGATTGGTATAATACTCTGAAGTGCGAAGTCCAGATATATTTGCCGAGCCGCCCTTTCCCTTTGTTCGGGCCTTAACAACACCTCCACGAGCTTCTCGCTCTGCTAAATTACGGGCATGCCTTCTCGTCAATCCCGGAGGACTCACTCCAACAATATGTCCCTCTCTTCCCTTTGTCACCCAATCTGGTTTTTTAGCCACTTTAATTACCCATCATTAGTCTGCAAATCCACCCATCTTAGTTTCCTTTTAACCTCTCATGTTCTTTTTTTCGCGCAGCAGATTTCTTCTTAGCTTTAGATTTTTTGACTATTTCTAAGTCTTCTGGAAAGCTTTCTTCCCCTCTAATTTTATCCCATACTGCCTGAGTTACAGATACACGCCTACGACCAAGGTCTTCTTTTGCTGGTCCACTTTCCTCGAATGGAAATGCTTTGCCTGTTCTAAGGTGATCAAACGCTGCGCGAGTTACGCTTTTACTCCGTTTGGGGTACTGACTTCTACCAGCCATCTTAGTTGCCCATTATCCTTTCGTAAGCCGCTTTTTTAGCAGGGCCTACCTTTTTTTTCTTCAGTGGCTTACCTGTTTTAGCGGCCTCTTTTTGGGCCGCTGCATACCCTGCTTTATCGTAAGAAAAACGCTTACCGCCTACCTGTGGCATGACTCACCTCATATCCCTTAGGGATTAAATCCTCTGGATGCTCTCAGTGTTGGATTGACTCCAATGCCAGTCGCCCTTCCAACTCTTGCAGCGACATTCGGAGCAACGTCCCGTATTACTCTACCTGCTGGTCCGGCAAGCCTTGCGGCTTGACCTGCGCCCACGAGGCTCGTTGCCCCCACTAACTGATCTCCCATCATATCAAGTCTCGCTTCTGGAGATCTATATTCAGCCGGAATGACATAGCTCCCCGGCCAATTAGCCGGATCTGCTTGTTCCTCTCTAAACCTGTCCCAGAAAGAAGAATCCTCGCTGCGACCAGCATCAGTGCCCAATGCAATATTAAGCAGGCTTTCGGAGTCCTTACGCATCTGCTTTAATACATTCTTTTTTGCAATCCCGGTAGTCCTGACCTTGCCATCGCTGTCCACCTCAATGGTATAAGAAATGGGTTTCCCATTTTTCATACCGTTAAATTCTCTGGCACCAGTGCGTCCGTCAAGGACTGCCGAAATTCTCTCGTCTGTAGTAAGGTCCTTTTGGTCTTCTATTTCATCTATTCGATCTATTGTTCCTCGGGCATTATTTACATGATCTCCTAAGCCGTCGTCTACTGTCAGTGCTTCTCCTTCGCCAAACCGACGTGTGATCTCATCAGTCCCCTCATCGGAAACGCTTCCGCCCCTTAGCCTTGTCATCTGGTCTGCAAGGTTAGGAGTCTCTGACACCCTTTGAGCAGACGCCCTGACCATGTCAGAGGTAGGCTCAGTCCTACTGGCGACCGTGGAGTCGGGAGCTGGGCCTGCGCCTGCGACGGGAGCCGCACTCTCTGGAGATGTAGCAACTTGCCTTTGATCGACCTTCATCTGGCCATTTACGACCTGACCTAAAGCTGGCGCGTCGGAGGTTGCGTCTGTGGGACCTCGTCCCCCGCTCCCCGGCAACTGGTAATTTGGATCTCGTGAGTCTGGAAATGTTGTAGTAACTGGCCCTGCATCGACCTTCGGCGATGTCGCCGGGGCTGTCTGAGTCACGGCCCGCTGATTTCTCGGGTCTGTCATATCAAACTTATGATCGCCCGTGATAGGACCTCGGTGAAGGGGCCGGTCTTGAAACGGCTGGACGCGCTGGGCATCAGAACCGGCCCCTGTTCGCCCTTTGTATTGAGACGTATCCATGCCAAGGTCTGCGGCCTGCACCCGCCCGTTCCCTACGGGAGATGTAATGTCTTTTTCCATCAAAGCTTCAGGAGTCTCTTCAGCGGCGGCTTGCTCTCCCGTTGCCAGATCAATCCCCCGCGCTTTCCTTCCCGCCTGTTCCTTGGCCCACCTTGCTTCTTCTTCAGCTGCAAGCTTTCCAACTCCTTCATCAAAGCCTGCCTCTTGTTCTTCTCGGTCAACTAAGACTGCGCTCAGGCGTTCGAGTCGCCGCTGCTTGGCACGATGAGAAGATCGCTGACGGAATTTACGGCTTCCGGGCTTTCCTCCAGATCGCTCGGCCTTCTTCGGATCATATTCCTTTTCTAATCTTTCAATTTCCCTGCGGATTGCAGCCGTGTTCATCTCCCCTGTGGGAGTTCCTCCCTCTTTAAGGTACTTACTCGCCCTCTTAGCCGTCTTAGAGACCTTACCCTTTAGATGTTCAGCCGCCTCACCAATTCTTGCGGTACCCGCTTGGAGCTTTTTTTCAACATCTGCCACCTTGCCTTCCACCTTCCGACCTGCCTCCCCTGCCCCACCTCTAAGACTTCGGCCAATTGCCTTGGCCGTTTCTGTTGCGTCAATAGTCTGCTCAGTATACCTCCTTTTTGGCCCCTTCCTTGAATCGTGCCTCAAGGAGCCCGGCCTAAAATCCTTATCGGTCCTTTGTCTTGTTTTAATAAGTCCGTTTGCCATGCTTGTCACCCTTAGAGTGCTTTTTGTCTCCCAGCATAATAATCATCAGTGCCGGACTATCCGGCAGTTTCTTGCCTTTTTTCTTCTTTTTCCCCATGACCTTATCACGAGTGGTCGTCTTACCGGGACCAAACAGTTCTTCGATCATGGTCCCTGAGCCTGACCCTCCTGTCGGGCACCTGACGGAGCAGGTTCTCTAAACTGACGCGGCATAGCCGCTCCCGCCCGTGCACCTGTTTCCGTTTCAGTAGGAGGGCCTCCTGCGGTTGGCCCTTCAGTCGGAGCCTCCCCGGGAGTCCCTGCCAGCATTTGCTGTATAGCAGCCTGCGTTTCTATTGTATTAGTATCCTGTCCTTGCACATTTGCCAAAGCAGGAAGAATCTCCTCAGGTGACATCTCATTGTACCCACGCACCAACAAGCGTTCTGCCAATTTCTGAAGATTGGGCATTGCTTCCGGTCCATATAGCTGCTGAAACAATCCGGCCAAACCGCTGAATAGATTAAGAAGATCCTGCCATTGCTTCCTTTCCAGAGCAACCGACTGGGCCTGAGAGCCTATATCTATAGTAAACCGATACTCTCCCATGGCTATTTCAGGTGTGACCGTGGCCCATTCCTCCGCTTGCGGATGAATCATAAACATCCGCTCCGGGCGGAACTGTGTGGTCATCTGCCAGAACTTCCTTGCCGTTCTCGTCTGGAACTCAGCCATTAAATTTCCGCGCCGAGCTTCTCGCGCCGAAGTTCTTTTTTCGTGGATAGAAGCTTCTGTTGCCGTATCCATTGACACCGCCACGGGTTGGGGAGTACCTGCGGCGCGATCAAACAAGCCTTGAATCAGATTCAGCAAATTGCCCCTGTCACTCGGGACTCTTCCAAAGTTAACAACCTGCACTGCCGGATTGGCTGAATTGGAAAGTCCACGGACCGGATGCACCGACATATCAGGGGACATAAGAATATTGTCTATCGTGTCCGACTCTACTACATCGGGATCGTATAAGATTACATTCTTCATTTTGCGAACAACATACAGGACAGAATCCAGTATTTCGTTGGTCAACGCCTGAATGTTGTCTCCCCCTGCCATTGTCAGCACTGGCTTGGTATACCACTCATTTGGCCCATTGGTAAGAGAAACTACCTCGGCAGGGAAATCCTCTATAGTAGTATAAGGCCACTCATCGTCTTCACGAAGGGGCTTATCGTGGCCTTCGGCAAACACAAAAAGATGATTGCGTCTCCGGCCTCCCGACATGGGGAAATTTCTTGCCCATACCTCATATATGGTAACCAGTCCAAAATCATCTTCATCAACCCCGTCTCGTGCATTAAACGCAGGTGCGTCTTCAGGACGGGTAGAGGCTTCTAAGCCATTGGTGTTTTTATAATTGGGATTACTCTTTACGTCTTCTATGCGGCGCATAGACTTAAAGGCAATCCACTGTGCATCCTTAAGACCGTCTTGAGCAAGGGGGTCTAAGAAAAAGTGGTCTGGCCTCCAACGCTGTCCAAAAGGAGACTCCCATTGGATTCCCGTATGCACATCTGGCTGAGGACGATCCAGCATTTTCTTGTGAGCAGCAAGATTCTCTTCAATGACTGCCACCACCTCTTCAAGCATCTCCGGATCACGATTCTGTAATAAGTTAGTCTTGGCTTCTATGTGGAGTTCGTGATTCTGGTCTTTGGTCACTCGGGTTTGTTGCCCCGTAAGAAGGGCAAGGACGTCTTGCTCAATATCGTCTCCGAATTCAAATTCAGGTTCATTGACAATGTCGAACACCCGCTGATCAACATCCGTAGTCCAGCCCAGCTTTTTAACTCCATACGGACGCAGAAACGCATCAAGAAGCACTCGCTCATCTTGACGAAGCTGCTCTGTCTCTCGATACCAGTAGTTGGAAATAGCCGCAACTACACGCGCCCCCTCCATTGACTCTGGGTTCAGTGCAGAAGCTGTAAAGTGTGGATTACGCTCAAGGAGATTGGCTATGCTCTGATCAATCCATCCAAAGATCAGATTAGCCTTAATGCGAGAAGTGTGCCCTTCCCCGTCTAACGAATTTTCGTCTTCACGCTGGGTCGTTGACTCATTGTAATATTGCTTAACAAGGACGTTAGACGCATCAAACACCGGCTTAAGTCGCTGTGCGACGTGATCGATGCGCCTCGTCCAATAAGCAACACGGTCTTTACCCGCCGTAGGATAGGCCGCCATATGTATGCAGGGGGAGTAAGGGGAGATCTAACAAGAAGATAGTGTGGAAAACCTCCATTTGTCAACAAAGTTTTCCACATATGTAGTGCCCGTCAGATTTGACGGAAAGTCAGTCAGATTTGACGGACCCGGCTTTGAATGGCACTCTTAGTTTTCCGAGGGTATCATAGGGTCGATGATATCATACTTTCTTTCTTCGATAACAATCCCCGTTCTTCGCCCTACTCCGCGTGGACGCCGCTTGTTCGTACGAACATTATACTTGAATATTTCCCCATACGTTGTAGGAACAAGATCTTCGGAAAGAGGGGTAACCGGGCTTTGCCCCGTGCTCATTTTATCAAGGATACGGCCAAGCAAAGATAAGGCATCCACTTGATCGTCGTGAGATCCAGCAGGAAACCGTGATATCTCGTATAAAAATTGATCTATCCACGGCGCATCCTTTGGCAGGAAAACTTTTCCCATGCTCATTCGAGCCTGAATGGCCCGGGCGCGAGTCGGCTTGTCATTGGCAGAGGAGTAAGGCTCCCTGCGGCAATACACTTTTTCCTCGCTCATGCGCTTTGTAAGGAAGGGTCCTACAGATTTCTCAATCTGCCCCGCCTCTTCAGCCCACTGCATGGGCTTCCACTTACGCATTAAATTAAGAACAGACTCCACCCAGACATCGGAATCTGCCTGTTGTCGCCATACATCAAGGATGTAGAGATCGTCATTGGGGTCAATACCTCCGACAATGTGAA
>VTLG01007299.1_pt1 | contig 13272 bp, 15 predicted proteins | sample 4694571 | NCBI WGS metagenome assembly VTLG01 (sample SAMN12604809, study PRJNA352737) | marine metagenome | biome: ENVO:00000447; feature: ENVO:00000209|ENVO:00000569|ENVO:01000036; material: ENVO:00002151; isolation source: viral sequences binned using virsorter ... | reverse complement strand
GACAGGTTGCAAAATATCGGAAAAATGATATCTCTCCAATGTTATATCCAAATATTATTTACACAACTGCACAAAAATATAATGAAGCATTTGTTTTGGTAGAGGTGAATGATATTGGACAACAAGTAACTGATATTTTATATCATGATTTGGAATATGAAAATATGATGATGGTGACAATGCACGGCCGGAATGGTCAACAAATTGGAGGTGGTTTTTCTAAGAATGTATCTATGGGAATTCGGACAACGAAACAGGTTAAACGAATAGGGTGTGCAACTCTCAAGGATCTTATTGAGAGAGATAACCTTATTATTGATGATTTTGATACAATCAGTGAATTAACAACTTTTATTGCAAAAAGTACTTCATGGGAAGCAGATGATGGAGCCCATGATGACTTGGTAATGACTTGTGTTTTGTTTTCTTGGTTAGTTCAACAACGATATTTTAGAGAATTGACAGATCAAGATATTCGTGAAAAAATGTTTGCAGAACAAATGAAAATGATTGAGGAAGAACTTGTTCCTTTTGGTTTCATAGAAGATGCAAATGATCCAGAAGAATATGCAGTTCCAGGCGATCAATCTACATGGATTCCTGCTGGAGAAAAAAATCAATTTGAGTATTTTTAGAGATATTCGTTTTTTGTAGCAGCAGAGAATCCAAAATCATCTTCTTCTTTCATCTCTTCAGAAACCAACATCATAAGAAGTGCATCTATTTCTTTTTCTAGTTCGGGTCTGATATTTCTAAGACGGAAAAGAAATTTAACACTTTCTCTTTCTATCATTTCTCTACTGATACGCACAGAAGTATAACTTCTTTTATTTTGACTTTTGGTTTGTAGTTCAAGATGTTCTGGATTGACACATTCATTATTTTCGCATGTTTGATGGACTACCATGTTTTCTGCTATTTGTCCTTTGTGAAGAAGAAACGAAAAACGATGTGCGGGCAAAGATTTCCCATCATATGAGAACATCCCATACCCTTGTTTTTGTTTGGCTGCGTTCCAAATGTGACAGTCATTGGTTTTATTGACTTTTTTATTGAAACGATTAATTGCTTTTTGTGGGAACTTCATATTTATCGTACACTAAATATTATTCATCAATTACTGGTATTTATAAATATTTGAAGAGTAATATAAACTGTTACGAATAACTCACTAAATTTAAACGGAGAATAAGATATGGCCTTTCAAGTAAGCCCAGGCGTAAACACTTCCGAAATCGACTTAACTGGAGCGGTTGTTGCAGCAGGAACTTCTACCGGCGGTTTTGCTGGAAGATTCCGATGGGGCCCAATAGAAGAAGTAACTCTGGTTACGGACGAGGAACAACTCGTTAAACAATTCCAAAAACCAGATGATAATAACCACGAACATTTTTTTACAGCTGCTAACTTCTTGGGGTATACAAGTGCATTAAATCTTGTTCGTGCTGCAAATACTACAGTTTCAAATGCGGCAGCACCTCTTAATGCTGGTGCAAATACTGCTGCATACACTAATATGCAAATTACATCTGCACATGATTATAATACTGTATTTGACCCAGAACAGGGCGGAGCAATTGGTGGTGGTGTAACAAATTTTGCAAACAATGGCCCATATATTGCAAAATGGGCAGGAGCATTAGGTAATAGTCTAAAAGTTTCAACTTGTCCTTCTGATAGAGAAGGGGGTGTTTCATTAACTGGAACAATGGGATGGACACAATCTACTGGTGCTTTGGTAGGAGTAAGTTCAAGCACAAAATTTACTGAAGAATTAAGAGTAGGTGATGTAATTAAAATTTCTGATCAAACTGGAATGCATGTTGTTACTGCTATTACTACACCAACTGCAGCTGTTTGTTTTGCGATTGATAGTGCTGATGGAGATAATTCTGGTTCTGGAGTATCTGCTATTAGACAGAAACGTTCTGCATTTTCTACTCCTTCTACTCATACAGTAGGAACTGTTGTCGTTACAGCTGATTCATCAACTGTCACTGGAACTGGTACAAAATTTTCTGCACAAGTAGCAGTTGGAGATACAATTATAATTAATGGTGAAAGTCATAGAGTAAAAACCATAACATCTGATACTGTAATTGTTACTGATACAAAATTTCTTGCTGCAGCCTCAACCGTGGCATATTCAAGAGATTGGGAATATAAAGGTGCATTTCCAGAAGGCCCACCAACTACATCTGCTTGGGCAACTGACAGAAATATGCAATATGACGAAATGCATGTTGCAATTGCTGACGAAGATGGAGATTGGACAGGAACTAAAGGCGAAGTAATAGAAGCATGGGCAAATCTATCTGCCGCTTCTCCAGCAAAAAGTTCTGAAGGTGAAGATATTAATTATAAAAACTATATTAATAAGAATTCAAGATATATTTGGTGGTTAGATCATCCTACTGTCTCTTCTGTAGATCATGCAGGAACATCCGGCATAGTAGTTAATATTGCTGGTCAAACTGGTTCTACTCGGGCATGGGGTGCAGCTGCTGATGCATCTGGAACACAAACAATAGATGAATTTTATAATCCAAGTGTTCCTAATACTTTAAGTTTTCAGGGCGGATCTGATGGAACTGCACCAAGTGCAGCAGATCTTATTCGTGCATACGATTATCTGAAATCAGCAGAAGATGTTGATGTTTCTCTGATAATGTGCGGGCCACACGATTCAACTGTTGTTCGTCATTGCATCGGAAATATTGCAGAATCACGAAAAGATTGTCTTGCATTTTTCTCTCCAGAAAGAGCAGATGTTGTTGATGCTGCAACTTCTTCGGCTGCAACCGATAATGTAGTTGATTATAGGGATACTGTAAATCAGAATTCTTCTTATGCAGTTATGGATTCGGGTTGGAAACGTGGATTTGACAAACATAACGATAAATTCCGTTATATGCCATTAAATGGTGATATTGCTGGTCTTTGTGCAAGAACTGATACAGACCGTGATCCTTTCTTCTCTCCTGCTGGATTTACCAGAGGACAAATTAAGGGAGTTGTAAATCTTCCTTATAATCCGAAGAAAGCAGAACGAGATAAGTTGTATCAATCTCAAGTTAATCCTGTTGTTTCATTCCCAGGCGAAGGAACACTTCTGTTTGGAGATAAAACTCAATTGACAAAACCATCTGCATTTGATCGTATCAATGTAAGAAGGTTGTTTATTCTTCTGGAAAAAGCGATTGCGAATGCAGCCAGATTCCAATTGTTTGAATTCAACGATGAATTCACAAGAGCACAATTTGTTTCAATGGTTGAACCATTCTTGCGTGATATTCAAGGTCGGGGTGGAATTCAAGACTTCTTGGTAGTTTGTGACGATTCTAATAATACTCCAGAAGTAGTGGATTCTAATAGATTCCAAGGAGATATTTTCATCAAACCTTCAAGAGCAATCAATTTCATTCAACTTAACTTTGTTGCAGTTCGTAGTGGAGTAGAGTTCTCTGAAGTAGTTGGTGCTGTTTGATATAAATAATAGTAACAAGTATTAAACAGGAGAATAACAAATGACAACATGGAATACAAGTATAGATACGTTTAAAGGTGCCCTCCAATATGGGGGCGCCCGTCCAGCGTTTTTCGATTTCCAAGTTACTGGCACAACTGCAATTCCTAACATTAAATTGTATTGTAATGTTTCTGCACTTCCGCCTCTTACTGTAACTCCTATAGAGAGACAATATTTTGGACGGACTGTAAAAATTCCTGGCGATATGGTTTTTGGTGATTTATCAACAACCATTATTCAAACGGAAGCAGGAGAAGAACGTGGTCAAATTGAAGCATGGATGGAACTTATTAACAGCCATGTGGGAAATATAAGAGATGCATCTTTTGGCCCGGAAATGGGATCTGAGTGGTCTACTGGAACATTAACCCAGTATGATAAATCGGGTTCTGATATTTTATCAGTAGGATTTACTGGATTGTGGCCGCAAACAATTTCTGAAATTGCATTGAGTTATGATACAATGAGTGACATTGAACAATTTGATGTTACTTGGGCATATCAGCATTATAATATTGTAGGCAAGAAAAATATTACAGATTTTCCATCTCAATAGGAATAAAGGACATTTATGGCATTTACAGTTACAGATTTTAAGACCAACTTGGTTAAAGGTGGTGGTGGAGCCAGACCGTCATTATTCAAAATTGACATAAATTCGGATAGTACTGGTTTAAGTTTTTCGGATAGTGCAAATATTCTTGTTAAAGCAGCCTCTTTGCCTGCAAATAATATTGCACCTCTTCCTGTCAATTACGGAGGACGAGCTTATAAACTGAATGGATTTCGTACATTTGATCCTTGGACAACTACAGTAATCAATGATGAAAATATGGAAGTTCGTCAAAAAATTATGGAATGGATGAGAATATTATCTGGTGAATTTGATGGAAAAAGAGATGCTGCACATGCAAGAACATTTATGGATGGAGATGCAACTGTTACTCAAGTAAGTGTGACAGGAGAAGATCTTCATACTTATAAATTTTATAATCTTTGGCCGACAGAACTTGCTGAAGTTCCTTTAGATTGGGCAAGTGATGCAATCCAAGAATATACAGTAACATGGGCATACGATTATTGGGGTCATGGTGCTTCATTCTCAGCTCCAACAAGTATAGTTGATGCATCTAAAGGTGCAGACGTTACTGCTTAATTTCGATATATAAAATGAATGGCATTCACAGTTACAGACTTCAAAGAAAATCTAAAACAGGGAGGGGCTCGTCCTTCCCTGTTTACGGTTGAAATACAATATCCTCCGGGCGTCCCACTGCCCCCAACTCCATCTAGATTTTTAGTTAAGGGAACAAATATTCCTGCATCTACTATTGGGACTTACGATGTTTTTTTTCATGGTAAGACAATAAAGATAGCAGGAGATCGTTCTTTTGATACCCTAGATACTACTATAATAAATGATGAAGATTTTGGAATACGTTCTACTCTTGAAAAATGGATGGATTTCATTGCAAATCATAAACTAAATACTAGAGATAAGAGATTTGCGGCCACTCCTAAAGGAGAGGGCGAAAATGCTGCTTATAAAGGTGAGGTTATAATCAAACAATATGGTAAAGCAGGCAATGAATTACATCATTATCATTTAATAGGTGCATTTCCAACATCATTATCTGCAATTCCTCTTGATTGGGGAACACAGGAAATTGAAGAATTTACATGTACTTGGACTTTTGATAGATGGATGCCTGGATCAAAACCTCATTTATTATCAGCAGAAATTACACATGGAACTGATTTGCAGACACAATAAAAGGAGTTAATTATGGCATTTGAGATATTTGGATTCAAAATTGAAAGAAATAGCGAGAAAACACCTAATGAAAAGGTTCCTGCTTTTACTTTCCCAGAGAGTGATGATGGTGCAATGTTGGTATCATCAGGTGCAGGAGCTTATGGTTCCTACCTTGATATGGATGGGCAATATAAGAATGAGGTTGAATTAATAGTCAAATATCGTGAAATGGCACAAACTTCAGATTGTGAAATAGCAATTGATAATATTATAAATGAAGCAATTGTAGTAGATGATACAAATCCTCCTGTACAAATAGTTCTTGATAAAACAGATCTTACTGAAGGAATTAAGAATAAAATTCGTGGAGAATTTGAAACTATTTTAGATCTTTTAAATTTTAATAATTATGGACATGAAATTTTTCGCAGATGGTATATTGAGGGAAGATTATATTATCATATAATGATAGATGAAAATGATCCAAAGCGAGGAATTGTTGAACTCCGAAGTTTAGATGCAACAAAAATAAAAAAAGTTAAACAAATCAAACAAGAAAAGGTTCCAAATCAAGCAATTGCAAAGATTGATATTATTCCTGTATATAATTACAATGAAGCAGGATTAGATAGTAGATCTTCTCAAGGTATTACCATTTCTGGTGATAGTATTGCATTTTGTACTTCTGGTCTTTTAAATCCACAAAAAAGATTGGTATTGTCATATCTCCATAAGGCAATGAAACCGTTGAATCAACTCCGAATGGTAGAAGATGCAATAGTTATTTACAGAATTTCACGAGCCCCAGAACGCAGAATTTTTTACATTGATGTAGGAAATTTACCAAAAGTAAAAGCAGAACAATATATTCGTGATATTATGACACGATATAAAAATCGGTTAGTATATGATTCTGCATCTGGTGAAGTTAAGGATGATCGTAGACACCAATCAATGTTAGAAGATTACTGGTTACCACGAAGAGAGGGTGGCCGAGGAACAGAAATTACTACACTTCCTGGCGGAGAAAATCTTGGTCAATTAGAAGATGTAGAGTATTTTCAACGAAAATTATATAAAGCAATGCACGTTCCTGTATCTCGTTTAGAGGCTGACTCTGGTTTCTCTTTGGGGAGAGAAAGTGAGATTACTAGGGACGAGCTGCTTTTTAATAAATTTGTTTCTAAATTACAAACAAGATTTTCTATCTTATTTGATGAAATAATGGAAAAACAATTGATATTGAAAAATATTGTGACTTCTGCTGAATGGTCATCAGTTAGAGATAAGATTCATTATTCATATACTTCAGATCATTTTTATACAGAGTTTAAACATCAAGAAACAATGACTCAAAGAATGACACTTGCAAGAGATATGGAAGATTTTGTAGGAAAATATTATTCAAAAGAATGGTTTAGGGCAAACATTTTAAGACAATCAGAAGAAGAAATTTCAACACAAGATGCAATTATTGCAAAAGAATTAGAAGCTGAAGAGGGTGAAGAAGGTGATGGTGAAGATGAAATGTAATCATCAATGTTTATAAATATTAATAGATAATTTTTGGAGATAAAAATGGCAGAACAACCAGCACAAAAAGAATTTAAAACGGTAGATATAGTAGATTTTTCAATGCAGGGGAATCCAACAAAAGTTAATGATGTATTTGGACAGTTGATTTCCAGTAAAGTAGTAGATTCTCTTGCATCAAAAAAACAAGAAGTTTCTGCTAAATTATTTGCAGATAAAGTAGAAGAACCAGAAGCGGAAACAACGGAGGAGCAATGATATATAAACTCAAAGGTGCATCAGCAAACATACCCACAACTGCTGCAAATTTTGGTTCGGCGACTTTAATTAGATTAGTTAATATAGCAGATGCTCATTCAACAGTTCAAACAATTACATTGACAACTAGTGCTGATGCAGCTATAGGAAGTGTTTTAATGCGTGGCGGAGAAACATTATATATTGCAAAAGATGCGACAGATAAAATTGCAGTTAATTCTGGTACTAATGTTAAAGGTACATCTGTAGCAATTTGGGCCGGTTGATGAAGACATTTAAAGAATTTAGAGAGTCAATTGGATCTCCTGTTAAAAAAAGAAAAGTAGAAGAGAAAATTGTTATACCAAAAAATTTACTTGGAGAAGATGTTGTAGATCAGTTGAGGTCTATTGTGAAAAAGAAAAAAGAATCAGACATTAAATTTAAATCTGGTACGGAAGTACCAATAGACCCAGAATCAGCAAAGAAAATATTAAAAACTTATGATTCTCTAAATACTTCTAACAAGAAAAAAATGCAAAAGCAAATGAACACAGACTCAAAATCGTTTCTAAAGGTTCTTGATTTTGCATTTGAAAACGTAATAAAGTAGGACGGAAATATGAAACTTATTTGCGAATTACAGGAATCAGTAAAATATGAACTGATTGAAGAAGATGGAAAACCTAAAAAATATTTTATTGAAGGTATTTTCATGCAATCAGAAAAAAAGAATAAAAATGGAAGGGTATATCCCTTACCAGTTCTTGAAAAAGAAGTGAATCGTTATGTTAAAGAATATGTGGAATCAAAACGTGCATTTGGTGAATTGGGACACCCAGATGGCCCAACAGTTAATTTAGATCGTGCTTCACATATGATTACTTCATTGAAAAAAGAAGGAAAGAATTTTGTTGGCAGAGCAAAAGTTTTAGATACGCCGAATGGAAAGATTGTAAAATGTTTGATTGATGAAGGTGCAAGGTTAGGAGTTTCCTCAAGGGGAATGGGAACCTTAAAACCCGATAAAAAAGCACAAGTTGTACAAGACGATTTCTATCTTGCAACTGCTGCGGATATTGTCGCAGATCCTTCTGCTCCTAATGCTTTCGTTGAAGGTATTATGGAGGGTAAAGAATGGATTTGGAATAATGGTATATTACATGAAAAATATATTGAAAGGGCTCGGGACAATATCCGAAAAGCCTCTTCCATTGAACTTGAGGAAGTAAAATTGAGTGAGTTCAAAAATTTATTGTCAAAACTATGAGTTTTATAAATATTAACAGTAACGAATACTAAAATTTTAGGAGTTTCAATGGCTACTGAACAAAATATAAACGAAGAAGAAGTTCTGGAAGAGACTGAACAGGAGGAACTTGTTGAAGCTCCAGAACAAGAAGAAGAGCAACCAGAGGTAGTTCTTTCTGAAAAGTCCAAAGTCAAAGAAGACGATGACGAGGACGAAGACGATGATGACGAAGAAGAAGAGGAAGAAGAGCAGGTAAAGAAAGAGGAATTACATGTTCCTACAACTAAGGCTGCTATGATTAAAGCTCTTTTTGATAAAGTCAATAAAATGAAGAAAGAAGAAGTTTCCGCAAAATGGAAAGATCTCATGGGTGTAACAGAAGGATCTGTAGAAGATCTTGGAGGCCCAACACCAGATGATTCTAGTCCAGAAAAAGATGCAGTTGGAAAATCCAAAAAGAAGAAAAAAGTAATTGTTCCAGAAATTAATGTCAAAGAAGATATTGAAGCACTGGTACAAGGCGAAGAACTTTCTGAAGAATTCAAAACAAAAGCATCAACTATTTTTGAAGCTGCAGTTCATCAAAAAGTTATGGAAGTAGCAACAGAAAAGATTGATGAACTTGAAAAAGAATATCAGTCAAATCTACAAGAAGAGATTGTTTCATTCCGTGATGAGTTAACTGATAAAGTTGATGGATACCTCAACTACGTAGTTGAAGAATGGATGAAAGAGAACGAACTTGCACTCGAAAGTTCACTAAGAAGTGAAATTACCGAAGAGTTCATGGGTGGACTTAAAAATCTCTTTACTGAACATTATATTGAAGTTCCTGACGAAAAGGTTGACATTGTTGAAGGTCTTTACGATAAAGTAGAGGAACTTGAAGAAAAATTAAATTCTCAAATTGAAGAGAACGTTAAAACAAAAGACGAACTCAATGAATATCGCAAAAATAAAATCTTGGATGAAGTCTGTGATGATCTTGCAGATACACAAGCAGAAAAGATGAAAACTCTCGTAGAAGGTGTTTCTTACGAAGAGGATGCAGATGATTTTGAGAATAAAGTAAAAACTATTAAGGAAAGTTATTTCCCTAATGGCGTTAAACAAGATGTAAATGTTGAACAAGAAGATGCGACTTCTGAAGAATCGGAGGAAACTCCAGTTCAGATGAGTAACATCATGGAACAATACTCAAAAGCTATTGCTCGTAAATAAAATAAATTATAAGTTTTTATAACAATTAAGGAGTTTAGAAAAATGCAACTCTCAGAACAAATTAACAAAAAGTGGGCGCCTGTTTTAGACCACCCTGATCTTCCTGAGATTAAGGATAGTCACCGTAGAGCAGTTACTGCCATGATGCTTGAGAATGTTGAAAAACAATATTCACAAGATAATCAAGGTAGTGGAATGCTGATGGAAGCCGCGGCTACCACACAAATGGCACTTACCGCAGAACCGCCTGGAGTTGGTGGTGTTGCTGGTAATCCAACTCATGTAAGTCTTGACTTTGCAGATCCAGTTTTGATCTCAATGGTTAGACGTGCTATGCCTCAACTCGTTGCATACGATGTTTGTGGTGTACAACCAATGTCCGGCCCAACTGGATTGATCTTTGCTCTCAAGAGTAGAGTCAATTCAATGACAGGTGACGAACTTCCTGGCGTATCTGAAATGGCACCCGAATCTGGTGTTGCTAATGCAGCCAATGCAGCTTCAAACGTTGTTGCAACGCCCGGTCTGTTGATTGATGCAACTCAAACTGGTGCTGGTAATCCTGCTGAAAATACAACAGCAACTACTTATGCTGCAGGCAGTGCATATGATACGGTAACTGGTGAAGGTGATGTTTCTGGTGAAATGTCCTTCTCAATTGAGAAGATTTCAGTCGCCGCTGGAACACGTGCCCTCAAGGGTTCGTATTCAATGGAACTTGCACAAGATTTACGTGCAGTTCATGGACTAGATGCAGAAGCAGAACTTGCTAACATCTTGTCTGGTGAAATTCTTGCAGAAATTAACCGTGAGGTTATCCGTAAGATTTATATTAATGCAAAAGCCGGTGCATTAGTTGGTACAACAAATGCTGGTGTTTTTGACTTAGATACAGATTCCAATGGACGTTGGATGGTTGAAAAATTCAAAGGTCTGATGATGCAGATTGAAAAAGATGCAAATCAGATTGGTAAAGACACACGTAGAGGAAAAGGAAACATTCTTATGACTTCATCTGATGTTGCTTCTGCACTTCAGATGGCAGGAATGTTGGATTATGCCCCTGCAATGAGTACTGATCTTAATACAGATACAGCAGCATCTACTTTCGCTGGTGTTCTAAATGGTCGTTACAAAGTTTATGTTGATCCTTATGCAGATGCAAATGCTGCAGAGTTCTATTGTGTAGGTTACAAAGGTGCCTCTCCAATGGATGCTGGTATTTTCTATTGCCCATACGTTCCACTACAAATGGTTCGTGCGGTTGATAGTGCTAGTTTCCAACCAAAAATTGCTTTCAAGACACGCTATGGAATCGTTGCGAATCCATTTGCAGAAAACTTGTCTGCATCAACTGGACGGATTGCTGATGACCCAGCAGCCGGTGGAGCACACACCAATGTTTATTACAATAAAGTTCGTATTGCGAACCTTATGTAATTCTTGACCTACATAATTGTAGGATTTCAAAAGGGAGGGGAGAAATCCTCTCCCTTTTTTTGTTTGTAGTGATCAAGTGAGAATAAAGTGATTATTATCATAGGAAACGGCCAGTCTAAGTTTGTTTCAGATCCAAATTTATTTAAATCACATGTTACATATGGATGCGATTTCATTTATCGTAAATTTATGCCAAATTTTATAGTATGTCAAGATGTGAATGCACAATTAGAATTAATTACCAATGGACATACAAAAAATCATAAATGTTATTTTAGAGCATTTGATTTAATTCCAAGAATGCATTATGATATATTACGAGAATCAGTAGATAAAAGAATGAAAATAGGTGAAAATCCCCCACCTACAGAAAATTTTATACAATTTGCACATGAGGGGGTGATGTATTTTATATGGATAGATTCTAATGATATAACCGAAAATGTAGAATGGTGGGATGATGAATGGAATACAGATGCAGTTGCACTCCGTTTAGCTTGTCAACATAGTCCTAATGATACATTTTATTGCGTAGGTTTTGATTATTATCATGGACAAACAAGTTCTGGAATATATATTGGATCTCATATTGATTATGTGGATAATTCATCTTGGCTTAAACGACATAATGAAATAGAAGAAGAGTTTCCCAATTCTAAATTTATTTTCATAGGGAAAGATATGGATTATGGAGAGTTTGAAAATTTACTGAATAAATAGTAATAAAGGAAGTTCCATGGCAGCAGCAAATAAAATACCAGACAATTTAAATTATCTTTCCAATATCAGTTTTCGTTTGTCAATGCAGGATGCACCAAACTTAACTTGGTTTTGTCAAGCAGTTAATGTTCCTGGCGTGTCTATAGATGCAATTGATCATCAAACACCTTTTGTAAATATCCCACAAGCCGGTGCAAAAGTTACTTTTGAAGAATTGTCAGTTAGATTTATTGTAGATGAACATTTGAAAAATTGGATGGAAATTTATGATCGTATAACTGCATTAGGAATGGTAGGTGGAGGTGAACCATATCGTAAACTCCAAGCAAGTGGATCTAATCTAACACAAAGAGGTGGAATTGTTTCAACTATCGTTCTTACCATATTGACAAGTGGAATGAATCCTCAAATGGAATTTCATTTTTACGAAGCATTTCCAACAACATTGTCTGCATTGGATTTTGATAGTGCAAGTGCAGATTTAGAATATTTTGTTGCAACTGCTGGTTTTCGTTACACTAACTATGAGGTTAAAAATTTATTGAATAATTAATATTATGAAACTTGAAGACATTATGAAGGAATGGGAAGAAGATGCTCCCATTGATAGCCAGAATTTAGATGGTGAATCATTAAAAATTCCAAATCTACACGCAAAATATATGGAAATGTTCACGAAGGAAAAGAAAACACTTCGTGAATTTAAAAGACAATGGAAAGTTCTTTTCCAACAAAGGTGGGAAACTGTAGTTGCTAAGCAGGGAAAACCACCAGAACATAATATCCGTATATCAAAATCAGAATTAGAAAAATATTATGTTTCAGCAGATGAGAAATTACAGAAGTTTGAAGGATTGATAAACGATCAAGAAGATAAAGTTGATTTTTTGTCGGGGGTATTGGATAACATTAAGAACAGAAATTGGCAAATTAAAAACGCAATTGATTGGAGTAAATTTCAAGTTGGACTTGGATAATGCAAATCCTAATGGAAAAAGAGAACGAAGTATATTTACGACTCTCTTGCGAACCTGGCGTCCGAATGGAATTGAATCAATATTTCCGATTTCGGCCGAAAAATTATCAATTCATGCCCATGTTCCGCAGAAGAAAGTGGGATGGATATGTTTACCTTTACAACAATGACAACGGCCGGATATATTACGGACTAAAAAAAGAAGTTCAACGATTTGCATCTGATCGGGAATATGAATTGATAGATCAAACCAATGATCCAATTCAAAAAATATCTAATGATGATTATTACAAGTTTCTTACATCATTTCCATGTGAATATAAATTAAGAGATTATCAGAATAGTGCAATTCGTCATTCAATTGATGAACGAAGATGTGTTCTTCTTTCACCTACAGCATCTGGTAAATCTCTCGTAATTTACTATTTGGTAAGGTATTACTTCCCAGAAAAATCATTGATCATTGTTCCTACTCTTTCGCTAGTTAGCCAGATGTATTCGGATTTTGAATCATACGCAGATAAAAAATTTGAAGTAGAAAAATTCGTCCATAAAATTTTTGGAGGTCAAGAGAAAATAACAGAAAAACCGATTATAATTTCAACATG
>VTLG01006538.1_pt1 | contig 13273 bp, 15 predicted proteins | sample 4694571 | NCBI WGS metagenome assembly VTLG01 (sample SAMN12604809, study PRJNA352737) | marine metagenome | biome: ENVO:00000447; feature: ENVO:00000209|ENVO:00000569|ENVO:01000036; material: ENVO:00002151; isolation source: viral sequences binned using virsorter ... | reverse complement strand
CTTATGAGACAACTCTGACAGTAACAGATCCAACTGCTGATCGTACTCTTACATTACCAAATGAGACGGGTACTATTTTAACGTCGGCTTCTACAATTACTCCTACAGTTAATTCTTTAACAATAGGTAGTACATCTATAACATTAGGTTCTACAGCTTCAACAATTGCGGGGTTAACGTCTTTAACAGCTACTACTTTATATGCAGGTGCTGATGGTGTTGCTAACGCTGTAAGCATTGGAACTTCAGGTATTGTCTTTGAAGGTTCAACAGCAGATGCTCATGAAACAACTTTGACAGCAACAGATGCGACTGCAGATAGAACAATCACATTTCCAAATGCAACAGGTACAGTTGCTTTACTTTCTTCTTTAAGTGTTGCAGCTGGTTCTGGACTTACATATAACTCAGCTACAGGTGCATTTGGTACCAGTTCTATACCTAATTCTCAGTTAGCTAATAACACTGTAACAATTGGTAGTACATCTGTTGCTTTAGGAGGAACAGCTTCTACAATTTCTGGTTTAACCTCATTTACTTGTAATGCAGTAGTTACTAACGATGATGGATTCAGGATTAGAGATAATTCTGATAATACAAAGCAATTAGCTTTTGAATGTTCGGGTATATCGGGTAGCACCACTCGAACGTTAACGGTACCTAATGATTCAGGGACAATATCCACTGAAAGTTTTGCTACCGCAATAGCAGTTGCATTAGGATAAGCTTATGTCAACCCAAGTACAATTCCGAAGAGGCACTACAGGTGAAACTAGTACTTTTACTGGTGCTGTAGGCGAAGTTACAGTAAATACAAGTCTTAATACTTGTGTAATACATGATGGGTCAACCCCAGGTGGTTTTTCTTTATTAAGAAGTGATGGAACTAATGCTGCACTAGTAACAGGTTCAGCTGCAAATCCATCTCTTCCTTTTACTGGTGATCCAAACACTGGATTATTTTCTGGTGGAGCTGATCAAATAGGACTTTCTGTTGGAGGTAATGCTAGGCTTACAATAGATTCATCGGGTGTTATAACTTTTACAGGTAATGTCTCTATTAATGGAGATTTAACTGTAACTGGATCATACCCAGACAACCTCGCTCTCATTGTCGCTTTAAGTTGATATGGCAAATACCTTCAAACAGGCAACTAAATCTGGTCTCGTTACAACAGCTATTAGTAGCACTGGTACAAATATTCTTACTGCTGGAGGCTCTTCTACGCTTATTCTTCTTAGTGCTTTGGTCGCTAATAAGACTTCGAGTAGCGCAAATGTGGACGTCTATCTAGTACCTAGTAGTGGAGATTCAGTTTACTTTTTAAAAGAAGTACCAGTTCCTGCAGGATCTTCATTAGAACTTATTAGTGGAAGTAAAATTATTTTAGAATCTGGTGATGTGTTAAGAGCTAGATGTGATACTGCTTCTGCTACAGACCTTACCGTTAGCTACCTAGATCAGACTTAAGATTATGGGATTAACACTTGTTGGTGACATTGCTACGCTTCAAACACAGTTTGAGGCAATTAAAGAAGAGATTGATAAGCAATTTGATAAAACTATATTAAATTTAGAAGAAACAAGTTGGGCAATTATTCGTAAAAAAAGAGATTTTCTTTTAAGGACTACTGATTGGACAATGACTCCTGGTTGTACTGTGGATCAGTCAGCATGGGCAGCTTATAGACAATCTTTAAGAGATATACCTCAGACATATCGAGTTGATGGTTATAGTGCTGTTGTATGGCCTACTGTTCCATCGACAAAAGGACCTCATACAGAGTAAAGCCTGTATAAGGGCAGAATACAATAGAAGATAATAAGTTACTAAATACTAAAGATGTATATTGGGAACGATCTGCAGATTGCACATCCTAGCTATAAGATAATTGACGATATTAGTTCAGGATTTAACGGAAGCACTACTTCATTTGCTTTACAAGTAAGCGGAGCAACTCCAGTTCCATTCCCGATAAGTACACAGCAGGTAATGATATCTGTTAATGGTGTTGTTCAGGAACCAGATCCTAGTGGTAGTGCAGGTTTTAAATTATTAGGTTCAAATATAGTATTTAGTTCTGCTCCAGCTAATGGACATGCTTTCTTTGGTGTAATTAATGCAGGTGCTGATTATGTAACAGCAGGTTCAGAGTTTCCAGATGGAAGTGCTACGGCTCCTAGTTTTACATTCCAAGATGACCAAGATACTGGTTGGTATCGTTCTGCTTCTGGTGCTGTTAATTTTAGTTCTAACGGTGTTAATAAAGTTGCATTTGATGGTAATGGTATAACTGTTAGTGGTTCTTGTACTGCAACATCATTTAGTGGACCTGCAACACAAGTTACAGTTGCTGATGAGTCATCTGATACAACTTGCTTCCCTTTATTCGCTACTGCTGCAACAGGTAATCTGGCTCCTAAGTCTGGAACAAACTTAACCTTTAACTCTAGTTCTGGAGCGTTAACAGCTACAAGTTTTGTTGGTGCGTTAACTGGAAACGTAACGGGTAATGCAAGTGGTTCGTCTGGATCATGTACTGGTAATGCTGCCACTGCCACTGCCGCAACAACTGTCACAGTTGCTGATGAGTCATCTGATACGACTTGCTTCCCTTTATTTGCGACTGCTGCAACAGGTGATTTAGGAGCTAAATCAGGTAGTAATTTAACCTTTAACTCTAGTTCTGGAGCGTTAACAGCTACAAGTTTTGTTGGTGCGTTAACTGGTAATGCGAGTGGAAGTGCTGCAACGGTTACGGGTGCTGCTCAATCTGCAATTACTTCTGTTGGAACGCTTACTTCACTTACTGTTAGTGGAAATGTAACAGTCGATACAAATACACTTCACGTTGACGCTACGAATAATCGGGTTGGTATTGGAACGACAAGCCCAAGTACATATCTCCATATAGTTGGTAATAGTGCTCAAGTGAAAACGGAAGAAGCTGGTGGTGGAATATGTGGCATGTTCTCTGGAGGTAGTACAGGAAATATTGGAACGATTTCAAACCATGATTTACTAATTCGCACAAACAATACCGAACGGATGCGGCTCAGTACGTCGGGGTATCTTGGTCTAAATACAAATTCTCCTAGTCGTATGTTGCATTTAAAAGCAGCTAACGAAAACTCTTCTATAAGATTAGAAAATACAGCTGATACTCCTGACAATATATGGGAAATATTGCCATCTATTAGCGGTGTCTCTAACACAGGATTTACTATTCGTGATGTTACAGATAGTGCTAACAGATTTGTTATTAATGGTATTGGAAGCGTAGGTATTGGTACAAACTCACCTTCTCAGTTATTGCATGTTGCTGGCACAATTATTAACACTACAAATGTAAATAGTACTGGTGATCAAGGTATTACTGTAGCTAGTGGACATCGTCTAGGTTTTGATCAATCTGGCACACGTTCTTGGAATATAAAAGCTCAAAATGGAAATCTTGAGCTTGGTTCAGGTGACGGCAATGGAAGTTTTAAAGTTGATACTACTGGGGGAGTATCAGACCAAAAAGGCAACCTGCGTTCTATACCTGTTAATTCTAGATCTTCTGCGTATGTAGCTGTTGCTAATGATGCTGGTAAAGCTATAAGTATTAGTAGTGGTGGAGTAACTATTAATGCAAGTGTATTTTCTGCTGGTGATGCTTTAACTATAATCAATAATAGTGGATCAGATCAAACAATAACGTCGGGTTCAGGTGGTATGACAATCCATAACACAGCGGATGCTGCTACAGGAAATCGCACACTTGCTGGGCGAGGAATGGCGACTATTTATTTTCTTTCTAACGGAACTGCTTACATCTCAGGTGCAGGGTTGTCATAATGCGCCATTACATCTACTTTATACACAAAGAGGTTAATTAATTATGGCTATACACCAGATGTTTCTTGGTTTAGGAGCGGTTATTAAGAAGCTCTATCAAGAAGATTTGTTTTCGATTTATCTTTGGAAAGGAGATAATAGTAGTAACAGAACAATTACAAATGGCATTGATTTGTCAACTGAAGGTGGAATGGTATGGATAAAACAAAGAAGCGGTAGTGAAGTACATAAAATATATGACACAGTTAGAGGAGCTACTAAAGCACTTCAGAGTTCTTCTACTAGCTCGGAGACAACTCAATCTAACGGTTTAAAATCATTTACTACAACTGGTTTTACAATCGGTAATGATAATACTGGAAATGATAATAACGAAGATTATGTAGCTTGGAGTCTTAGAAAAGCTCCAGGTTTTTTTGATATTGTAACTTGGAATGGAACAGGTAGTACTAAAAATGTGCCACATAACTTAGGTGTAACGCCTGGCGCTATATGGATTAAAAGAAGAAATGCCAATGAAAATTGGGTTTGTTGGCATAGAGATTCTGAAAATACAAGTAGTGGTGATTTTATGAAATTAAACACCACTGATCAACCTGGAGGTGGACCTGCATATTTCGGTACTAATCCAGTTATATCAAGTACTACTTTTGAAGTTAATAGTGATAATGCCATCAACCAAGGCGATATGATGGCATACGTATTTGCTGGAGGCGGTGTACGTCGTCCATTTCAAAGTACTAATGTTTGGAATGTGAAATTTAATGGAACTAGCCATACGCTTAATGTATGGAATAGTACTCAAGCTGCTTTCGGAACAGATGATTTTACTGTAGAATTTTGGGCTACTCCTTGGTTATATTCAAACTCTCCTTATTTTCTAGACTTTAGGGAAAATGGAAGTGATACAGGTACTACAGATAGGATCGTTTTATATATTCCAAGTAGTACAGGTAAACCAACTTTTTGGCTTAATGGATCGGCAAGAATAGAAGCAAAAGTTCCAGTAAATAAAGGTGCAGATAATAAACCTAATTGGCAACATTATGCTTTAGTTAGAAGTGGAGGTACAACAACATTTTATATTGATGGAATATCACAAGGTACTTACAGTGACAGTACAAATTACACTGGTAGCGGCAGTGGAAAATTAACTATTGGAAATAGACAAGGTAGTTCAAGTCAATATTTTAAAGGTCAACTTTGCGACCTTAGAATTACAAAAGGACAAGCACTTTATACTGCTAATTTTGACGTACCTGCAACAGCTTTAACTACTACAAGTCAAGGAGCAACAGCGTCTAATGTTACTCTTTTGTGTTGTCAAAACTCTTCAGTAACTACTTCAACTGCTGGTACTAATCCTTTTGGAACTGCAAGTGATGATACACAAGGACCAAAACGATGGGCAGGAGGTCAATTAGGAGATTTTGTATATGGTGATGATTTAGATCAAAATTTAATTAAATGTGGATTTTATATTGGCAACGGAAGTAACGATGGTCCAGAAGTTCATGTAGGTTGGGAACCATCATTATTAATTATAAAGGCGGCTGACGATAGCGGTAATTGGGTAATGGTAGATAATATGCGAGGTGTTGCTATTGGAGATAGCAAACAAGAACTAATGTCGGCTAATTTAAATAATGGTGATTCTAATTATGATGTTGTTGAGTTTAGAAGTACAGGTTTCAAATTAGTTAGAGATGATTTTAGTGGTACTAATGGAAGTAATAAAAGAATAATCTATATTGCTATTAGAAGACCTGACGGCTACGTTTCCAAGCCGCCTGAACTTGGTACAGGTGTATTTGCACTGGATACTGGTAATGCAAGTTCTACTGTTCCTGCCTTTGATAGTGGATTCCCTGTTGATATGGCTTTTACTGTCGATCCCTCTGTAGGTGGTAATAAGCTTATTGGAACAAGATTAACAGGTAAAGAATTTTTCATTACTAATAACACTACTGTTTCTGACACATCTGATTTCTTTTGGGATAGTAATGCAGGATGTTGGAAAAATTATAATTCAAGCTATCAAGCTTGGATGTGGAAAAGAGGTAAGGGTTTTGATACGGTTACATACAAAGGAAATGATTCAACTAGAGTTCTAAACCATAGTCTTAACGCTGTCCCAGAAATGATTTGGGTAACGAGTACGACTAGTGGAGGCCAAAGATACGTTTACCACTCTGCGGCTGATGGAGGTTCCAGTCCTTGGACTAAAGAATTTACATTAGGAGCAAGTGCAGGAGAATCTGGATCACCATTCTGGGGAAGTTCTTTACCTACTAGTTCAACTTTTAATATTGGTGCATCATCTAATATCAACAGTTCAAGTAAGACATATGTTGCAATGCTTTTTGCTAGTGTCCCTGGTATTAGTAAAGTAGGTAGTTTTACAGGATCTTCATCGGCTAAAACTTTAACTTTAGGTTTTCAAGCCAGATTTTTATTGATAAAAAGAAGAGATACTAATGGTGATTGGAATTTCTTTGATTCTCAAAGAGGAATGGCATCTGCTCCTGCTACTTATGGAGAATCAACTTTTACTACTTCTGGTAGTCATACTTGGACTTGTCCTTCAGGAGTATCTTCTGTTTCGGTTGTTTGTGTTGGTGGTGGAGGTGAAGCTGGAACAGCTAATAGTAATGACTCTACAGGAGGAGGTGGTGGAGCTTTAGCTTATAAAAATAGTATCTCAGTTACAGCAGGTAATAATTACACAGTTACGGTAGGAGCAGGAGGAACTGGTGCTAGTGGTTATGACGCAAATGGTGTTTCTGGAGGTGCTTCATCCTTTACTGGTTATGGTGGAACTGTAACAGCAGGAGGAGGCGGAGGCGGAGGCGGTGGAGCAGGATCACCAGGCTCAGGAGGATCACCATCAGGTCATGATGGCGGTGGATCTGGTGGTAATGGTGGTAATTCTAACCCTGCACAAGGCGGTGGTGGTGGTGCTGGAGGATACTCAGGTAATGGTGGAAATGGTGTAAGTAGCTATCCAGGAAGTAGTGGTGCTGGTTCAGGTGGTGCTGGTGGAGGAGGATACCAAGCTGGTGGTGGAGGAGTAGGACTTGGAGGTCAAGGATCAAGTGGTGCTGCCTCTAATTCTGGAAATAACGGAAAAGGTGGATCAGGTGGCGAAGACACTACAAATTCAACTGGTGGTAATTACGGAGGAGGTGGTTCTTCAAGTAGCGGCCCTGGCGGTAGTGGTGCAGTTCGTATTGTTTGGTCAACAGACGGAACAACTCGTTCTTTCCCTAGTACTAATGTTGCTACTTATGACGACCAACGTTTAAAACTTAATGGTACTGCTAAACAAGCAGGTGGTGATTATTTAAATCTTACTTCTACTACAGTTGTATTAACTGCTGGACAATCAGAAATTAATATAAATAATGCTGAATATATTTATTATGCTCATGCATGATGTAGTAAAAGTTAAGGACTCATACAATTAGACAGAATCTATTGGACTAAAAATGCAAAAGATAATCAATGTACTTTCTATTGCGTCTTTCGTTATATCTGCTTCCATTGCTGGTGCTGGTGTTTACGTATATGCAAATAAGGATGCACTCATAGAAAGTGCTAAGGAAAAGATTATGAAGCAAGTCGGAGAAGCAGCAACTGGTGCTGTTTTAAAAAATTTACCAACTCCATCCTTACCTAGCTCTACAGGATTAGCAATACCTCCTCTCTAATGGAGCAAATTCCTGATATAAATATTGGGAGTAATTTAAATATTAGAGATTTACAAGTTGCTCGTATTCCTGAGTTTTACTTTCCTTTAACCTACTCAATTCCTCAAGCTCCTCCAGTAAGTCTTTCTTTAGGTACTCCTATTATTGATCTTCCTGGTTGTGTTGAATTTAATCGTGCAAATAAAAAATCTCAAAGTTTAGTAGATGATGATGAAAACGGAAACGTAGTTTTGTGCGATGGCTCTATGCCAAGCTTTAATCCTATTGATTTTGAACCTGAACAAATATTAGAAACTAAACCAGCAGGAGTTCCTGTTATACCTAATACTGAAACTTCAAAAAAAGAAGAGGAGACTACTGAAGATACTGGAACACCTGAAACTCAAACAGGTGATATACCTACTAATACATCAAATATTATTTGCCCTCCACGAGAAGCTCCTGTAGTAGGAACAAAAGTTGAAGGAGGTAAGAAAAAGATTAGTGGTTATGAAATTCAGAATAATAGATGTGTGACTCTTTATGAAGATGTTCCTATTATTAACCAAGTTGTAGCAGCGTTACCTAGCACTGGTGCCGTAACAACTACTGCTTCTATTGCGGTTGTTGCGACTTCATCCGCCCTACTTGCCAAACCCCTAGCGGATTTACTTCTGAAGGTGATAAAGCCGACGATAAAGACTTTAATGAAGAAGCTTCAGAAGTTGAGAGGGAAGCCTCCGAAGATTGAGTCTCGGATGGAGAAGATTCTTGCACAGAGAGATCGGAATCGTGCAATTCGGACTTTACGGACTGCTCTGAAGAAATAGTGTGTTTATGCTGTTGGATTACGTTTTTATTCTGTACAACAATATCCGCACAAATAGAAGCGTAAGGTGACTTTGGATGGAAGGTTACACCTAATTTTGTTTGTTCACCACAGTGTTTAAGCCTTGCCATTTCAAAATCTAAACGTTTATTAGCTAATAATTGTTGATTTAACTCTGTTTGTGTCGTAGCTGCCTTAATACAACCTCTTTGTAAACGTCTATCAAGAGGTACAGATAGTGTTGCAGATAAACCTAAACTAATGTTGCTATTTTGTTTTTGACCTGTTCTTGTAGGCATATAGTAAAGAACATCTCCAGGGTTTGCTAAATTACCATCTGCATCAGTAGAAGTGTCATACACAGGATCGTCATAATATTCTTCGTATGGCGTCTTAAAAGAATGTAGACCAGTCAAGAAGGGCGTAAAATTGAGCGTAGGTCCTTGGCATGATACGCCTCCACCATAAGTATTAGTTATGTATGGACCCTGAAGAACTTGAATTGCTTGATTGGTTACCGAGCCAGATGAGTTCGCAACTGGATTAGCAGTGGCTGATACACCACCTACTGTCTCTGCTTTTGAGGTATATAAAAAATTATTAGCGCCTAATAAGAGTATTAATAGGTATTTTATTGACTGAAAGTTGAAACTGTGTCTGTCACACTTGTCATTTCTGTTGTGCGATTTATTATTGTTTGATTTACCAAGCCTGGTTGAGATAGGGTCGTGGTGAATTGCCATGATTGGTCTGGATTCTTTATAGAGAAGTTAGGCACATTATTTGCATCTAACGAACTCCAAGTTGTCGTCACGCCATCCATGGTATTACTTACCGCAGTTGATGGCGGTAATAGCGTAGCACCATCAGCCTTTATGTTTGTTCCTGTAACTGAGTATTCCCATCCCGTTTGATAATCTATAGAATTTATAACCTCAGTAACCTTTGTAGTTGTTTCTGTGTGACTGGTCATAGACCCGGATTGGAAATTAGGGACAACGGGAACTGCACTTACAGAGGTTGGTAGGAATAAAAACAGCCAAAAAAGCCGTTTCATGATCAGTCAACCGATATTGTACTTACGAACTGTCCAGTAGCTGTTGTACCTGCGCCTCCAGCGGTCAGTGTCATTACACCTGAACTTAGGATTGTACCTGCAAGAGTTCCTGCAACACCTCCAGATTGAGTGGTTGTCTCACCAAATGCAGGCATATCAGCCACAACACCACTGGCGACATCAACGCCTGATCCTATAGCAGGTATAGCATCACCTTGAAGCCAGCTTTCTGAGAACGAAAATGCTGATCCAGCAGTATTTACGTCATAGGTACCAGCTTTCATAGTTGCAGCTGCAGTAGCCGATCCAGCTGTTAAACCTCCAAATACATCACTGTTACCTGCCCCCACTTTTATATTGGTTCCTGAAACAGTATATGTACTTCCTATTCTTTCAGAAACAGTTGCTGCACCATTGACTGAAAGCTGTGTTGACGTACTCAGAGTATGTACCAAATCGGCACGAGCTGCTGGAGCACCAAACAAAAATATTATTGGCAATAATTTCCACATTGGACTAATAATTCATGTGTTATTTTCTAAGTTTACTAAGGGGTAAACTTAGTAGGTATTGCTATCATACGATGACTGAAGATGTGACAAAGTCTCCTACGACACCTTCCAAAAAAGAGGAGAAAAAGAAAAACGTTTTTACAAAAATAAAAGAAGGTATTGATGATAAAGAAGAACAGTTAGTAATTTTGTCCACTTTTGTGAGGCTTGGAGTTGTAGTTTGGAGCGGATTTATTATTTCATTAAATTACATTACTTTGCCTGCATTTGGACAACAAGCACCTAAAGATATAACCTTTGTAGCGTCAGTGTTTACAGGAGCTCTCGCAAGTTTTGGACTTCAGACAGCATCTAAAAAAGGTGATGGAACAATGAAGATGGATAATAAAAAAGGAGGTGGTTTAGGTGATATTAGTAGAGCAGATTTTGAACGCTTAATTGAAAAGATGTCACAAGTGGGTCCTACTCAAACCTTGCGGATAGAGCAAGCGCCTATTAAAATCACTACAGTAGATAACAAGACCTCTATCAAGTCTTAAATTTGAATGTATAGGAAGAGCAACATGAATTGGACAGCTCTAGGTTTAGGCGCCTTTCTTGGAGTCTCAAATATGGGATTAATGGGCGCATTAATAAACAAAGGCAATTTACCTGTTGTCGATTTTCCAGTGGGTAGTTATACATCGTATGAAATGGAAGCTACCAAAAATGGTTATAAGATTCGATATAACGCTAATGATCCGAAGGTAATGGTGAAAACAGAAGATGTAGTTAAACCAGGTGGTTTATTTAACAAGGAACCTACAGTAGTCAACTTGTACGAAGAATATACAATGAATGGAAAAGTCCATTTAGACGGTGGTGATGACGCTTCTAAACTTACTGCTAAAGAAATTGCATGTATTAAGGCAGAAGGTGCTGGAGGGTCTACAGGAGGGGTTATAGGAGCCTCTGTTGGCGCTCAGGCTGCACCAGCTTTATCCAATATACCCATCATTGGCTGGGTAGCTGGCGGATGGGCAACAATGTTTGGTCAAAAAACAGGAGCTAATCTTGGAGGAGATATAGCTAAAGCTATAGAAGGCTGCTAGTGCCTATATTTCATCTTTCTGAAGCGGGTTTAGAGTTTATCCGTCTTTTTGAGGGTGCATATCTATCATCCGAAGTTGTAAGTAGTTTAGAAAAAGAAGTTTCAAAATTAGTAACTGCTCCAATTAATCAAAATCAATTTGATGCTTTATTTTCGTTTGCGTCAAATCTAGGAATAGAAATTCTTTCTAATTCAAAATTACTAAAACGTATAAACGACTTAGAAGACCCTTCTAAGGTCGCTGCAGAGGAGTTACATAAATGGAACAAAGAAGGTAGCAAGGTTTTTCATGGGCTTTCTAGGAGGCGTTCAGCAGAGTTAGAGCTGTTTTGCCATAAGCCACCTGAATTTAAATGGGGTTGGGCATCTATAACGTCAAAATGCCATACCTATTTAAAAAAGCGTCCTATACCTATTGGTGAACTTTCCCCTGATGAAACAGCAAAAATTTATTCAAAACGTTTAATTCGACGTTGTCGTGTTATTGAACGGACTGAAGGACATACATATTTAGAGCTTGGATTTGGGTTAGGAAAATGGTGGGTTCTAGATAGGCATTGGGAAGGTTTGAAAACAGAAGTACGTATTTATCCATATACAAAAACTAATGATCTTTTACATTTAAGAGATTTTCCATATATGCATCGACCAGAAGAAGAAAGTGAAGGATGGGGTATTAGTCAATGTTGTGCCGTTGCTATGTGTCTAAAATACTTCGATGCTCCTGCTATTAACTGTATTAATGACTATATCAACGTCGTTAATAAGTATGGAAGATTAAATTCTCGACGCAATCATATAAAAGCAATGAATGATTTTGGTTTTTCAGCCACGTTCAATCATGTAACTGCTCCTGAAGATATAAAAGATAACCTCAAACAAGGTTTACCAGTCATAGGTGTTATCGCAGGACGTAGTATTCGCCAAGTAGGAGGTATGGCGCATAGTGTTGTTATTACGGGATATGATGAAAATAATTGGTTAGTTCAAGATCCTTTTGGTGAATTAGATTTAACACTAGGTAGATACAAAGATAGAGGTGCCGACGCTGGTAGAAACGTTCTTTACAATGCTGAGATGTTTAATAAACGCCTTTCTGTGGGAGGTGGTGTAGATGGTTGGTGTTGGTTAAATTTTCGTGAATATTCGGTTGAAGATTAAGTAGAGTTATTCTCCTAAGTGGAGTTATTTAAAACACATTAATCATGGCTGAAGAAGCTAAGTCTCTAGAAGATCAATTACAAGATCAAAAGCAACAACTAGAGGAAAATATCAGGCAAACTGAGACTCAGATGGGTAGACTTAAAGAACAGTATTTAAAGGTCCTTGGTGCTCTTGAATTTGCAGCAATTCAAAAACAAGAAGCAGAAGGTACTACTGATTCCACTAATTCTGAGGATGTAACCTCCTAAAAAGATGTTAGGTGAATTAAACAGAAATCGATATAAAGCCTTAGAACTACTAGCAGAGCATGTACGAGCGCCATCTCGTGAGTTATCTCTTGATGCCATTATTTGTGACATTAGTGATGAAGATTTAAAGTGGGTTACAAATAAAGTTCATTATTATTTGCTTAAGCTTTTAGAAGATGCTGACTACGATCCTGCTGAAGAAGAAGTAATTGAGTATATAAATTAGAAAATATACAAGTTTATGCAGATTAAAGTTTTGACAAGGATGCAGAGTAAATGTGTATCATTGCGAGCAAGATCTTCTAGCTAATTTAATTGTTTTATCGCCAAAGAATGCTCGAAAAGAATTTAGAAATCATATTTTTGAAGCTTGGGAATGGAAATGTGCTTACTGTGATAAGGAATTAGATGATTCAAGTGCAACAATTGACCATATAGTCCCTAAATTTAAAGGTGGACACAACGTTAAATCTAATATGTGCTGTTGTTGTTCTTCTTGTAATAGACAAAAAGGTTCTACTTTTTTAGAAGAATGGTATACACCAGAGTTTGATTCTTATTGCAAAAAAAGATTTGTTAAGATAAAGAATTGGATGGAGCAAAAACCAAGCTCTATTAAACTATTATCAGCAGTTAAGGCACAACCTTACATAGCAAATGACTTCTACATCGGATGGGTCACAAGTTGACCCACAATCAAAAGCATTTTTAGACGAATATGTTAAAAATCCAGAAAGGTGGATAGGTAAACGTATTGCTGAAGATTTACCAGATCCTGGAGATGGTGCTATTAAAGGTTCTGTAAGAAATGATATTAAAGGTAAAGTTGACGCTGGTGTTAT
>VTLG01012519.1_pt1 | contig 13275 bp, 11 predicted proteins | sample 4694571 | NCBI WGS metagenome assembly VTLG01 (sample SAMN12604809, study PRJNA352737) | marine metagenome | biome: ENVO:00000447; feature: ENVO:00000209|ENVO:00000569|ENVO:01000036; material: ENVO:00002151; isolation source: viral sequences binned using virsorter ... | reverse complement strand
GCTTTGTTACGGAGCTGTTGACTCACGATGAGTTTGAGGCCAGCTACCCTGACGCAGAAAAAACCGATTTTGAAAGCCAAAGTTTTGAGCAGCGTGATAATCTTTGGTACACATCCGACACTGTTCGCGTTGCTGAGTATTGGACTAGAGAGGAAGTAGACCGCGAAATCGTACTGCTGACAGATGGCCAAATTTTAGATACTGATGTTTTTGAAGAACAACGTGATTTTTTTGAAATGTCAGGGATCATGCCAGTGCAATCACGAATGTCAAAATCGCAGAAAGTGAAGCAGTGCATTGTTACCGGCAGCGAGATTATTTCAGAGATTGACTGGTCTGGCCGTTACATACCGATTGTGCCGGTGTATGGCGAAGAAGTTGTTGTCGGTGAAAACAGAAATTTTCATAGCCTTATACACTTCGCCAAAGATTCTCAGCAGATGTATAACTTCTGGCGTACAGCAGCAGCCGAATTGGTTGCACTTGCGCCAAAAGCCCCCTGGATTGGGCCAGTTGGCTCTTTTAACACGGATCAAGCAAAATGGGCTACAGCCAATTCAACCAACCATGCATTTATTGAATTTGATGGTAATCAAGCTCCATTACGCCAACCTTTTGCCGGAGTACCAGCCGGCGCTATTCAGGAGGCTCTTAACTCAAGTGATGACATGAAATCTGTCATTGGAATGATGGATAACAGTAGTAACATGACAGGTGAGCTAAGCGGCAAGGCGTTGGCTGCAAAACAACGCGAAGGCGATGTTGCAACCTATCATTTTGTCGATAACCTCAGCCGCGCAATCCGGCATTGTGGCCGCATTATTGTTGATTTAATTCCGCACGTTTACACGGAAGCCAGGGTGTTGCGTATTTTAGGTGAGGACAACGCGCCGCAATCAGTTGCTGTCAATCAGCCTATTCAAACAGAAGGCGAGGAGCAGCCGCGCATTTACGATCTGACGACTGGCAAGTACGACATTATCGTTAAAGCTGGCCCAAGTTTTGGAACGCAACGTCAAGAAGCTGCCGAACAGATGATGCTGCTTATCCAGCAATTCCCACAAGCTGCGCCGATTATTGGCGACCTGGTTGCGAAAAATCTTGATTGGCCTGGTGCTGATGAAATGGCTGAAAGATTACAGCAATTGTTGCCTGATCAAATTAAAGGCACTGATCCTGAGAAAGAGCAGATGAAAGGCCAGATTGCTGAAGCCACCGCAATTATTCAGCAGCTGCAAGCAGATCGCGCCATCTATGAACAGAAAAACCAGATCGATGCCAATAAAGTTGCCCTGGATGCGGAAAAGGTCGTTGTCGATAAATATCGCGCAGAGACAGATCGCATGGAAGGTTTAGCAAAAGTACGAAAAGACGCTCCTGATTTACAGGCAGCGCAAGTATTTGAACCCCATTCAATTTTATAAGGAGAATACAAAATGTCGGACGAAGCAAATAATCCCGAAGGGGAAATTGCTGTAGAAGCTGAAACTGAAGCACCCGAAGCCCCCGAAGTTATTGAGGCAGAAGATACGCCGTTAGTTGAGGTAGAGTCAGACGAACCAGAAGTTCAAGATCAAGCTTCTGAAGATACGGAGACAGAACAGCCGCCAGAAGCTGCTGAGTTTGTCAATGTCGAGTATGACGGCACGGAATATGAAGTGCCGGCAAAACTTAAAGATGCTTTGCTCAGGCAAAGTGACTACACGACTAAAACGCAAGCGCTTGCCACAGAACGTAAAGCGTTAGAGGCCCAAAGTGCTGCTTTTCAGCAGCAACAAGAGCTGAATCAACAAACTTTTGATGATGTGGCTCAGGTAAAAGCGATTGACCAACAAATTGAGCAGTACAACGCTCTAAACTGGGATGAGCTGTACCAACAAGATGTTGCGCAAGCGGCAAGTTTAGCACGTCAGAAAGACGACCTAAAAGAGCAGCGTGCGCAAACTATAACTCGATTAGAGCATAATAAGAATCAGGTTCTTAACAATCAGCGTGTGGAACACGCCAGGGTTGTTGAGGAAGGCCAGAAAGTTCTTAAAAATGAAATCGAAAATTGGTCACCCGAACTCGCTCAAACAATCGCAACGTATGGCGTAAGCCAGGGATTGGATGAACGAGCAGTGGCCAGCATTGTTGACCCTGTTCATGTGAAACTTATCGACAAGGCCCGAAGGTATGATGAGCTGGTTGCCAAACAAAAAGCAGCCAAGCCTGTAGCTGAGCCGCCGAAAGCGGCAATTAAGGTTAAAGGCAAAAGAGCAAATCCTACCAAAGATCCCGATAAGCTTTCAATGGATGAGTGGTTAAAAATGCGCGACAAAGAAATTGAAAAAAAGCGGAGATCCGCTTGAACTTTTAAAAGGAACTTAAAATGGCTAATACACTACTCACACCAACAGCCGTGACGCGAGAGGCGCTTCGGGTGTTGCATCAAAAACTTAACTTTGTAGGAACAATCAATCGTTCTTATGACGACAGGTTTGCAAAGTCAGGCGCTAAGATTGGCGATAGTCTGACAATTCGGAAACCTAATCAGTACACAGTGCGTACTGGTGCGGCTTTATCCAGCCAGGATATTGCTGAGCAAAGCGTGACATTGCAAGTGGCAACGCAAAAAGGTGTTGATACCACGTTTACGTCTGACGATTTATCGTTGGATATAGACGATTTCAGCGACCGCATTTTGCAGCCAGCAATGGCAGTGCTTGGAGCGAATATAGAATCTGATGTCATGAACTGTTACAAAGACGTAGCCTTGAATGTGACAGACGTTGGCGCAACAGTGACGACTGCTGACATTATGACAGCATCGAAAGTGTTGACCGACAATCTTGCTCCTTATGATGGAAGGTGTCTCAACCTAAACACCCAGGACAACATGGATTTAGTTGAGGCATTGGCTGGTCGTTACAACGATGCAACAAAGGTTGCTCAAAACTATCGTGAAGGTCGTGTCGCATCGAACACATTTGGATTTTCCGACATTATGGAAAACTCCATGTGGCCGCAGCATACGTCAGGAACGGATGACGGAACTGGCGACTATCTTGTCAACGATAGCGGCACAATTGCAGAAGGTTCAACTAGCATAACAACGGATACTGGTGCTGGAACTTTTCTCATCGGCGATATCTTCTATTTTGCTGGTGTTTTTGAAGTGCATCCTGAGACTAAGGCCACCTCGACTCGTCTACGAGAGTTTGTTGTGACTGCCAATTCAGGCACTAGTGCTACGACAATTAATTTCTCACCAGCTCTACATAGCTCTGGTGCGAAGCAGAATGTTTCCGCAATGCCAGCGAACAATGCTGCTCTCCATAAAAACGAGAGTGACAGAAGTACAGACATCGGCGCTTCAGCTGATTATGGCGTGTCTTTGGCGTACCATAAAGACGCTTTTGTTTTTGCAACGGCTGATTTGGTGCTTCCCACCGGCGTTGACTTTGCAGCGCGTGAGGTCATGGACGGCATTAGCATGAGAATTGTACGCGATTACTCTATCTCAGCTGATACTTTCATAACCCGACTTGACGTTTTGTACGGATATAAAACTGTCCGTCCAGAATTGGCGTGTCGTATCCAAATGAACTAAAGCTAAAAAGGGGGGTTGTCAGAAGGCAGCCCCCTGGCTTTTGGAGGTACAATGTTAAAAATATTTATGTATAAAAATGGCACTGGAACAGCTGAGATTTTTGATGCCGACAATATTCCAAAAACTGGATATTCCGATAATCCGAAAACAGCGAAAGGTGCAAAAAGCACTTCTAAAGCATCTGCTGCAAAGCCGGCTAAAAAGAAACGTGCAAGAAAAGATGGCAAGTTTGTTGCCGATGATCCCTCAACTCCAGATGTAAATGAGGCGTATGAGAAATGAGCATTACAACGCTTGCGGAATTACGGACTGCTTTGGATACAGAAACAAGTCGTTCTGATATTACCTGGGATGATTATATCACTAGGGGTGAAGCACGGCTAAATCGCAAGCTACGATTGTTGCAGCAAGAATCTTCAACAACTTTTACTCTATCGAGTGGTGATAGCTCCCAGGCATTACCAACCGGGTTTATCGAACACATCGATTTGTTTTTTACGAATGACAATCATCAGCCAACGCAACAGTCACTTTTTAGTTTGCAAGAAACGGCCAGCACTGGATCTGGACGACCAAACTATTTTGCCATTGGCAGCGTAATTCAGTTCGAGCGTGAAGCAGATCAAAATTACGGATTTACGCATCGTTTTCTCAAAAGATTTGATTTGGTCACAGACAATACCAATGCACTGCTGACAGCTAATCCAGATGCCTATATTTATTCAACTTTAGCTGCCTTCTACTTGAGAGCAAAAGATAATGTGAGTATGCAATCCAATTTGAATTTGTTAGACGGAATAATTTTAGAATTAAATAGTTTAGATGGCCGCAGTCGTGGCCAAGCCCGACTTTCTGTTGATCCTGGCCTGACAGGCTCGCGGCGATTTGATATTTCCAGAGGCTTTTAATGTTTAACTTTGGCCCATTTCTACCTGACCAGGCTGATTTTGGAAATACAGGCGCGACTGTAGCAAAAAATGTTTTGCCAAAGACTCAGACGACCTACGCGCCTTTTCCCGCGCAATCCACTGTGTCAGCTGCTTTAACCAATAGGCCACGCGGAGGCGCAAGTTTTGTGCAAAGCGATGGAACAATAAATACCTTTGCGGCAGATAACCAAGACTTATTTAAATTGGGCGGTGTAACTTTTGCTAATACATCGCGGCGTTCAGCCAGTTACACAGTTGCGGCAAACGACCACGTTAATTTTATTAATTTTGGCGACAGAGTTATTTCGGTCAATGGGCATACTGATCCTCCACAATCTTTTGTGATGGGGACAAGCTCTACTTTTACTGATCTTTTGGGCGTAGCGGCGACTTGTACGATTACAATTACAAATTATGCTAATTTAGCAAATGGCGATAAAGTTACTTTAATTGCTACTGACCAGACGAGCCATGATTTCACAGCTGCCGGATCTGCTGGGTCAGGCTCATTTGTTGCTGAAACAAATAATGATACGACTGCCGAAAATCTTAAAGTACAGATCCACGCAAATTCAAAATTTTCAGCTACCCGATCTGGAGCTGTGGTTACTGTTACACAAGCTACGGCTGGCATTGAAGGACAAACAACTGTAACTCTGACTGATGCTGGCTCAGCTGGCTTTTCAAAGACAAACTTTGTAACTGGTGTAAGCTACGATATTCGCGCCAAGTCAATTGCTGTTGTTAAAGACTTTGTGATGCTGGGCAACATCTATGATTCAGACGGCACAACACCGAACCGGATTCATTGGTCGGGGATCAATGATCCTACGAGCTGGCTAACTCCTGGCAGCGCAGCTGCGGCAGCCGTGCAAAGTGACCGACAAGACTTGCCCTCTGGTGGCGAGGTTATGGGAATTACAGGTGCTATCGGCGGTATGGACGGCGTGGTGTTCTGCCGCAAGGCAATTTATCGATTAAGTTATGTTGGGCCACCGACAATTTTTAATATTACAGAGGTGGAACGTGATCGTGGGCCAATGGCTCGAAACTCTATTGTGAACGTAGGCCCATTTGGATTCTATTTAGGAGAAGAAGGTTTTTGGAGTTTTACAGGTGCTGGCTCTACAGCAATTGGCGACCAAAAAGTAGATCGTTTTTTCCTCGATGACTTAGATCAAAACTTTATTGACAGAGTATATGGCGCTGCTGATCCAGTTTCAAAAATGGTGTACTGGGCGTATCCTGGAGCAAACAATATTTCTGGCCGACCAAACAAACTTATTATTTACAACTGGGCAATAGATCGCTGGTCTACCGCCGAAGTTGAGCAAGAATATATGTTCCGAAATTTATCCATTGGCTACACCTTGGAGCAGCTCGATGATTTTGGAAACATGGATTCTATTGAAACGCCCCTGGACGATCCGTCTTGGATCGGTGGCCTTACCAGTTTAAATGGTTTTGATTCTGATTATAAATTAGCTCGATTTACAGGGACGAATTTAGCTGCAACTTTAGAGACACAAGAAATTGGTGGTGCAACGAGAATTTATGTAAATGCGGTCAGGCCATATGTTGACGGCGGTACAGTAACAGTCAGCCTTAAACATCGGGTTGCTCCAGGCGATAGTGTCACAGAAACAGCTGCGGCTGCAATTGATGCAGACGGCCAGGCACATTTTACTGTAAGCACACGATATGTTCGCGCTCAGATTAATGTGGCTGCTGGTGGAACGTGGACGCACGCCCAGGGAGTAGATGCTGAAACAACTGTTGATGGATCGGCCTGATGGCTGTTTCTGAATTTCCAGCACCGCCGGTTGGCTCAGATGACCCGGAGTTTCATCGAAGGCAAATTGCCGACAGTGTAAACAATTTAATGACCGGCAAGATGAACAACGTGTTGGACGTTACCCTTGCCGCAAGTTCTGCATCAACGACAGTGACGGATGCGCGAATTGGCGTAAATACCGCGCTTCTTTTTAGCCCAACAACGGCTAACGCATCGGCTGAAATTGGCGCTGGCACTATTTATGTTGTCACAACATCAAGGGTAAATGGCAGTGTTGCCATCACGCACGCAAACAATTCGCAAACGGACAGAACATTTAAGGTTGTACTGGTAGGGTAATGGCTGAAACATTTACAGATTCAAAAGGCGTGGTATTTCCACTTAATCCATTCGGACGGCCACAAGGTTTTTTTGATGGCAATACGTTTAAATATCCCAATTTTGGAACGGCATCAGCAGCTGCAACACCAGCGGTCGATCCAACACCAGTTGTCACGCCTCTGGCCTTGCCAGCCTTTCGATTACCATCATCTGTCGGATTGCAACAATATCAAGATACCTCTGGTGGTGCTATGCCAGATGAATTTTCAGCAACAAGTCAGTTTGGTGTGTCGCCTGATCCTATGACTGGATTAGCTGGAGGCGGTGTTGTTAATGAAAATCCATCAAATGTGTCAACAACAGTTGGCAGCGGAGGTCTTTTTGGCGGCCAAATCAGCCCTCAGTCTGCAACAAGTTTAGGTGAAGGATTGGGATCACTTTCAGGCGTACCTGCGGTATCTGTTTTGGGTGGTGTTCTGGGTGGTATGGCAAGTGGTCGAGGGGGTCGTGGAATTGGAGGACAGGCTATCGGTACAACTTTAGGAACGCTGGCACTAGGCCCAATTGGAGCGTTGCTAGGTACGCCCTTTGGCCGCATAGGTGACTTACTTGATATGCAAGATGATTTGGCCTTGCAAGACACTAGAGGTTTCTTCGGCACACTTGGATATGGCTTCGGGCTTGGTGAAAGTTTAGATGAACAGATGATGAGCTATTACGGCATACCCGATTACCAAACGCAAAGTTTTGAAGAACAAGAAGAAGAAGATGAGGCCGATTTTTTTGCGGACATTGATCCTTATTCTGCTTTAAGCGATGCCTTTGGCCCTGGGGATATGGGCGGCGATATGGGTGAGGCTTTTGACGAAAGTGACCCAGGTGAGATGGGCGATGATTTTTAAACAATTTGTGGACTAAAAATGCAAACTGCCTTACAAATTAAAGATGGAAGAAATAATTGTCAGCCTAGTCAAGCTTGTCTTGACCATTATTTAGTATTAGTTCCGCGCTCTGGAATTAATGATGTCGCACGGCGTGCGATACCTTTAATTGAAACGGCGCTTGAAGCTGACGGCCCTTACAAAATTGAGGATGTTTTAAGCGAGCTTCACAGTGGCGAAGCGCAGCTCTGGCTTGTGATGGAAGTTGATGATGTAAAGGCAATCGTTGTCACTGTTTTAAATGAGCATCCAAATTCAAAAACCTGTTTGCTCTGGCTTTGCGCTGGCAGCAAGCGAGAGAGCTGGGTGCATCTAATTAAAAATATTGAGACTTGGGCAAAATTGCAAAATTGCGATGCGATGGTCATGCGTGGTCGCCCTGGCTGGGAACGAGTTTTAAAAGACTATGAGAAAACTAAAATTATTTTACAAAAGAAGTTGAGGTAAATTATGGGCGATTTTTTTGGCGGTCGAGATGAACCAACGCGGACGCAAACGTCCGTGATATCAAACGATCCTCCAGCTTTTCAAAAACCATTTTTGGAATATGGTTATGAACAAGCGAGAGACTTGTATGATACCCCTCGCAGTTATTATACAGGAACAACAGTTGTTCCTTTTGCGCCTCAGACCCAGGAGGCGATGACAGGCATTGAAACTCGCGCTCGCGCTGGTTCTCCTTTAGTGACGGCTGCGCAAAATCTGACGGCCAGCACTTTGGCTGGCGATTATCTCAATCCAGCCAGCAACCCCTATTTAACAAGTGCAATGGATGCCGCGACACGGCCAATGCGCGAGGCTTTCACGCAAGATATTATGCCAGGAATAGATGCTGCTTTTAGCGGAGCAGGGCGCTATGGATCTGGGATGCAAGCGCGAACTCAAGAGCGAGCTGCTGAAGACTATCTGCAATCATTGGGCGATGTTGGCAGCCGCATGGCCTATTCAAATTTTGCAGATGAACGTGCGAGGCAAGCAGCAGCTGGAGTACAAGCTCCAGCGATGGCTGAGCTTGATTATCTTGGACTTGAACGTCTTGGCGGCATTGGTGCGGCTCAAGAAGGAATGGCTGCGCGGCAACTTCAAGAAGACATTGATAGATACAATTTTGCTCAGGAAGAACAACGCCAACGATTGGCCGAATATTTACCATCAGTTTCGGGCGGGGGCTATTCAACCCAGACTTCTGTAGCGCCATTGTACGAAGATGATGTTACAAAATACCTTGGCTATGGGGCGACCGGCGCTGGAATATTAGGCGATCTATTTGGGAGTTCAAAAGGTGGAACTTCGGCTTATCAAGGGCTGCGAAGCATTTTTCCATAATTAATTAAAAACATTTTTATTTAAGGATAAAAATAATGGCAATCCGTCAACCTCTGGTAAATTCTTTGCTAATGCAAAATCCGCAATTTCCAAATAATAACTTACTGTCTTTGCTTAGCCCAACAACTGTTCCACAAATGAATCCTGGTGGAATACTAACATCAAATTTACAAGCGCCAATGGTAGCGCCAACCACTGCACCAACGCCAGCACCAACTTTAGGTTTACTTGACCCGACTGGCGAAGATCGTGCCACTGCATTTTTAAGAGGTCTTGGTGCAGCAGGGCCAGCCTTAATGGCTGCCGGAGCGCCGACTACTGATCCTGGCGGTCGATTAAAAGGTATTGCTGCTGCTGCCCAAGCCAGACAAACGGCGACAAACACATACTTACAAAATGAACGTGCGCGAAAAGCTCAAGCGGCAACACTTGCAGTGGCACAAGCCAAAGCTGCGAGAGAAAAACAATTGCATGATATAGCTATTGCAAAACATCAAAACTTTACCAATCTTATGAAACGCTTGACTCCAGGATCTGCAAGTGTGCCTACGCCTGGTGCTGTTTCAAGTACAGCGTCTAGCGTTGCTCCAGGTACAGCGTCTAGCGTTGCTCCACTTACAAGTGTTTCTGGTGTAGTGCCTAGCGTTTCTAATGTTGCGGCTTCACAACAAAAAACTGGATTTATGTTAGATCCACTGGTTATGGCTGGGATAATGGCTGACAAAGACCCTGCTGCTGCTTTGAACAGAATAATGTTAAGCCAAACCGATCCTTCAAAAATGTTTGGTCTTGGTGGTGTGCTTACTAACAAAGGTCGAATAGATTTGGAGAAAACATACAGAACTGAATTAAGACCAGTAGTTGAAAAAATCCAAGAAACAAATCGTAAAATGAGAATGGTTCAGTCAGGCATTGCAGATGCAAGTGGTTCAGGTGATATTCAAGCTGTTACTTCATTTATTAAAATGATTGATACTGGCGTTGTGACTGCTGGTGAATTATCGGTGCAACAGGGCGCTATGGGTGTAATCGAACAATTAGAATTATTTAGAGATAGCAAAACAAAGGGGAAAGTTCTTGGAGATACTTTAAGAGAAAATTTCAAACGATTATCACAAAATATTATGTTTGATACTGTTGAAACTTATAGGCCACAAATTAATGCAGCCAAAGTTGGTGCTTTAGAATTAGGGTTACGCTGGGATACGCAAATTTGGCGAGGCGGTGATTTAGACTTTAAAAGAGCGCCAGCTAACACTAACAAAAATGGCAGTACCAAAACAGAACAGAATCGCAAAAAAAAGATTAGAAAAAATCTTGAACCTGTTGATCCCCTTAAACCTTAAATTGATCTAAACAAATTCATCTAATTTTTTATAGGAAGTCATTATGAGTAGTGAAAGACGCATGGGTCAGCTTGCCCGAAATTTAGAACAAATGAAGAAGAATGGCGCTACACAATTAGATATTAGAGAATATTTAGAAGAAAAAGATGTTACGCCATCAGAAGCTAAGGAATTAATGAAAACACCTGCATATCTAAATGCTAAAGTTGAAAAAGGGCAAATAAATAGAGCCAATGTATTGCGGCAAGCTTTAGGCCAAGGAGCAGCTTATGGATTTGGCGATGAGATTGAAGGTGCTGTTACCGGCACTGGAAGATATTTAGCTGACCAAGCGCGTGGTTTATTTGGTGGCGCTAAACCAACATTAGGATTTGTAGATTCTGTTTATGGTGATATTGATAGAGTACGAGCTGAAAACGAAGCTTTCCGAAAAGCCAATCCTTATCTAACAACTGCCCTGCAAGTTGGAGGCGGTGCGCTCACTGGCCCTCTTGGTGCTGGGAGAGCTGCTGCAAGAAATGTTGCGGCTGGTTTAGTTCCTAAAGTAGTAAGGGGTATGGGGCGCGGTGCTTTGCAAGGTGGCCTCAGCGGCTTAGGTCGTGCTGAGGGCGATTTTACATCTTTAGAAGGGTTACAAAAGCGTGGCCTGGGTTTAGTAACAGGTGCTGGAACTGGTTTAGTAGTTGGTGGCGGTATGCCACTAGTTCAAGAAGCGTCTAGGGCAATCTTAGACAGTACGTTTGGCAATCTTCCAGGTGCTTCAACCAGGCAAGCTGCTAGGGATATTAGGCGTGGCGCAGATGACGATGAAGTTACTGCTCAAATGTTAAAATCAAGATTATCAAAAATGCCTAGTCAGGCTATTATACCTGATGCAACAAGTCGTCACCAAAATGCTTTGAGGGATATATACAGACGAGCCGCGCTGACTTCTGGTGGCAAAAGAGGCTCTACGTTGATGTCAATACGTCAGGAAGGTGATCTTGAAACTGGTGTGCCGGGCCAAGGGGAACGTATGTTGGGTTATATTAATACGTTGTCGCCTGAAATTGATTTGAAAAAATATTTAAATGATCAAAAAGATGTAAGGCGCACTCAAGCAAACCGAACATATGGCGATGCGTATTCTGCTGAGTTGCAAATGACTGATGAATTAAAGCGTTTGTTACAAAATAAAAAATTACAAGAACAGTGGTCGGGTGCGCAAGATTTAATGAAGTTTGATAACATAGATTTGCCAGATGCTGTTCGAGAAACTAAAGGCGGCATTATCTTTACAAAGCCTACTTTAGAAATAATGGATTACATAAAGCAAAGCATGGATGACAAAATTGGTGAGTTGTATAAATCTGGGCAATCTCAAAAAGCTGGGCGTATGCGCGATTTGCGCGATGACTTAATTGCTGAGCTGGATAATCAATCAGATGCGTACAAGGAAGCGCGTTCCCTCTACGCTGGCACTTCAGCTGTTATGGAAGCTGCTGAGCTTGGCGATGCTTTGGTATTAAATCCAAAGGCATTTGATACGGATCATTTTGATAGTCTTGGCGATCACGAAATGGCCGGTTTTCGTATTGGCGTAGCAAATGCCTACCGGCTAGGTATTCGAGGTAATCCAAAAGATAAAGATAATGTTAAGAGATTATTTAACAATGATTTAAAACGTACAATTTTAATTAAAGCGTTTGGAGATACTGAAACCTTTGCAGCATTTGAAAAAGCTGTAAAAGATGAAGAACAAATGTTTTTGACCGGCAGTAGAACACTGACAGGTTCGCGCTCTGCTCCTATACTAATGGATCAAGGCGCTCAAGCTTTAAGCACTTTGGATGGCGGCCTTAGTCAATTAATAACAAGTTTAGTTATCGGTGGCGAGGGCGCACCAGCTGAAGAAGTTGCTTCAGAAACTATACGTCTTTTGAGTGATCCAGCATCTCGCGAGGAAGCTTTTAGACGTATGGATCAAGGAAGCCCTGTAATTAGACGAAATGTGAGCAAAGTCCCAGTAATATTGGGAAACATATTAGCACAACAATCGCCGCGCCCATTTATAGAGAAGGAATAGGAACAGATTATGGCAGTTAAAGATTGGTCAACAACAGCTGGCAGCAACACTTCCCCTGGCGATGTAAACTTTGCTGAAAACCAGTTACCATCAACAGTGAACAATTCTATGCGCCAAGTGCTGGCCGATTTAAGAACGCACTTTGAAAATGGCGGCTGGATACAATTGCACACCACTGTTTATGCCAGCGGCACGACTTTTACGATTTCAAGTGTTGATGTCCGAACGACTTATACAGTTGGTCGTAGGGTTCGCGCTGTTGGATCTTCTACCGGGACAATTTTTGGCGCTATTTCTGCCAGCGCTTATTCGTCAAACACCACTGTAACAGTCGTTTGGGATTCAGGCAGCCTTTCCTCAGAAACACTTGCAATCTCTGTCAGCACGTTAGACATCAATGGTCATATCGATGCCGGCAAAATACCTTCTGGCACATTACCTAATGCGCGGCTTGACCAGCAACTTCAAGATGTTGCTGGGCTTGCGGTTACTAATAGTAATTTTATTGTTGGCGATGGAAGCAATTTTGTCGCTGAAACAGGTGCTACAGCTCGAGCATCCATGGGTGTGACAATTGGCACTCACGTGCAAGCCTATGATGCTGACCTGGCTGCTATTGCTGGGCTTAGCAGCGCAGCTAACAAAATACCATATTTTACAGGAAGCGGTACTGCCGCCGTGGCTGATTTTACAGCAGCCGGTCGTGCTTTGGTTGACGATGCTAATGCGGCTGCGCAGCTCACCACTTTGGGCGCTGTTCCAGCTGCCGGCGGTACGATGACCGGCGCGTTAACTCTAAGCGGTGATCCCAGTAACACCAATCATGCCGCCAACAAAAACTACGTTGATAATTTACTTTTGGGCATGGGCAAGCATGGCGTTGTCCGTGCGGCAACGACTGCTAACATTACAATCGCTACTGCCCTTAATAACGGAGACACATTAGACGGAGTTACCCTG
>VTLG01011826.1_pt1 | contig 13276 bp, 20 predicted proteins | sample 4694571 | NCBI WGS metagenome assembly VTLG01 (sample SAMN12604809, study PRJNA352737) | marine metagenome | biome: ENVO:00000447; feature: ENVO:00000209|ENVO:00000569|ENVO:01000036; material: ENVO:00002151; isolation source: viral sequences binned using virsorter ... | reverse complement strand
TTCATTGAATATGGGAATTTACAATATTAAGTCAAGGCTTGCAAGGGATATTTTTTTAGTATATAAAAAAGATCTCTTCTCACACCTTTTGTTTGCTCTCTGGGAGTTCTATCCCGGAGAGCACAATTCTATAGGTGTTGCAAAAATATCACACGTCGTTTATTGGATAACAACCGAATTTAACTGCTAATCTGTATTGATTAACAGCATCTTTACCTTCGTTTTGTAATAATTGTAGACTTTTCACTGATGCGTCTGCAGCACATTCAGCCCAATCTGGATATATATCTGGTGGTTGTATAGCTGGTTTACATTCTCCACTTAAAAAAGAACACACCTGTAGTATTAATATAAATTTCATATAAAAAAAATTAGCCTTGTCCTACGCTGGGTTTATAACTTCTTTTTTCAGCTTTGTTCATCCGCTTTTTATGGCGTCTGAGTTTACGTTTAGTTTTTTTAACGTAGGTATTTACTCCGAAGATGGATTTTCTTTTTCGAGCCATTCTTTGTCCTTATTATTAACAGACAAATATTTAATATGTCCATTAATGTACTGTTTTGTGTCTTCTCCACAACTTGTACATCTATAATAGTCTTGAACTAGTGAAAGAAGAACAACTTCTTCTTTGCATCCAGGACAAATACCATGAACGGTCTCTATATTATTAAAGAATTTTAAAAGTTTAGTCCAAGCTTTCATTGAACTATGTCTACATTAGGTTTTTCACAAGCACCACATCTGCAATGCTCACATACCTTTATATTATTACCATCAATTTCTTTGTAAAGAGGTTCTGGACAATGACCTTCACAGCCACAGTTTTGACAATTATCCATAATACTACTCCAATATTATTTTTTTAATACTTTTCTGACCCATGTATATTTCTGTCTCTGCCTTAGACTTTATACATTTGTAAGTTACGCTTGGGTTATAATCTCTTTCAGCAACCCTTTTACCACGTAAGCATGCCGCCATATTTTCTTGAATACGGTGTTCTTTGATTTCCCCGTTAATAAACATTAAAAGTGCGACTACAGTTTCTACCATTTTTATATCCTTGTTTTAAAACATTCTAAACTAAATATGTCTATTGCCATAGTATATCCAGCATAGAAACCCACACCAAATAAAGTTAATACTAATATAGCCGTCGTAAACATGGCTAAATACCTCATTTTTTAACCTTTTTTAGTCTTGGGTCCTTCATTATTACCACATCTGGGTTATCTTTTAAATATTGTTTTTTTAATATAGTCCAATAACTTATTTTAGGATCAAAATCTCTATCTCCATCAAAAGTAGAAGCAGACATAACCCCTATTTTCATACACATATTAATTAATTCAGCAAATTCTAGTGGTGGTGGATTAATTCTAGGTACTCTTTTACACTCTTTAATAACTTCTAATTGAGTTTTAATCTTCATTTGTTTTTCTTGTTCTTCTACAAATTCATCTGTGCATGCAGAACCCAGGTATTTTCTGTATGTAAATCTTAACATTCTATCATCATCAGTTCCTTCATAATTATTACTAGGACTATAATGATTATAGTTATATTGATCATCTCTTTGTTCAACAGAAACTGAAAACTCTCCTTGAGCACACGTGTTTGTGCCGTTGTTTAGATATTCGTTTCGTGCTTGCACTGTTGTAGAAAACAACGCAAAGAAAACACTAACGATTAAGATCCTTAATATCATATGAATGTTCCCTTACTTGATCTGCTAATTGTCTATACAGATTTTCAGCCATTTCCCAAGTTGCTTCTGCAGCTGATAATCTTGTTTGTATTCCTGTTACTTTTTCTTTAAGATCTTTAATATCTCTATGCATTTCAGTAAGTGTGGCTTTATTTGCTTCAATTGTATCAGTTAAACTTAATACATATCTAATAGAAGTAAAAGTTCCGGCTAGTATTGCTGCTATAACCGGAACAATTACTATATTCTTTTTAATCCACTCAAATTTACTTTGTGATGTCTTTGTTTTTTTAGCCATTAAATGTACATCCTGCTAGTCCTGCAAAGACTATTATTAAACACAAAATTATTATAACCCAGTTCATAGTTCTTAAAAACTTTAACCTTCTCGCCCTTTCAACCCGAAGTGCTTTAAGCCTTCTTAAGGTTCTGTACTTCATACAGCCCCCTTTGTTAAATGATTATTTAGGTAGATATTTATTGTATTGGGATACAATCCAATGAGCAATATTCTTGCCTGTTTGGACAATCCTGTTCCAAATTAAAATAAGTCTTCGTTTCATTTTTTCTCCTTAATGTCATAGAAGAATCTATCAGAATCTTCTGTTATCCATTTATCCGTATCTTCAACACTCCATTCAGTCGTTTGGACTTTCCAGTCTGGAACTTCATCTTTTACAGTAAAAGAAGGTAGGTCCCATAGTAATCGATTGTTTGGTTGTGCTGCATAATTACCATCATTTAAGGCAAGTATGTGTGCGCACTTATGCTCGTGCGGTATCTCCGAATGATCGGCGTTTAGTATATTAGCTTCAGGATGACCAAAGTCAACTGTAAAAAGGTACTTTCCTCTGTGAAATTTCTTGTCTTTTCCGTAGAATTTACCGGAAACTCCGCCTAAAAGATCCCAAGTAGTAATAGCAGGATAATAACTGAAGCAATTCCAAAGCTGTAGCTCATCAAGTCTATATCTCGGAACAGTTTGTACGTTAAAGCCTTTTTGAATAAAGGCGCTAATTGGGAGCCTATAAAAGACAGCACCATTTTCCATAATTGCATGAAACAAAATAGCACGCCCTGTAAGCGATGTAATACCAAAGATAATGCAGTCTTCAGCTTCTCCATGGTGTAATTTGAGATCATATAAATATTCTCTTCTTATCTGTGCGTATTGTAAAGGAATATTTGCATTTAAGTAAGCCATAAAAAATCCTCATTTTATCTCTCCCCAATTTTTTCCACTATCATAGTCTACTTTATTAGGGACCTTTAACTCAACTGCTGATTCCATTATCTTTGTAATTTCTTCAGCTTTTTTATCTGACTCCACTGATATATCAACTTCGTCATGAATTTGAATATGAGGTACTATACCATTTTCATATAAAGCTACCATACTTTTTTTCGTCATATCAGCCGCAGATCCTTGTATCAATCTGTTCAAGGCTTTGTAAGTAAAAGCTCTTTTTAAATAATCTCCGTATTCTTTTCTGGCTGCTTCTAAAGGTAAAGGTTTATAAACTCCAAATTGAACTGGTTGCCATAACTCAAAATGACATGCACGTCCTAGTAAAGTTCTTATCTTTCCTCTATCATCTGCTTTTCTAGATACTTGATCCATCAATTGTTTTACAAATGGTGCTCTTGAATGATACCTTGAAATTAATTGTTCAGCTGATGCTTTCATTAAACCTAGTTCTGCCATCAATTTATTTTTACCCATACCATACATTAGACCTAAATTAATTGTTTTGGCTTGCTTCCTTTCTATCCCTGCCATATCGGCCACGACCTGATGGAAATCAGCGTCTCCGGCCTTGTATGCGTCTACAATTTCATCAACTCCAGCTAAATTCTGCAGTTTTGCGTAATGTACTAAAATTCTAGGTTCTTGTTGTGAGTAGTCAAATGAACCCCATTTACATTTTTCTTCAGGTATAAATATAGATCTAATCATTGGTCCTAATTCTTTATGTCTTGCAGGTATTTGTTGTAGATTTGGATTTGACATACTAAACCTACCAGTTACTGTACCACCAGCATCAGATCTAATCTGATTTATATCTGCGTGTATTCTTCCTTTGTTTTCATGTTTAAATATTGTTTCTATAAATGTAGTGTTAGCTTTATTTATTTCTCTACAGTTAGCAATTTCTTTTGCAATTGGATGAGGATGGTTAGCTAAAAAGTTTTTGGTAAAACTTGGTGCACCTGTTTTTGCTGTTCTATCATAAGGTAATTTTAATTTATCAAATACTTTTGCAATAGAAGCTGCAGCCCATATCTCTACATTTACATCAGTTAATTTTTTTATTTTATTTAATATCTCTTTCTCTTGTTTGGATAAATGTTTTTTAATTTGTGTTGCTCTTTCTAAATCTACTCTTACTCCTTTAAATCTCATATCAACTAAACAAGGAAATAATTTTAATTCTAAATCAAATATAGATGTAAGTTCTTGAGAATATAGTTCTGTTTCTAATCTTTGCCATAAATTTAATGTAGCTTCAGCATCTTGTTCTGCGTATTGACCCACAAACATTGCAGGAAGTTTCCATAAGTCTTTTTTGGGATCCACTTCCCATGCTTTTGCTGCTGCTTGTAAAACTTTTTCGTCTTTACCTTTACCAACATATTCCTTTGCTAATGAATTTAATCCATATGATAATCTATTTTCATTTATTAATGATGCAGCTATCATTGTGTCCACAATCTTACCTTTTATTTCTAAACCAGCTGCTCTTAACCAACACACATCATACATTGCGTTGTGAAAAATAAATGTTTTATCCGATCTTCTAAATAAATCTTTAAGCCACATTAACACTAGATCTTTATCCATGTTGCCACCATGGTCATGACCTATTGGAAAGTATCCAGACCATCCTTCTACGGCTAGTGCAACACCAGCAATATGGCCTTTTCCTACTACATTACCTGATCCTAGTTCTTTTAATTGAGGATCATAGGTTTCTAAGTCTACGGCTATTTCAGCGTACTGTGTTAAATCTTTAAGTTCATCCGGCATTACCCACTCTGTTTCAGGGGTAAATAGAGGAGGTTGTACTGTTCTCATTTTTTTAGTATCTCCTCTACCGCCTTAAGAATTTCTTCCACGGTCCACGTTCCTTTTATTCTTTTTTGTTTGTCTTCTTCCACTTAGCATACCCTTCTGACCAAGTTTCCTTAGTCGTTTCTTTTCTATCTCCTTCGAGTTTACATTCGCCGGCGATAGCCATATAAGCTGCAGCATCAATGTATGTATCAGCATGAGGATTACCAAACTTAGCTCTCGCTATTTTTAATAGTCCTAGCATGATAGCAGCATCGTGTGCTGTGATTTCTTTATCTAAATAAGCAGACCATAACTTAGCAATGTTTCCATGATTAATTACTTTATCTCCATAGTCTTTTGCTCTTGGTCCACATATTAACTTGATGGCTGTTTCTAAATATTCTTTCGTTAAGTTTCTCATAATATATAAGCTCTATCAAAGTTTTTTGGATCTACAATATGCAACTCTTTTTTAGATCTAGTTGTTCCTGTATAAAATAATCTATGTAATTCATCAGGATCATAACTAAATGTTTCTAGTGCTGCATTGGTTAGATCTTGTAGTATTAAAACTTTCTCCGCTTCTCCTCCTTTCGCTCCATGTATTGTTGACATTTTAATTCGAGGATTAGCGTTTATCTTCTCACCGTTAGCCCTCATATTCCTTATATAGTTTTCTGTAAAATTATCAAGTCCTTCAAATGATTCATACCAAACTCTATCTGTGAGTAAGCCATAATCTGTCATACATTCTTTTAAAGTATATTTTTCTTCTGAATGAAATAATTTTCCTTCTCTAAATCCGTCTGCCACATTTGTGCCTAAATATTGATATATATTTTTCACCTCGATGTGTGTCAGCATTGCACCTTTTCTCCAATGCTCCCAATTTTGCAAAGCCATTAAAAGTTTTACATCTATAGAATTTCTACCTTTGTATTGATAATACCATCCACGTAGTTCACATAATTCCTTAATGTCATCAAGGAAATGGTTGGCTGAGGCCAGCACTAACCAATTTCCTTGCGACATATCAACCTGTGTTACGTCCGAGTATCTCCTCAGCACCCCCTCTTCTCCTCTCGGCTTGTACACCTTGTTGAATCTGTTTTGCACTTTACTTATTATTCTTTGTGACAATTCATGTATAGGACCACCTGGTATTCTGTATGATTGATCTAAAGTTTTAATATTATCTACTTCTTTTTTTAAAGATATAAAGTGATCAACATCAGCACCAGCCCACTTAAATATAGCTTGGTCATCATCCCCGGCGATGTATGTTTTATCTACATCTTGCCAAATTTGTCTAACCATTTCCCATTGAATTTTAGATAAATCTTGTGCTTCATCTATAAATAAAACTTTAAAGTTTGATTTAATTTTCTTTTCAATAAATTCTTCTATTAAGTCTGTAAAATCTTTAAGTCCTTTTTCGGCTTTAAATTTTTTTAGTTCCTCGCTCAGTAGATAAAGAGTATTTCTCTCAACATCTACAATATTAGTACGTGAGTCATAGTAATCTAATAGATCCATACGTTTAACTCGTGCTGTATTTATAATGGTTAAGTATTCATTATCAGAGTTAAAGGTACCATCTTCATTTGAATATTTAGCTGTCTTAATTGGTAAACCACATTTTTCTCCAAACTCTCTATAATCAGCTGGAGACATCATCTTTTCTTTTGTTGCAGCTAATTTGTGAAATGCATAAGAGTGTAGAGTTCTAAAATTTTCTAGATCGCTTTCTTTATCTAATTCAAATTTAGTAGCCGCTCTCTCTGCTGCTTCATTCGCAGCTTTTCTTGTAAAAGAAAAATATCCAATTTGTCTAGGACGTATTCCGTCTTGGATAAACTCGTCCACTAAATTCAACAACGTTGTTGTTTTTCCTGTTCCTGGTGGACCCAGTATTATTGTTTTCATATTTTTTTAGTTTCCTTTTCATTATTTTATTTTGTGCTTCTAATTGATCTAACCTACTTCGTAGACTCCATAATTGTTTTCTGTATCTTAAACTCCAATTAATTCCTATTTCAGATTGTGCCATTTATTTTCCTTTGTATATATTGTTCATGACGTCTTGCTTTTACTTCAGGGCGTTGACCATATTTATAATCCCACCACTGTCCTTTCCTACTCTTTCTCCATTTAAGTCTAGATCTTCTTTTACTTTCGCAATCAGCATAAATAGCCATTAAAACGTTTCCTCCTGATATTTTACTGAAGATAAACTTGCTTCTATTTTCTTCATTGCTTTAACCTTAATGAGTCTTGGATGTTGTTTTTTTATTTCTACTCGAACTTCATCTATAAACACATCAAGTTGTTTTATTAGATTACCTGTTTTAGTTTTATCTAATTCCCAATTATTCTTTTTACAAAAATTAAAAAAGTCTTCCATTCTAAAATATGTGTACTCTCTACTACCATCCGTAAAAGGTAGTTTATTAAGTACATCATCCATAGTTCTTGCATTCTGTCTGTTAGTTGTCCAGTCTTGTAATAAATCTAGAATTTCATTTGTAGGATCTAATGATTGTAATGGTTCTACTTCTTGTAGATTTTCGAGTAATGGTTTTAGATATAGTTGTTTCCAATCTTTAGGTTTAGGTACAGGTACAACAAGGTTAGCTTGATCAAGACATGCAAGTGCGAATAGTGGTGAACTATATAATTGTTCTGATTTTAATTCTATTCTGTTGTCATTAACACTTAAAAACCATTGTGGTGGTTTAGATGTATATTTTGTAAGACTACCTAGTACAGGCATTTCTTCTTCTCCATAACCAACACCAAATCGTTTAGTTCTACACAGACCTGATTGACATACTGAATTTATAGGTGCATCTTTACATCTATATTTATCATAACCTTTTCTACTGACTGATTTGATTAATTGTTGTACTTCACTATTACTTAATGGTGGAGTTACATAATTTTGGTTTGCTTTAACTAATTCATCTTGCCAAGAATCTGGTTTTGCTTGTTTGTAGTATACGGCTATATTAAATAAAGCATTGTTTCTTGCACCTTCTCCAAAACCTTGAATAGCTAATTTATTTAAACAAGGTGGGCCATCAGGAAATGCATCAACATTTTTTGTTTCTTCTAATTTTATTTCTTCTAGTTTAGTTTGAACATACTTGTCATACATAGAATAGAATGATTCTAAACTAACTGCTTTACCATTATCATCTAATGCATAACGTAAGCCATTCATTTTATTATAATAGGGTAGGTTTAAAAAGTTTCCTGTATCCCCACGTTCAACTAAAATTTCTGTTTGTTTAGGAAAAATTTCACAACCTTCTCTTCCTAATGTTTTTGCCATCTTCTTTAATGTGTTTTGCATTCTGATGGCAGGCACAAAGTCTTTAGTAAATAAAAACACGTGCGCACCACCAGATTTGCTCCTACATACAACAAGAGGTAGTTTTAAATTTCTTATGCGAGATATAAGATCATGATGATTGAGATTATACTCATCGATATCAATGCAGCCCCACTTACAATCATTGGACTCGGTAATTGGGATAATTCCCAATGCAGGACCTTTACCTTCGATATGATTTTTCCATAAATCATCACTAACATTTTTTCTAACAATAAATGCTTTTCCTTTTTGTTTTCCATTTTCGGCTTTATCTCCTTTTTGATATTGTCCATAGGCTATTTTCAAACCTTCAAATATATTCTTAAACTTTTCTATCATTCTATAATTCCTTTATTCTTACGGGGCGAGTCCAGTCTCCCTTCGTCGCCCCTATTTTCACTAGCTGAGTGAAACTTTTAGTACGGAGTATCGCTCACTGTACTTCTCTCTTCCTTAGAATGTTTTGTATTAACAGTGCCTTTCATAACACTTTCACCAAAACCTTTTGCTTGCTCATAAAGAGGTCTAGCTTGAACTGGACCTACTAATGATACATTCCAACCAAACCAAGTTCCCTTGTCATTTGATTGTTGTACAGTTTTTAAGTGGTACATATGTGAAAACATTCTTGGGTTGAACATATTCCCATCCTTCCCTTGTAACTGTATTGATTTCATTAATGAGTTCCAAGTTTTACTGATTCTTAATTGTGTAGATTTCATTGTTATCAATGCTGTTGAAGCAGCTTTGTCTTTAACAACTACTACATAATATGAAGCAGTATTCTCAAGATAGTTCCCGTTTTTTAATCTATCTTTATTAATAGAATCACGAGTTGCCTCGTTTATAATAGGACTGGTTCCGGCATGTACTGCAACTGGTGCACCACTACCTTCCCCTCTATCTTTCCATTCAATGTATTCTCTCTTGTATGCACAAGGGATTACATTGATTCCTTTTACTCCATCGTAAAGTTCGTTAGTCACGGTATTATAGATCATACCTGGTTTGGCACCTTCTACATACTTCGCGTCTCTCTCATTTACCTGTGGAGAAAGCTGTCCCAAAATTCTTAGAAAAGGTAATGCTAGGTCTTGTGAACCTATATTATCTGTTCCAGTTTTTGCGTCAGCTTCAAACAAATCTACACTAGGTAAATTCGTTTTCATTTTTGTAACGTTTCCTGTTTCGCTTTTCATGTTTCTCCTTTCGCTATTCACGTTTAACGTTTCATTTTAGTTTCATCCTTCACAAACAAGTGAAAGATGTCAGGAGGCATGTCAAGTCCGGACTCAACACGCTCCCTATATAGGGCCTTCAATGTCATAGGCTCAACCTTCTCTCGTTGGCTGGGCTCATATCCATTGTTGACCGCAAGGTTCAGCAAATGCGTCGCCTTGTTATCTTCGCCTTTACCAAAAGTCACAGCAACCTCATTTTTAATGATGTCACCTAACCCCTGGTCTCGAAGCCATTTATAAGCTGCGGCTTTCTTTTCCGGATCTTTCGGTAGTGTACAACTATATTTTTTATTTACTTCAATAGTTGTGCCGTCAGCTAATTTCAAAGATTTCAACCCTTGTTCTGCTAAAATGTGGGGTATTACCTCTGAATTAATTTTGTTAAATTTTTCTTTTAATGCTTTAGTTTGTTTTTCAGATACTTCTATTTGTATTTGCAACTCTTGCATTTGACTTATATGCACAGATAAAGAATCTAAATCTGTTGATTCAAAATCATCACTTTTATCTGCTTCAAAGTCTATTCCATTGTTCTTACTCATTTTTATCCTTTCTGATTGAGATCGAATGCTATTGGATAGTATTTAGCTTCTCTTCGATCCCATTTCAAGAGGTTAAATACTCCATTGGTATTATCACTAACTATTGCTGTAGATATACCAATGATTGCAGGGTCCCCAGTTAACAAAATATAATCTTGTTCTCTAAAATCCCTTAAATTTTTTCTCATTTTAAACACAAAAGGTGATGATGAAAAAACAACTTGTGATTCTGGACCATACAAAGGCAAACAAATAACTAAGTATCCATAATCGGATGCACTTAATATATTTATGTTTGCAGGTGGATGTTGCAATACATAGACAAAACTTTCTTCTGGGTTCTCTTTATGAAACTTTAAGAACTCTTCCAGAGACTTTGGTTTATATAATTCAAATATTTTATTCTTCATTCTTTTTGCTCTTGACTTCTTATATGGGAATCTCTATATACTTGTCAAGTAGAAAGTATAAAAAAATGAAATATAAATTTAAGACAAAACCTTATAAGCATCAATTAACTGCATTAGAGAAATCGTGGGATAAAGATGAATATGCATACTTTATGGAGATGGGTACCGGTAAATCAAAGGTACTTATTGATAATATTGCTATGCTATATGATAAAGGTAAAATAAATTCGGCAATCATTATAGCTCCTAAAGGTGTATATCGCAACTGGTATTCACAAGAAATTCCAACACATATGCCTAGTCATATACCTTATAAAACGGTACTATGGACTGCTTCGACATCTAAAGCAAAGGATAAAGAGTACCAAAAACTATTTGAAATTAATTATGACCTTCACATCCTTATAATGAATGTTGAGGCATTTTCGACAAAAAAAGGCCACCTTTTTGCCACAAAGTTTCTAAACACAAGAAAATGTTTAGTCGCTGTAGATGAATCTACAACTATTAAGAACCCCACTGCCAAAAGAACTAAAGCCATCACTCAGATAGCCTCTATGGCCCGTTATAGACGTATTTTGACGGGGTCTCCGGTCACTAGATCACCTTTAGATCTATTTAGTCAATGTAATTTTTTAGAACCAGAATTACTAGGTTTTCAAAGTTATTATGCATTTAGACAAAGATATGCACATATGGTTAGTAGAAACTTTGGTGGTAGACAAGTACAAATTGTAGGTAGTTATAGAAGATTAGATGAATTATCTGAAGCTATAAAACCATTTTCATATAGAGTGTTAAAAGAAGATTGTTTAGATTTACCTGACAAAATATATATGAAAAGACAAATAGAACTTACACCTGAACAAAAGAATCATTATGCAGCTATGAAATCTATGGCACTTACTGCATTAAAAGGTAAAACAGTTAGTGCACCACATGTATTGTCACAACTAATTAAACTACATCAAATATCTTGTGGTTTTATGAAACTAGATAATGGTCAAATAGAAGACATAAAGAATAGACGATTAGACGAACTTATGGATGTATTAGAAGAAGTAGAAGGTAAAGTAATTATATGGGCTAATTACATTTATGACATAGAAAAGATAGTTAAGACTATAATTAAAGAATATGGAGAAGAATCGGTTGTAGATTACTATGGAGCCATTGCTTCAGAACAAAGACAAAAAAACGTAAAAGAATTTCAAGATCCGCGCTCCAAGGTCAGATTTTTCGTGGGTAATCCACAGACAGCCGGGTATGGTTTAACGTTAACTGCGGCTAATACGGTTATATATTATTCTAATGGATATGATTTAGAAAAAAGATTGCAATCAGAAGACAGAGCGCATAGGATTGGACAAAACAAGTCTGTGACCTATATTGATTTGATTGCGGAAAAGACTGTCGATGAAAAGATAGTTAAAGCATTAAGAAAAAAAATAGATATAGCATCAGAAATCATGGGTGAGGAGCTGAAGGAATGGATCTAAAAGAAGATGAATTCCTTTTTACAATACTAATGTTATTAGTATGTTATGTAGGCTTTAAAATTCTTGGTTGGATGTAGTGGAAAATATTGTGACAATTACTTTATTAATATTAACTTTGTTTGGAAAAATCGAATATCACACATTTGAAATACCAAACACAAGAGAGGACTATCATGGTTTAGATGGCATAAGCTGGAGTGATTCTAATTCTATAGTGTGTGGTAGTTGGTATGAAAGAAATGTTAAAATTACAGAAAGAAAAACTAAATACGTTAAAGGACAAAACTTATACATTCATAAATGGAATGGTAAAAATGTTGTTGGCTACATTTGTGGTGGTCACGAGTATATAAAGTAGTGGGATTTTATAGGACGAGCTAATTTTTACCGAAAATTAGAAATGAGTGTGGGCAAGGATTAGAATCCAAAAGGTTCTACTTTTCTCACCCACGAACCTAAATTACTATTCTAACCAAGGTTTGTAAACAACCTTGCCGTCTTCTCTCATAGCCCGAAGACATTGATTTCTATTGTGATTAGTTGAGTATGAACAATGTATCCAACCCGAAGTAGGTTCGTTGTCTCGATAAAATTCTAAAATAAGTTGGTCAAATTCTAATTCGTTTTTAATCCAAGTCGCAAGTTCTCTGTTATCTACACCTGGTATTTCAAAATCAGCTGCAGCTGCATCATCATCAGCTACATGTTGGCTGTTAACTGAACTTCCAATCTCTATGCACAGCTGGGCACAACGAAATCCTGATGATATAATTAATGGTTTATCAAAATGAGATCTGACTGGTTGTAAAATGTTTACTGCTAGCGCTTTTAAATTTTCTATTTGTTTAGGATTAGGGTTATTATTAATACCTTTTCGTTCAGCCGTTTGTGACTTTGTCAATTCATCTAAGGTTATGTTTGCTGTAAGTTTCATCCGAGTAAATAATTAATTAGTTGAAGTGCTACAGCCCCCACAGTAGCCAAAAGAACCCAATAGATTTTATCTATCTTGCCACCCAATTTATGTATACCACTATGCATGTGTGATAAATCTCGTTTAACGCCTTTAATATGTCCATATAAAGACACAATATGCTCTCTAGTTGTTTTAGGTTCTATCGCCATTAACTTGTTAAATTCCTTTGTTTGAGTCTTATAAGTTGCTCGCTTGGTGACAATAACGCTGTCTCTGTGGAAGTCAACCCTGATTGTGAGTTAATTTGTGACACATTTTGTTGAGTGTTTACTACGGGAGTAGGTGTTGGTCCTAAAGGTGGTGTTTGAGGAAGAGAAGTTGTTTGATTTTCGTTTTGTCTTTCATCAAATATAATATCTTCTTGTCTAACTTCAGGTTCAGGATCAGTGGTAATATCAAAAGGAAATATACCATTAAGATCTGAATTTTTTAAATAAGTTTTAATTTCATTTAATTCTTTTTTAGGAT
>VTLG01006537.1_pt1 | contig 13277 bp, 13 predicted proteins | sample 4694571 | NCBI WGS metagenome assembly VTLG01 (sample SAMN12604809, study PRJNA352737) | marine metagenome | biome: ENVO:00000447; feature: ENVO:00000209|ENVO:00000569|ENVO:01000036; material: ENVO:00002151; isolation source: viral sequences binned using virsorter ... | reverse complement strand
AAGTATTTGTGTCTGATGATTCATCACTCACTGCAATTTGCGATGCTGAACCAGCTGATATATCTCCTACATTAATCCAATTAATTTGATTTCCAGTTGAAGATAGTACTTGTCCTGAGTTCCCATCTTGTCCGTCTTTGTCTTGTAATGCTCCATCTATTCTAATATAATTACTCGTCCCAGATTGTATAATGTTTCCATTTACAGTTAAACCTGTGAGAGTTCCTAAAGATGTGATGTTTGTTTGTGCTGCTGTAGTGACAGTTCCTGCTGTAGTTGCTGAAGTTGCAGTCGCAGCGTTACCAGTTGTATTTTGATTCAGTGTTGGTATTCTTGCAGCATCAAGTTGTCCTGATGTAATTTTAGATGCTGGTAAACTAGGAATCCTATCCACACCCAATGTTCCAGAATTTACATTGGATGCTGCGATAGATCCAGTGATTGAACCTACAGTTAATAAATTACTACTTGGATTATATTTTATACCTGCATCAACTCGAACTGGATTATTACCACTACTCGTACCCATAAAGGCAACAAACTGATCTGCGTTTGTTGAATTTAAATTCGTTCCAACATTTACAGCATTCGCAGTGCTTCCTTCTGATGGATCAATCCATTGAAGTCCGCTTCCCGTTGATGATAAAACTTTTCCTGATGACCCTATATTACCAGAAGTATCTTTAATACCACCGACAGCATGAATAATACCAGTTGTATGAAGAAGATCTGAAAATGTTCCAATTCCAGTTACATGTACATGAGATGAAATACCTACACCATATTTCTCTGAATCAGATCCAATACCTACAACAGTTTCCTGACCTGCAGCATTATCTAAAACAAATGGATGAAATATACTTCCTGACATTTTTTATTCTTCGGTGTAAATTATATCACCACGTAACTCAGCAAGTTTTGCAATTGCTATCGACTCAATACAAGTCCAATAAGTTTCACCGCTTACCATATTCTCATCAGTAAAATATTCTGCAATATCTTCTTGCAGATATTGTAACTCTCTTAACTGGTGTCTTTTGATTTGCATAATTTGCTGGCAAGATGTTTTTATTTAGGTTTACCTTGTTCCATTATTGTATCGCTTTGGTACTCAACCGTCAACCTATCAACATCTTTTCTCTCACCATAAACAATATAACTACAATGAATCAAAGCATTACTAAAGTTTCGCACTACAATTTTATTTTCAGCAAGTGTATAGTGTAAGTATTGATAATTTCCAATTGGAGTTAAATGTACTGTAATTGTTTTAGAATCAACTAAATCTTTCCAGTAGTTAGGAAGATTAATTATCTGACTATCTTCTAAAACACCTCGATAATATACACCTATCTCTGGCCCTTCAAGAGATGCGTGAGCAAGACGATGACCCTTTCCTTTTGATGGATGTTCAATGTCAAATAACTTACTGGTAGCAACGATTGAACTTGACCAAGTAGCAAATCCAGCTCGCATTGTGCCACTGATTGTTAAATTACCTGTGACGATTGCACTACCACCAACATATAGTGGCATACTACTACCACCAAATACTTCCAAACCATACTTAGTTTTATTATCTCCATTGAGTATAGTATTACCAGAAACAAAAAGAGACAAATTTCTATCTGCTTGAACTGATGTTGAATCTGCTGTTCCAATTGTAACTGTTGCTACTCCACCTCTATCTTCACAATCACCAAAGATAGATGTGCCAGCACAAGTAAAAATTCCAGATTTAGTATACCTTCTTTGTAAAGGTAATGCTTTTGAGTGGTCTGGAGTTCCTACATGAAGACCAATTGTTTGAATTTCTACGTTTCTTATTGACATAATTTATCTCTATTCTTCAATTATTCCGTCTACTATATCCCACTCAGTTTTTAATTCTTCGTGGAAGTCACATACGTCTGGATCGGTTGCACAACTAGTTTCAATGTCTTGTTTGTCACTATGTAAAGTCATAGTTCCTCCACAAACAATTCTTCTATTCTCATTAGTATTTTCTGTGAAATTAGCAGATTCAATACTCAAATCCTTTCCAACATCGATTGACATATTTCCGTGTGCAATTAAATTCATATCCCCACCTGCTTCCAACTGAATATTTTTTAATGCTTTAATATTAACTGTTCCTTGAGCAGATTCAATATGAATCACACCATTTTTTGCATAAATTACAATACCTGCTTCACCATCATTATCAAATCCACCTCCACCCTTTTTTCTACCCTCTGTAACTAGTTCTAGAGATGCATTACCTAATACTTTTGCATTACCAGTATTGGTAAACAAAATTCCTTGGCCAGATTCGGTATCTAATTGATACTCTGCAAGATCATGTTTTGCAAGATCATTTCCACCAGTAACTTCAAAAGTTGGATAACCTCTACGATAATAATCTTTTAATCTTTCAATTTGTGTTCCAACTTCTGCCTCAATTAATTTTTTAAGTTCTTCTTGAGTCAAACCCTCCGCATATCTACCGAGAGTTGGTTTTCTTTCTATTTTTTTAAACTTAATTTGGTCGTGTTCAGCCATTAGTAACCTCCTCCATATCCACCACTACTAGGTGGAGTTGAGTCACTTGAATCAGATGTAGTTGAAGTGTCAGTGGTTGGAGTTGTATCAGTCGTAGTAGTTGAAGTTGTTTGTTCCGTTACAATTGTTGGAGTTGTGTCCACAGGTGTGGGTGTCTCAGTAACCTCCGTAGTTTCTGGAGTTGCATAACTAGATGTTTGTGATATCACTGCAGGTTGTCCTAAACTCTCTTCCATTGTATCATAAATTATTGAATCTGACCCACTATGTGTTGCTCCTGTCATCTTTAATCCATTTGACATCACATGATAAGGCCCAGAATAAGCAACACCATTTACAAATCCAACTACTTCTTTATTGTCACCAATACAATCAATAACTTGTTCAATTCCAACAAGTGGTCTTGCTCTTCTTTCCTCTGCACCAGTATCAGTTGTAAATTGAGGTGTGAATGACATAATTGGAATTACCTCTGCACCAACCCCTGTTGCTGTGCTAAATCTTGCTATTGGGAAACGATTATATTCAGCATTAAAATCATCAGGAATTGTTACATCTAAAACTTCTCCATCTGGAGAGGTGATAATTGGGAACTCGTTGTCTCCAATTATAACTGTATCATCTGGACTATAATTAAATCCTGGTGTATCTAAGAATATATCTTCAATTGTTCCAACAACATTAGTTCCGATTCCAACTGATTCATTATCTGTTGTGTTTAAACAATATCCATATCCAGTTTTCATCAATACTACTTTTTGAATAACTCCATCTTTTACTAATGGTCTAGCAAAAGCACCCTTTCCATTTCCAGTATTATCAACTACAACTAAACCTGTTGTCTCATCATATCCACTACCACCTTTAATAACTTCAATTGAGAATATACGATTATCATTTCCAACTATTGGTAGTAACTCTGCACCTGTTCCTGTTCCAGATACTTTAACAATTGGTGGTAAACATTTAGGATAGATAAATCCTGGTGGTGTTGGAGTTATATCATCTTGGTTTGTTGGATTTCGAACTCTATTATTACACGCATCAAACGCAAGATTTTGTGCACCAAATAATGAAGTTTGGGATAATGCACTCTCAATTGATCCGAGTCCTAGTGGGCCTAACACACTATCAGCATCACTTATTGCCTGTGTTGCATCGATTGTATCCTGTAACGGAACTCCATTTACACTTACGTCACTTACATCTTCTCCACCAATTACTCTTTCTCTTGCATTATCCAATCCCTTTGATATACCACTGAGGAAATTAATTTTTGAAACTTGGTCGTCCCAATCATCGGGAGCCGCTGGTATTACACCACCACCATTTTTAGAACTCCAACTTTTTGATGGTTTGCATTCTTCTGCTCCACAGGCATCAAGGAAATTTAATATTCTCTTTGCCATTGCACCTGCACTTCTTAAAAGACCAGTTATTGATGACAAACCTCCAAGTAACCAACTAAGACCACTCATAATAGTGCTTAAACCTTTCTCAAGTGTATCAAAAATCTTTGCAAAAATACCAGATACAAATTGATCAATCGCACAGAGTGCTCCATTTACAATTTTACCAAGAAGATTGTTAAACATATTTTTTAGAACAGCACCAATTCCACCAAGAACATTTTTGAATACACAACCAATTAATCCTAGAATACCTCCAGCTGCTTTTTGCGAACCTTTTTCTACATTTTTTTTCTGTCTCTCTTTTGATGTTTTTTGTTTACCAAGCATCTTGGCAAACTTTTTATTTAATTTTTTAATTATTTTCTTCCGAATATTATTAACTGTTCCTGCAACCAATCCTGACATTTTCTCCTTAATCAAGTCAAGTTCATAATCCATGTTAACAAGTTCATTTGTTATAGGATCAATCCAAGTTCCAAGATTATTATTTAACTTCTGAGTTTTTTCTAAAAAATCATTGACTATTTTTCTTGCTCTATTTACTGTATTTTTTTGACACTTATCAATAGATTCAATTTCTATTGTTGCATTTATTTCTAAAATTTGAGATGCAAGATTTTGCTTTCCTTTATACACATAAATTGAGGAATCAAACTTAGGAAAGTCTTCAAATACATCTTTACTGTATAGATGTGGTTTATATTTACTTGTGTCAAAAGTATATGAAAATAAATTATCACTTGAATTGCCAGGTGGACTATTTCTTTGTCTTTTATTTTCTACCTGTAATTGTGCTTTTGGTAACACTGAAAAGATCATTGGTATCTGACCATCAGGGCCGTCCGCAAAAAATCCCAAAACAGTTTCACCACCAGCAAGACATAAAGTTTCTCCAAAACCTGATGATCCATCACCAACAACTCCAGAGGGAAGAAACCTTGCCCAACGACAATCCTTATCAGGCAACTCACTTTCATCGAAAGTATCATACCCACAAACTCTTATCTTTGCTCGATGTGATTGTTTACCATCAAAATTTAAGGCATCAGCAGTTCCCTTCCAGTGTTCTTGCGGAACAACTTTCGCAAAAAACCATTGGAACCCATCTTTACCAGCAAAGTTAATTGTTTGTAGGGTATCTAAACTCATTAGTCGTCATATACTAAACACTCTGGTTCATCAGGGTGCATTTCACAGAATAATTCCAACACATTAGGATCGTGATGATCACCTGCTTCGATCTCATCGTGGTGATGATCTGCATATACTTCGAGTTCATGTAACTCTTCAAGCATATGTCTCTTCATTGGTTCAGAAGTAGTTGGATCGGCAAGAACTTCCTTGTCGTGTTCGATGTGGTCTTCTATGCTTTTCATTTTTTTACCTCCATGTACAGTATGTACACTAATATTTATACCCCCATCAGTTGATTATTTTCAAACTCCATAAGAATCTCGAATCAACTTAAGATAAGTGATATTTGAATTTGCCTCAATATGATGCCTTAATGCTCTTATCAAGTATTTACCACTTAAATTTGAATCTTGTTCTTTTGCTTGACCATCACTTAAACGAGGGAAACTACATGTTATTATATCACCAACTTTCATATTTACATTCATTGGTATCGAAATGTTTAAAGATTGTGTGAATAATAAATTATATCTTGCTAAAGATTTTGCAATATCGGTTCTTTCTGCGTTTTCTCCACCGCTTGGTTGTAGTCCGTCCTCACCTTGTCCTGTGTTACCATGATCAGATATTCTAAACATATATCTAGACGTACTACCATCAGTTTCTGGAACGTTTGGAATTTTATCTTGTTCACCTAATTTATTATCTTCAATTTCATCAGAAAGATTATAAGTATAGTAACTCATTTCATGTGTCAATACATTAAAGTATTGAGTTTGATTTGTATACATTCCAGTAATTAATGCTTTTCGAATATCTGTATTTTTTTCTACGATATAATTTAAGATTTGGAAATTAGCATCCAATTTATTACTTTCAATTGCACCTAAACCACGCCACTCATATGCTTGTTCCTCAGTTCCATGTATGTCATAATTTATAGTTTTTCCATCAGCACTACCAGTTCCCTCTTGTGTTGATGAAACTAAACTATCAATACTTCTGAAATTATATCCTGCTTTATTTTCATAAAACATAAAACCAGAAGTTCCTTTTGCTTTAGCATTAGTGCTTCCATCTTCTCCATCTTCTCCGCTTGAAGAAGTGACATTCGATATTGATTTTGGGCCTAACCACTGTATTGTATAGAATGGTTTTCTCGTATTACCCATAAAAGAATAAGTATTTGCTGTCGGTTCCGTAAATATTTCTTTCGAAGTGTCCAGTAAATTTCCATCAATTAATAATTCATCTACAATATCACTGATTAATAATGGTGTTTCTCCATCTTTTCCGTATCTTTTTCTACATCTAGTGGTTTCATTTCTAAGATACTCCACAGAGACAAGATGTAAAGTAAACTTTGATGCTTGTCTTTGGTTATCCATTGCACTTACTTTATAAACATACAACTCATTCAAACCAGGAGTTATATCTCCACTTGCGTCTAATTCACCAAATTGAAATCTACCAGACCCAGTTTCAATATCCATTGCTACCATTTCACCACCAGTAATCATCAACTCACTTACGATATTAATTGATGATACCACCTCAATCTTCATTGAAACTGAAGGTGTTAATATGTCCTCGAAGTATTCAATTGATCTAACAGCATTTGATAGTTCTACTTTTCTACCAGATGGTTCGTATGCTAACAGACTATCTGGATTTGTATTCTTTTTTGGTGGGGATTGTAATTGGAAATACTGATACCCAAGTCCTAAAACTGTTTGTGCCATTATGAACCTCCCATCTTCATAAAGAATAAATCTTCAGATGTATTGAAGTCGATATCAATAAACACATCATTGCTTGGTGATTTTAAATCTGATGGTTTAGAAACTATGGGTGCTTTAATATTAGCACTAAATGGAATCATTGATTCACGTCCTTCTGAAAAATTAAATATGTTTACTGATGTATCTTCATCTAACAAGAGTTTCTCTGAATTAAAGTTATTAACACCTGGTTTTCCTTCAAGAGTTCCATCAGCAAGAGGTGTTGGTGTTAGTAACTGTTTAATTATTTCAAGTTTATAATTAGCCATCATTCCACCTATAAATGATCCAAACTTATAGGCTGGACTATTAAAAATTCGATTTGTGAATCTATTGAACTTATCAAACCCACTTAATTTTGGTTGTCCTTTAGGCACATCTGGTGCGGTGAATGATTTATCACCAAAGAAGTTACCCATTGAAGTAAATTTAGAATCACCAGCCCTATTTGTATTAGGGTTAAACATAAATCTCTCACTTAACTTTGGTCTTCTATTAAATAATTTCATTGGTTTACCATCAGACTCATCAAATAGTCTATTAATTTCAATTAAGTTATCAAGATCATCACTAGAGAGATCTCCCCCAAGAACTTTCTTAAAGTTTTCAAAATTTTTATCATTAATCCTTGCGGGTTCTATGTTCATGCCCATCAGTTTTTTAAGATCAATATTCTCATCAAAAGGAGTTTGTCCAGATCTTGGCGGTGTTGGTCTAAATCCTTTTGTAATTTCTCTATTTGATTTTCCACCAACATCATCAGAACCATAGATACCGATATCTATCGAACCTGTTTTTATATCAAATCCTGGTTTCTTTAAATTGGGATTTAGTAATTTTTTCCCTTTTTTCAAATTCTCAGCATTTATTCTGTCTACAGGGTTATCGAATATTTGTGGTCTTTCTGGTGGGGTTATCTTACCACTACCTGCACCTGCACCAACAGGTTGTTTAACTGTAATATTTGTAGTGCTCAAAGTTTTTTTCTTTACTCTATTTTTATTGTAGGCTCTCTCTTGATTTACAACACTTTCCTTTACGCTCTCCTTTGATTTTACAATTTTATTTCTTCTCTCCCTATTAAAAATATATTCTTTTCCAAGATTTGTTTTTCTGTAAGGTGCTGGTTTACGACCCTGTTCAAACTTAAATTTTTTAAAAGGTAAAGTTATCCCAGTCGCAGCACTTGAAGTTTGTATAGCTTTCTTCCTTTGACTCTCAGCCTCTAATTTTGCTCTTTGTAATGCCTTTGGAATAAAACTGGTTTTAATTTTATTATCATCATCCTTTCCTCCACCAAAAGCACCACCAAGAAGACCTAAACCTAAGATACCAAAAGCACCTGCACTTGTTTTCTTTTCTTTTTTTATTTGTTGTTCTTCAAGATCCTTTGTATTCTTTTTTATAAAATCTAAAAAAGTTTTATAATCACCTTTTCTATCAAACTTTAATCTTGATACTTTACCTTTTCCTGATTCTGAAAGTGGTTTTATTTTTTCAGAAATATTTTTTACTGGTGAGGTTGAAAATAACATCTATCTATTCTACATGTATACATTAAGAACACTTTTTGAAAGAGATCTTTCCATTACTAAATCTTCATTTAACGGACTCAAAAATTTCATGCCCAAGAAACCACCATCTGCTGAATCACCCACAATTTTTTCACCAGTATTTTCTCCACCATTATTGTTATTTCCACCATTCTTATTGATAACATTTACTTTTGATTGTTTATCAGAAGATTTATTTATTTTTAAGTACAGTTCATTGAAATTTTTTAAAATTTCTTTGTTTGCATTTATAAGAGGCAACCCCTCCATGCTGTCAGACACAAGATTTTTTTCATCAAATTTTTCTTTGTTTTCTTTTGCCTTTATTGCATTTAATAAATCTATATTAAATCTTAGTCTATCATCACTAGCAGTGCCAGCAAAATTTGTTGACCTCATTGCTTCTGCTTTAAGTGTAGCCAAATCATTGTCACTCATAATTTTGTTTAATCTATTCAATCTTTGCTCTGGACTCATACCACTGTAACCAGTAAATCCCACACCTCTCTGTGGATCAATGCCAAGTGCCCTTGTTAAAAATAATCTCGTAGCAGCAGCAGTGGCATCTTTACTCTGTATTACTCCTGTTTTTAAATATTTTTTGTCTCTCTTTAAGGCATTTATGGCATTGTCAATGTCTGCTGTTGATTTTCCTTCTTGTTTTGCTTTAGCCTTATCTTGTTGTAGTGTTGTTATGTCTGCATCAATTACACTTATGGTTTCATTCAATGCCTTTTTGTATGCTAAATCTGGATCAATATCTGGATCATTTTCAATTATTTCTTCTCTTCTTGCAGAAACTTGTTTATCAAGTATTCTTGCCTGTTCTAAATCTCCTGGTCTTGTAAGATTAATCAATGCAAGATCTTTGACAATTTCCTCAACAATTGGTCTCAAATTTGAAATATTATCTCGTAAAAATCTAAAAAATTCTGGTGCATTTCTAATTAAAAAATATCCTATTCCACCAAGTGCTAATCCTGCAAGAGTAATTAATAATGCCTTACCAAAAATACCCCCAAATATAGTTGCACCAATAGTGCCAACTAAAGATCCAAATAGTCCGCCTGGCCCTAATTTTTTAAATAATCCACGCACAGTTTTAGTTAATGTGCTAACAAAACCAAACGTGCTTGTCAAAGAATCTCTAACTGATTTTAAATTCTTTCTCAATATCTTTACAGTTTTCTTTGAACCAAAAAATTCAACATAATTCATAGGAAACTTCTGATCTTTTTGAAGTCCCTTTGTAATTTGTTGAGTTGATTCTTGTACTTTACCTACACTATTTTTTGCAGCAGTAAACAATCCTCTACTTATAGGATTTATAACTTTAGTAGCAATTAAAGGTTTGAGCATTTACATATTTGCTTGTTTTGCTTTTAAGTTTTCATCTTCAATATATTGATTCAGTAGTCCTAAGTAGATATCTCTCTCCCAAGGCATCATATTTTCAATTTCAGTCAAAGAGTATTTATGGTGCTGCATTAAGGCAAAATTTAATTTGAAGTATGACTCAAGATCCATATGAGCCATAACTATCCGAAAAAATTTGTTATACCCTCCAACGTCACATCACTTTCAACTTTTGTTTTCGGGTTAGTCACCTTAACTGTGTGAGATAATTTAGGCATCGTTTCAAAGAAAGTTTCGATGTGTTTGAATTGTTTAGAATCTAAGGTTCCTAACCAATCATCTAACTCTTTCTTGGTGCAATCAGAAGCAGACCAAGAATCATCTTGACTAAAAACCATATCAATACATGACGTAATCACACTAAAGGAGTCATCAACACTAATCTGTTCATCACTACCAATAGAAAAATTATTTTGAACAAATTGACTTAAAGATGGATATTTCATTCTTAGTGTATACACACCATCTAATTGAATGTCACAATTATGTTTATCATCTTTTTTAACTTGTATTTCATCAATATAAATTTTGGTTTCAACAGTAGTTTCATTGTCATCGGGACAAGTTACAACTACATCTATAGATTCACCTACTGATTTACCACGTATATTTAAGAAAATATATTCGATATCGAATGTAGGTAACTCATCTACCTTCACACCTCTTGTCATAATACAAGATTTTAAAGTAGATTTGATTGCGTTTGTAATTTGTTTTTGATCCTCACTCTCTAATGCAAGAATTAATATTTTTTCTTCCTTCACGAGGAATGGTCTGTATTTAATTTTTTTTCCCGTTGATGGTAAAACCAACTCATAAGTCGGGGTCGCTATTTGTGGTAAAGGCATAATATTTTATTCAGTATTGTATATAGCACGGTTCTAGTAACCGTAGTAACCACCATAAGAACTTGATCCATATGAACTTGAACCATCAGATCCAGAACTAGAGGAACTCTCAGTGCTAGAAGTGGTTTCTCCAGAGGAGTCAGTGGTTGTAGTAGTTGTTGTGGTTTCAGTAGTAGTTGTTCCACCTCCACTGGATTCAGTTGTTTGAGTTGTTTGAGATGTTCCCTCACCAGCAATAGTCTGTGTTTCAGTAACAGGATTTATTTCTGTAACTGGATCACCAACAATTACACTGTCAGGTAAACTCTCTGCAACTGTATCATATATTATAGCATGAGGGTAAGGAGCATGTCTTTCACCTACCATCTTTACACCCATATGTTCGTGGAAAGGCCCATAGTATGGTTCACCACTTACATATCCAACTGGTTTCGTTGGAGTAGGATCAGTTGAACTAGGTGCAATTTCATTTCCAATAATTTTTGGTACTAGTGGATTTACTTGTGTCAATTGATTACTCAAAAGTTTTTCTCTAACTGATTTTTGAGCATTACCGTGCTTCTCAATTGTATGTCTTAAGTAACTGAAGACAACTGTGACTTGTAAAAAAGTGCTTCCATCATAAGACATTGGAACAGCATTAATATCAACAGGGAATGTATCAATAAAACGATAAGTCAACAGTGGCATATTCTTAAATGTATTATTTCTATCATTTGGATTCTTTAAGAAGTCTCTCTCAAACTTTGTTATTGCTATCATTCTTCGATAATCATCTGGATATCTAAATCTCGAATATGTATTTCTTTCTTGATATGCGTTTAATTGACTTCCTTCAGCACCATCATACCTACCATTCGATTCATTATATACTGGATTGATATAATTCATCCACTCCTCAAACATACGTAACACATTATAATCATTATCAATATAAAAAGTTAAATCAAATTGATTATATATTCTTCTCGATGCAAATCTCTCAATCATTCCTTGACGACTACCCATCTCCTCTGATATATCAAAAGAAGCACCAGGTAATGATGCTTGAGAACACAAGAAATCATACTTCTGAAATGTAGAAGTTGTATCATTAAACAATCCACAGTTAGTTAAGTATTCAAATAACCCTAAATTATTACCTGATGCACTCCTACGAACAAGGTCTAACGATACCTTGAATTGACTTGATATCGCAAGTTTAGAAAATATTGGACTCGCATTAGGTACACTTAAGTGTAAATCTTCTGATCTTATTGCCATCTAAATAGTGTTTAAATTGATCCTGATAATATATGTATGTCATATAAAGGAAAATATTACCCAAGATACCCGAAAAAGTATAAAGGGGATCCCCGAAATATTATTTATAGGTCTTTGTGGGAAAGAAAATTCATGAACTACTGTGATCTGAATGAGACAATCAGTGAATGGCAGTCAGAAGAGTTCTGGATTCCCTATCGTTCTCCAATTGATAATCGCATTCATCGTTATTTTCCAGATTTTTTTGTTAAGTATATTGATAAGAAGGGAAACAAAAGAACTATGGTTGTTGAAGTGAAACCAAAGAAAGAAACAAAGATGCCAAACGTGAATCCAAAGAAAAGAACAAAGTCTTGGGCACAATCAGTTCAAACATACGCAGTGAATCAGGCAAAGTGGAAAGCAGCACGAGAGTTCTGTGCAGATCGCAACTTTGAATTTAAAATAATGACCGAAGATAATCTAGGTATCAAATGACTATCGGAGAAAAGATAAGAGAAAGAGCACAAGGTGTTGCTATCACAGGGCCAGATTGGTTTGCGAATGAATTATACACTGAACTTTCCGAAGTTGCAGAGGTTCGTCTACCAGAGATAGGAGAACTTTGTTTCTTTTCATACACTGCTCAGTTTCCAGATAAGTATCCATTCTATGATCGTAGACCACTCGTGTATGTGATGGATTTTCAGGAAGATAAATTGCTTGGGGGTAACTTACATTACCTAAATCCAGACTACCGTGATGGGGTTGCAAAAGGTCTCATAAATAGAGTAGGTGCCATATTACCAAAGAAGACATTACACAGATATTTTTTTAGTAACATCGGAGACATTTTTATTATTCCACCTGACCCCGAAGAGTATGCAAGTGTTGCACAATTAGTAACTGAGAATTTTTCTAATAAATATGGGCAGAAGGTTTCACCACAAAAGGCTTGGGATAGCATCTAAATGTCAACATATACAAATGCAGGTGTCACATATGACGCTTCAACTGGACTACCGATATCATTTGACGAGGGTTATGCAGGCCCTACTGACGTTGATACCTATAGTATCCCACAAGAAATTAAATGGAACGATAGAAGTGATATAAATTTTGACGCAGAATTAGTTAAAGTTGATGGTGTAAGATTATATTACTCTCCAAGTGGCATAGTCGAATTAAGATCAAGTGAGGCTGATAATGCTGTTCTATGGAGAAATGGGCAGTGGACAGAGACTGGTAATAGAGACATACCATTTGCGACTCAAATCGCACTAAGAAATGATATAAATTTAGATGTAGTAGAGGCATTTAAAAACGCAGGTGGAAATGCAAATGGTAATA
>VTLG01015964.1_pt1 | contig 13278 bp, 13 predicted proteins | sample 4694571 | NCBI WGS metagenome assembly VTLG01 (sample SAMN12604809, study PRJNA352737) | marine metagenome | biome: ENVO:00000447; feature: ENVO:00000209|ENVO:00000569|ENVO:01000036; material: ENVO:00002151; isolation source: viral sequences binned using virsorter ... | reverse complement strand
CCGAAGAACAAAACCTAGAGGTTGTGCGTTCAGAAGCCACTAAAAAGGCTCAATCTGATGAGCGTACAAGAATTAGAGAAATTACTGCTCTATGCAACAGACATTCATTATCAGAAATGGGTGATCAGATGATTGCAAACGGCACAACACTTAATGAGGCAAGAGCTAATGTTCTTGAAAAGTTAGGTGCAAAACCAATTGAAACAGTTACTCCTGTTGAACTTAATCATAAAGAAAACAGAGAGTATAAGATCTCTGCTGGTATTCAAGCTTTATGTGATGGCAACTGGGATAGACCAGGTGCTGGTTTTGCTAGAGAAGTATCTCAGGATATTGCTAAGAACAGTGTTACTGGTGGAAGCAGCAGATCATTGTTTATTCCTTACTCTGCACTAAACAGAGCTACATATGTAACTTCTGGAGCTACAACTGGTGGAAACATTGTTGCTACAGATTTAAGGGCTGATGACTTCATCGAAGCATTAAGAAACAACACAGTTATGGTTGGTCTTGGTGTACAGGTTCTATCAGGTCTAGTTGGTGATGTTGCAATCCCAAGAAGATCAGGTGTTGCATCTACTGGCTACTTAAGTTCTGAGACAACAGCTATCACACAGGCTGAGTCAACATTTGACCAGATTTCAATGACACCTAAGACATTAGCAACAATGTCTAAGTTCTCTAGAAATATGCTCATACAGGCAACTCCTGGAATAGAAGAACTCGTGAGGTCAGACCTCAGTAGTGGGATCAATGTTGGTCTTGATCTTGGTATTCTTAATGGTTCTGGTTCATCAGGTCAGCCTACAGGTATCATGCAGACATCTGGTATTGGTTCAGTTGCAATCGGTACTAATGGTGGTGCGATTACAGTAGACAAGCTAGTTGATCTAGAAACTGCAATTATGGAAGATAATGCAGGTGTTAACGCAGATTCTATTTCTTATGTAACCAACGCAAAAGTGATGGGTGCTATTAAGAAACTTAAGACATCAGGTGGTGAGTATCTTGTTAACAACAACCTACAGGCATTAGGTAGAGGTGCTACTCCAATTGCTGTTAACGGCTATCCTCTAGCAATGACAAACCAAGTACCTAGCAACCTAACTAAGGGTTCTACATCAGGTTCTTGTTCTGCTGTTGTAATGGGTGACTTCTCTCAAGCAATCCTTGGATTATTTGGTGGTGGAGTAGAGATTACAGTTGGTGAGGACAGTGATGACTTCGCTAAGAACTTAACTTCTGTTAAGGCTGTAGTTGCATTTGATGTTGCTGTTCGTCATGCACAATCATTTGCTGCAATCTTAGACGTAACCACATAATTGGTTTACTATAGGGGGTATTACACCCCCTTTTTTTTTATGAAAGTAAAGTGTTTAGAAAACGTATGTGCTAGTGGATCTGCACTAGAAGCTGGAGAAACATACGACATAAGTGAACGTGATTTTGCATTGTTAAGTTCTATGGGGAAAGTAATAGAAGCTCCTGTAGAAGTAACAAAGCCTAAAAAAACAACAACAAAGAAAAAGTAAATGGCACTAACTGAAGATGCTGACACCTTGAATGTATATTTAAGTGACTTTGGATTAAGTTGTCAGATCGGTAGTGGCACTGCATTTAAAGGTATTTTGGATGCGACAGCAGAAAATATAGCAAGTGGTTTAGCTACTAGTATTGAATATTTATTAACATCAAGAACATCTGATGTATCTTCTGCAACAAGAGGTACGACAATATCAGTAGATTCTGCTAACTACACTGTCAGAGAAAATTTAGTAATAGATGATGGTAAATTTTCAACGTTGTTATTGAGTAAGGTCTAATGGCAGATACAAGACGAGAGCTAATATTAGCAAGAATGAAAACTAATTTAGATGCTATAACTAACGCTACTGTTTATAGATCTAGAGTCGAGCCATTATCTAGATCAGAAACACCAGCAATAATTATTGAGCCAGTAGAAGATAATCCTACAGATACAAACTTTTTTGACAAGTTAGATTGGTCAATGAGGGTTAGAGTATCAACAATTGTTAGGGCTGCCGTACCAGATGACGATTCTGATACATATACGCAGCAAGTTCATCTAAGATTAATGGCAGATCCAACTATAAATTCGTATGCTCTGGATTTAACGCCAGATCGTACTGATTTTAGTTTGGTTGAGGCTGATATACCTCTTGGTATAATTAGTCAAGATTTCATTGTGCGTTATCGTACAAGTAGATCTGATTTAACTGCTGCATGATTTCATGGCTAAACTAAATACAGAAGTGCCTAATCCTGGTGAAGGTGGAACATATATGTTCGATCCAGAAACAGGAAAGAGTACACTAGTTCCAGAAACCGATTCCTCCTCTGAAAATGGCTCTAACAAGAACGACAAAACTACTAGCAAAGATTGAATCATCTTATGGGAGCAATCCAACTCCTGTAGCTGGTTCTAATGCTATTCAAGTTACTGATATAGAAGTAACACCAATCGAATCTGATAACGTACAAGCACCTACCTTTCAAGGATTTTTAGGTAACAGTACACAAGGCACATTACTTGCTAACAAACGTGTAGCAGTATCTTTCGGTGCTGAGTTGTCAGGATCAGGCTCGGCAGGTACTGCAAGTGCTTTGTCACCTTTACTAAAAAGTTGTGGACTTTCTGAGACTATAGCTGGTTCGACTAGTGTTACTTATGCTCCTGTTAGCTCATCGTTTTCTAGTTGTACAATTCTTTGTTTCTATGGTGCAACAAGACACGTTATAACAGGTTGTAGAGGTACTGCAACTATATCAATGACGGCAGGTCAGTTTGCTCAGATTAATTTTGAATTTACTGGAATATATAATGCACCAGACAGTACAGCAATGTCAGGTACATTTACAGTTGCTAATCAATCAGCAGCATTAGAAGTAAATGATACAAACATAACAACTGCAACATTTCATGGTGCTACATCACAAAGAATAGAATCTTTTGATTTAGCTCTTAACAATGAGGTGTTGTATAAAGAAACAGCATCTAGTCAAGAAGTTTTGATTACTAATCGTGCTCCTGGTGGTACTGCTGTAATAGAAGAGCCAGTAAGAGCAACAACAGATTATTTTGCTAAAGCTGTTGCTACTGCCACAGGTAATACTTCTATCGTTCTTGGTGCTACTGCTGGTAATATTGTTACTGTTAATGTTCCTCAGACAGACATAACAGGAGTAACAAGAGGAGACACTGGCGGGGTCAATAGCTTGAGTTTACCCTACTTGGCATTACCTACAACAGCAGGTAATAATGAGCTAAGTATTGTAATGACTTAATTTATGGCATTAGTCTTTAAAAAAATTGCTGAGTACGATTGGCAAGTTACTGTAGAGACACCTGATAAAGGTAAATTTAAGCAAGAGACATTTACGGCTAAATTTAAGAATATTGGCCGTAAAGCTTTTGCAAAACTTGTTGAGGAACAAGATGATGAGGACTTTGTAAAAAGTGTACTAGTTGGTTGGTCAGGTATAAAGGATGATGAAGGTAATGATGTTCCATTTAACGATGAAAACTTTGAGGCGTTAACTGATAATCATTTTATTGTTAAAGGTATTATTGAAGCTTTTGGTGAAAGTATGAGAGGAGCCTCTGAAAAAAACTAAGAGAGGTTGCGAAGTATTGGGTACAAGGTGATGTTATAGATGAAACTGTTGAAGCATTAAAGGCATTTGGTGCTACAGAAGAACAAATCGCAGCCGAGAAAAAAAATAAAAGAACATCTGATTGTATTGTTTGGGAAGATAATAGAGAGATTGTTAATATGTTTTGGAAGTTATCAACGCAGTGGTATGTCAGTATGGCTGGATTAACTGGCATAAACTATAAATCTTTGGAATACTTGTGTAAAATATATACAGTTAAAGATTCTGTTGCTATGTTTGAAGGAATACAAGTAATGGAATACGAAGCATTGAAATTAATGCAGAAGGATAAAAAATAATGGCAAATAAAGAAACAAAACTAAAATTTAAAGTTGGTATTGAAGGTGTAGATAAACTGCGTGGATTAACATCTAGCCTAAAAAAATTAAATGATAATTCTCTTCTCTCTACAAGTTCTAGTAAAAAATTATTAGTAAGCTTACAAAAACAAAAAAAAGCAGCCACACAAACTATAAGTGGCACAAGATCTTTATCTAATTCATATAGACAACTAGCTAATTCAGTAAAAATAGGTAGTAGAGAATTTAAAATTGCTACAGCAAGAGCAGAACAGTTAGAAAGAAAATTAAGAAAGTTAAATACTACATCTAAAAAAGGTCGTAGTCTAAAAGGTATGGCACAGACAGCAGGTGCAATAGCAGGTGCTGGTGTTTTTGGTGGAGCAGAAGGTGCAATTGGTGCGGGTATTGGTGGAATAATAGGAGGTGCACCTGGTGCATTAGTTGGTGGTGCTATTGGTGCACAGGTTGGACAATTTACAGGAGCATTAGCAGAAGTTGCACAATATGATGCTGCCTTAGAAAAGCAAAGAAAAGCATTACGACTAGTTATAGGTGATACTGATCAGTACAACAAAGCACAGGCATTTTTAGCAAAAACATCAAAAGATTTAGCAATACCACAAGATGTAATTGTCAGACAATTTACATCACTTACAGCATCTGTTAAAGGTGCTGGATTGTCTGTAGATGATGCAAAAGAATCATTCTTAGCAATTGCCTCTGGTATTAGAGGAACTGGTGGATCGCTAGAGGATATGAAATCTGCGATGCGAGCAACATCACAGGTCTTCTCAAAAGGTAAGGTATCGGCAGAAGAACTCAGACAACAACTCGGTGAACGCTTGCCAGGAGCTTTTACATTGTTTGCAGAATCAATGGGTAAAACACCTGCTGAATTAGATAAGGCATTAGAGCAAGGAAAAGTAACACTAGAAGATTTCTTAGGATTCAGTCAAAAGCTTTTTGACGAATATGGAGAGAATGCAAAAATTCTTGCACAAGCACCAGAATCAGCAGGTGATAGATTACAAACAGAAATAAGTAATTTAAAAGATAATTTAGGTGATTTATTAAGACCTATAGGTGCAGAGTTTCAAGCAGTTTTTGGAGATATTGTAGGAATTATAAATGATGCAATAACAGCTTTTAAAAAATTTATGGGTATAGGTTTAGAAAATGCTATAGCAAAAGCAGAATCTGCTGTTGCAAAGGCACAGAAAAATTTTGATAGAGTTAGTGGTTTAGATGATAGTCCCAGAAATAGAAATTTAAAAGCACAAGCACTTAATACACTATCAATTGCACAAGGACAACTTAATGACCTAAAAGCAGAGCAAAATAGATTAGACGAAGAAAGCATAGAAAACGAAGATATAAAACTAAAAAAAAGTATGTCTACATTTGATAGTTTGAAAGCTGGTATGCAATCTTATGTACAAAGTATTAGTGATATGAATAAACAAATACAAGATGCAACTTTGAAAGCATTTAAAGGTATGGAAGATGCTCTTGTCAATTTTGTTATGACAGGTAAATTAAATTTTGCTGATCTTACAAGATCTATACTTGCAGATATTACAAGGATAATTATTAGACAATCTATAATTACACCTTTGTTAGGTGTATTTGGTATTACAACTAGTGCTAAAGGAAATGTTTTTGACAAAGGTTTAAAAGAATATGCGAAAGGGGGCATCGTGACGCAGCCCACATTATTTAAATATGGATCTGGAGGTACTGGTAATTTTGGACTTATGGGCGAGGCAGGTGCAGAAGCTATATTACCTCTTAAACGTGGGCGTTCTGGTAACTTAGGGGTTGAGGCTTCTGGTGGAGCTACTAATATAGTTGTAAATGTAGATGCTTCTGGTTCATCTGTACAAGGTGATGAGGCTGATGGTAAGGCTCTTGGTATGGCACTATCAGCAGCAATAGAATCAGAACTTATTAAACAAAAACGACCTGGAGGTTTACTTGCATAATGGCTACCTTTCCGAGCATTGAGGCATCATTTGGTTTTACAAAAAAGTCACAACCTAATACTCGTATTGTTAAATATGCAGATGGTTATGAGCATAGAATATTATTTGGTTTAGCTAGTCATCAAAACCCAGAAGAATATGATCTTACATGGCAAAATATAACAGAAACAGAATCAGATGTTATAGAAGCATTTTTGCGTACAGAGGCTAACAATAGTACAAGTTTTACATATAGTCCACCATCAGAAGGTTTCACAAAAACAGGTACATATTCACAGACAGCCACAACAGTAACTATAACTATCACAGATCATGGTGTTGCAGTAAACGATGTTCTTACAATCGACTACACATCAGGTTCTGCTGTTGATGGCACATTTGTTGTTAAGTCAGTTACTGATAGAAATATATTTACAGTAAATGCTGCTGCCAGTGCATCAAATAGTGGCAATGTTTCTATTACATTACCTGCTGCAAGAAAGTATGTTTGTGATCAGTGGAGTAAACAAGTTAACTTTGCTAACAGAGCAACAATAAATGCAACATTTAGAGAGGTGTTTGAACCATGAGCAGTTCTGCTATTGTTAGTGATTTACAAAATATAAATCCGTCATCAATAATAGAACTTTTTACTCTTACATTAGATAGCACATTACATGGTGCATCTACTGTATATAGGTTTCATGCTGGATCTACATTAAATAACAATGGTGAGATAGTTTGGGCTGGTAACACATATCAAAGATTTCCTATTAAAGCAGAAGGTTTTGCTTTCCAAAAAGGTCAATTACCAAGACCTACACTCACTGTAAGTAACGCATTAGGAACTATTACAGCAATATTGTTAAATGTAAACAGTACAACATCAGGTAATGATTTAACAGGTGCAACAGTAACAAGAATAAGAACACTTGCTAGATTTATTGATGCTGTCAACTTTCCAGAAAATGTAAATCCATATGGCACGCCAGATGCTACAGCAGAGTTTCCACAAGAGATATATAAAATAGATAGAAAATCAGCAGAAAATAGAGAGTTTGTTCAGTTTGAGTTAGCTGCGGTATTTGATCTTGCAGGTATTCGTGCACCAAAAAGACAATGTACTAGAGCCGAGTTTCCTTCTATCGGTACGATACAAACATGAATTGGAAAGAAGCTGCTCTTAATCATGCAATACAAGAAGACCCAAAAGAATGTGTTGGTCTTTTGTTAAATATTCGTGGTAAAGAAAGATATTATCCTTGTCGTAATTTGTCAATGACAGCACATCAATGTTTTATTCTTGATCCAGAAGATTATGTAAAAGCATCTAATTTAGGAGAAGTAACTGCTGTTATTCATAGTCATCCAACAACACCACCAGTAGCAAGCCAGGCAGATATGGTTGCCTGTGAACATAGTAAGTTGCCTTGGCATATTGTTAATCCTAAAACACAAAAATGGGGATATTATGAGCCACAAGGCTACGAAGCACCTTTGCTCGGTAGGCAATGGGTATGGGGCGTTACAGATTGTTGGTCGTTAGTTAGAGATTATTATAAAAAAGAAAAAGGTATAAATCTTGTTGACTATGAAAGACCAATAACACCAGAAGAATTTATGAAAAAACCATTATTTGAACAGTACGCACAATTAACAGGTTTTAGAGAACTAGAGCCAAATGAAAAACTAGAAACTGGTGATGTTTTATTAATGAGCATATTAGATTCAACGCTAAATCATGTAGCTATTTTTTTAGGAGATGAAGTATTACACCATTTAACCGATAGACTATCTTGTAGAGAACCATATTCACAATGGTTATTAAAATGCACTGGTAAGAGGTATCGTTATGCTTCGTAAAATAAAGCTATATGGTGAGCTTGCAGAATTTGTAGGTCATAAAGAATTTGAAGTGCAGGTTGATAGTTTACAAAAAGCGGTAAGTTTTCTTGTTAATAATTTTGCAGGTATAGAAAAATATATGAACCCTAGATATTACCAGGTAAAGGTTGGTGACTATGCTGTTGATGAAACTGAGATATTACATCCAATAGGTCAAGAAGATATACATTTTGTACCTGTGATAACTGGTGCAGGTCGTGGTTTTGGAAAAATATTGTTAGGTGCTGCATTGATAGGTATAGCATTTTTGATGCCAGTTGCATCTGGTGGTCTTAGTTTAGGTGCTGGAATAAAAGCTGGATCATTGGCAAAAGTCGGTTTTATGACAAAGATGGTTGCTGGTGTTGGTGCTAGTTTGGTTTTATCTGGTGTATCAGATATGTTGTTTCCATTGCCAGATGTACCAGCATTCGAGGACACTCAAGATCCGAGGCTATCATTTAGTTTTGGAGGAACGCAGCAGACAGGCAGGGCTGGTACTCCTGTACCTCTAGTATATGGAGAAATCTTTACTGGCTCAGTTGTAATCAGTGGTTCTATAGATACGGAGCAGGTACAGGCATGAACGAAAAGAAACACCTTATTAGAGGTGCTAAAGGTAATGATCCACCCCCATCACCTCCGCAACCGACTAGAGAGCCTGATACTTTACACAGTAGGCAGTTTGCTACTTTTCTTGATCTTGTATCTGAGGGAGAGATAGAAGGTTTTGCAACAGCATCAAAAGAAGGTAGAACAAAAGGAACAACTGCATATAACAATGCTGCTCTGAAAGATGTTTTTCTTAATGACACTCCTGTATTAAGATCTAGTGCGGATTCTACAAATCCACAAACTGTAGATTTTAATTTTCAAGATGTAAAATTTACACCACGTTTTGGTACTGGTAGTCAAACAAAAATATCTGGCATTCAAAGCAGTGAATCTACAACTAGTGTCGGTGTTACAGTTACTAACAGCACTCCAGTTACCAGACAAATAACAAACACAAATGTTGATGCAGTAAAAGTATCAATTACATTTGCACAGCTACAAAGAGCAACTAATGAGGGAGATTTGTTAGGAGCAGAAGTACAATTGAAAATAGCTGTTCAATATAATTCTGGTGGTTTTACAGATGTAATCACCGACACGATAAAAGGTAGAAGTGGAGATCAATATCAAAAAGATTATCGTGTAAATATAACTGGAGCATTTCCAGTTGATATTAGAGTTAGCAGAGTAACTGCTGATGCAACTGAAACTAATTTACAAGATACATTTCAGTGGACTAGTTTTGGCGAAATTATAGATGATGCATCTACATATTTAAATAGTGCATATAGCTCAATAAGGCTAGATTCTATGCAATTTAGTGCAATACCAAGACGTAAATTTAGAATTAGGGGCATAAAAGTACGAATACCAGGTGCAGGTGCATCAAGCTCTGGTACACCAAGTATTGATAGTACTAATGGCAGAATAGTATATCCAGACGGCTATATATTTAATGGAGTAATGGGTGCTGCGGTATGGACTTCCTGTCCAGCAATGATATTATTAGATCTTTTAACAAATACAAGATATGGCTTTGGTGATCATATAACAGACAGTTCGTTAGATTTATTTAGTTTTGTAGCTGCTAGTAAGTTTGCTAATACTCTTGTAGATGATGGTTTCGGTGGACAAGAACCTAGATTTAGTTGCAATGTCAATATACAAAGTCCTCAAGAAGCATTTGATCTAATTAATTCTTTGTCAGGTGTAATGAGATGTATGCCAATATGGTCTGCTGGAACAATAACTATTACACAAGATAAACCTGCTGATGCTAGTTATTTATTTAATTTAGCAAACGTAACAGAAGAAGGTTTTAATTATTCTGGCAGTAGTTTAAAAACTAGGCACAGTGTTGTATCTGTTGCTTATTTTAATATGGATAGTCAAGAAATTGACTATGAGGTTGTAGAGGATACTACTGCAATATCTAAAATAGGTACAGTTGTAAAACAGATAAAAGCATTTGCTTGTACATCAAGAGGACAGGCAAGAAGATTAGGCAAGGCAGTATTATTCGCAGAACAAAATGAATCAGAAGTAGTAGTTTTTTCTACATCTATAGATTCTGGTGCAGTTGTAAGACCAGGTTCGATTATAGAAATAAATGATCCTGTTAGAGCAGGTGTCAGAAGAGGTGGCAGGTTATCCGCTGTAGCTTCTACAACTGTAGTTACTGTTGATGATACAGAGGCTACAGATTTCGCAGTTGATAGCAGTGGTAATCCTGTTGGTGATGCAACATTATCTTTAATATTGCCAGATGGAACCGCAGAAAGTAGAAGAATATCATCTGTATCTAATGGCGTTATAACTGTTGATACTGCATTTTCACAAACACCAAATGTTAATACTGTATGGATGATATCTAACGTAACTGTTCAATCACAATTATTTAGAGTAATAACAGTAGAAGAACAAGATGGTATTAACTATTCAATATCAGCACTTTCTTATGTAGAAGGTAAGTATGCGTTTATAGAAGATGGTGAGGCATTACCAGCAAGAACTGTATCAAAACTAAATTCTCTTACTGAACCTCCTAGTGGTTTAAATGCTGTAGAAAGAATATTTCCTATCAATAATCAGGCTGTATCAAAAATTGTTATTAGCTGGCAACCTATTGTCGGTGTTGTGCAGTATCAAGTTAATTACAGGTTTGAAGATGAGAATTTTATAAGTGAAAAGGTATCAAGACCTGATTTTGAAATAATGAACAGTAGAAAGGGAACTTATACGATCCAAGTATTTTCATACAATGTTTTAGATCAATTATCAGCAACTTCCACTAATTTAACTTTTGAAGCTGTTGGTAAGACAGCAGTACCGCAAGATGTTACGGGTTTATTAGTCGAACCAGTATCAGATCAGTTTGTACGACTACGTTTTGATAAAGCAACAGATATTGATGTTACGCATGGTGGAAACGTGGTTGTTCGCCATAGTAACCTTACAGATGGAACGGGAACATTTACTAATTCTGTTGATATTATTCCTGCCTTACCAGGAAACGTATCTGAAACATTAGTACCAGCAGTAGATGGAGAGTATATTCTTAAGTTCAGAGATGATGGTGGCAGATTAAGTGCTGGAGAGACTTCTGTTGTTGTAACAACTCCTGATCCTGTACCTAAATTACTTGTATTGTCAGATAGAGAAGATACTGACGCAACACCTTTTGCTGGAGATAAAGTTGATTGCTTCTTTAGTGATGATGTAAACGGACTTGTTCTTGGATCGCTTGATCTATTAGATGGAGTTGCAGATTTTGATGCTATTGCTGACTTTGATTTCTTGGGTGCTGTAGATATTACAGGTGGTCATTATGATTTTGCTTCCAAGCTGGATTTAGGAGGCAAACAACCACTTAGGTTAAAACGTCACTTTGTTACACAGGGTTTTTATCCGAATGATCTGATTGATAAAAGAACTGCAAATATTGATACTTGGACAGACTTTGATGGTGCTACTGCTTTTGATGTTAACGCAAAACTATTGGTAGCAACCACTGACAGCGATCCAGCTACATCTGATTCAGCAACTTATACACAATCTGGAACGACAATAACAGTAACAAAATCTAGTCATGGATTCAGCATTGGTACTTTTGTCGATATTGATTTTACAAGTGGCGGTGCAACTGATGGATATTTTGAAGTTCAATCAGTGCCAAGTAGCAGTACTTTCACTGTCACTGCCTCATCCAGTGCAACAATATCAAGTAGTAACTGCAATATCGGAGCAGGATTTACTAAATTTAACACACTTGCGAATGGAACATTTATTGGTCGAGGATTCAGATTTAGATGTGAAATGGATTCAGATGATCCTGCACAATCTATTGAAATAGATCAATTAGGTTATACAGCAGAACTTGATAGCAGAACTGAAACTGTAAATACTGCGATAGCATCTGGTACATCTAGTAAGGCAGTTACGTTCCAGCATCCTTTCTTTACAGGAACTTCTGAACTTGGAGGATCTACTTCTGCTTATCTGCCTAATATTGGAATTACGATAGAAAATGCACAATCAGGAGATTTCTTTGCTTTGTCCAGCATTTCTGGAAGTGGATTTACTATTGATATAAAGAATGGTTCTAGTTTTGTTAATAGAAATTTCAAATATGCTGCAACTGGATTTGGGCGTGGTAGTTAGTATTGAATTAAGATATACTTAGATAAAAAATTGGATTAGGTAATGGCTACTCACGATTATGTTATAGATAACTCCACTGGAGCTAATGTCCGAACTGATTTAAATAATGTACTGCAAGCGATATTAACTAATAACAGTTCTGGTTCTGCTCCTAGTACGACAGCAGCTTATATGTTGTGGGCTGATACAAGTAATAATTTATTAAAAATGCGTAATTCAGCAAATGATGGCTGGATTAGTTTAAGAACACTTACTGGTGGTATAACTTCTGCTGCTGATGCAACAATAAATTCTGTAACTGTAGGTAAAGGTGCAAACTCTGTTGCTGGTAACACTGTACTTGGAGAAACTGCTTTAGATGCTTCTGTTTCTGGTGCAGATAATACCGCCATTGGTAAAAATACATTAACTGCGTTAACATCTGGTGCATCAAATACGGCTGTAGGTTCGGGTGCTTCAGATGCAGCTACGACAGCAAATAGTACAGTCGCAATAGGAAAAGGATCTTTAGGCGCAAACACAACTGGATTTTCAAACGTAGCAGTAGGTGTTGATGCTTTGCTTACATCTGAAACAGCAAACAATAATACAGCGATTGGAAGAGATGCACTTAAATTAAATACAAGTGGAGATCAGAATGTAAGTGTAGGGTCACTATCCTCAGATGCTAATACCACAGGAAGTTTGAATACAGCAGTTGGATATAATTCTCTAGGGGTAAATACTACAGGTGCAAATAACGTGGCAATAGGTGGTAATGCCCTAGATGCCAACACAACCGCTAGTAACAATACTGCTGTTGGCTACTTAGCACTTACTGAAAATACAACTGCTGATAACAACACCGCAGTAGGTTCCAATGCACTTCTTTACAACACAACTGGAACTGGAAACACTGCTGTGGGATCTAATGCTTTAGATGCAAATACGACAGCAGATAATAATACAGCGATTGGTAGAAGTAGCCTAGGATCTAACACAACTGGAGCTAACAATACTGCTGTTGGAAAAAATTGTTTGGATTCAAATACTACTGCATCTAATAATACTGCTGTTGGTCACGATGCTTTAGGCGTAAACACAACTGGAGCACAAAATATAGCGATAGGAGCTTTATCCTTAGATGCTAATACGACGGCATCAAATAATGTAGCTATTGGATATAACTCATTAGGGGCAAACACAACTGGTTCAACTAACATTGCTATTGGTAATTATGCTTTAGAAAATGTTACAACAGG
>VTLG01008335.1_pt1 | contig 13279 bp, 14 predicted proteins | sample 4694571 | NCBI WGS metagenome assembly VTLG01 (sample SAMN12604809, study PRJNA352737) | marine metagenome | biome: ENVO:00000447; feature: ENVO:00000209|ENVO:00000569|ENVO:01000036; material: ENVO:00002151; isolation source: viral sequences binned using virsorter ... | reverse complement strand
GATATTGAAATATTTATGATGGATATTGAGGTTGATATCTCAAAAGCAAAAAACGAATAAAAGGGGATAATTGGTTAAACTTTGAATTTTTCCTAGCAACAGAACTTGGTAAAACATTATATGAACTTAGAACCTTGATTTCTCAAGAAGAGTTGATCTATTGGGCTGCTTACTATCAAGTGAAGATTGAAAGAGAGCAAAAAGAAATGCAACGACAAAAAGCCAAATCAAGGTAATATATAATAAAGGTTATTTTTATTTGTGGCACAGTCAACAGTCAGATTAATAGTTGATGCACAAAATGCCATCAATCCTTTAAAAAGGGTAAATGACCAAACAAAAATATTAAGTAAAAATACAAACGCATTAAAAGGTCGATTAGATAAATCAAATAAATCATTAAGAGATACTGGAAAGTCTGCAAAAACTGCTCAAACTGGTGTTAAAGGTCTAGTTGGTGCATTAAAACCATTACTTGCTGCATTAGCAGTTGTTGGAACTGCAAGATTTGTTTTTGTCAAAACAGCAGAATTAGAAACACAGAGAAAAAGTTTAGAAGTGTTAACAGGTTCTTTAGAAAAAACAAATAAAATTATTAAAGAATTACAGGACTTTGGTTCTGTTACTCCATTTACAAGTAGCGAACTAATTGAACAGTCAAAAAGATTGAAAGCTTTTGGTTTTGAAACGGATGAACTTGCTGACAGTGTAAAAAGACTTTCTGATATTGCTGGTGCAACTGGAGCAGATTTATCTGGTATCGCCACTGCCTTTGGACAGATAAGAGCTAAGGGTAAATTGCAACAAGAGGAAAATTTACAGTTATTAGAAAGAGGAGTTGATATAACAACAGAACTAAAACGAATAACAGGATTGCAAGGTGAGGAATTTGAGTCGGCAATGCGTAAGGGAAAAATTGGTGCTGATCTTGTCAATGAAGCATTTTTAAATCTTACAGATGAAGGGGGTGCTTTTTTTGGTGGTGCAACTGCACAGGCTGACACGTTAAATGGAAAACTCAGCACATTGATTGATACTGTAGAAACTCTTGCAAGGACTGTTGGAGATGAACTTGGAGATGAAATCAAAACAGTTTTAGATCTTGGTATTAGTGCTGTAAATCAAATAACAAAACTTGTTGAAAGAGTAGGAACTGCAAACAAAGTGGGTCGAATAAATCTTGCAAACATAGCAATGGAAAGCAGAGGAGAGGCAAGGCAGCAAACAAGGGAAGAATTAGGATTTTTCTCTCCACTAACAAAAGAAGGCAGAGATAGAGAACGAGAGCTATTTGAAGAAATAAAAGCAAGAAAGATAAAAGAGGCTTTAGAAGCAAAAGAACTAGAGTTCCTTAACAAAAAAGATGAAAAAACAGAAAAAATTACTAAAAACCTAAATGAGTCATCAGACAGTGCCGATAAATTAAATAAAAACCTTAAGAAAACAGAACAACCAATTACAAATCTTGAGAATAAAACAAATTCAACAATAACTGCTTTAGAAAGTAATATTGCAATATCAGATTTATTTAATACAAGTTTAGGAGAGACAAGTTTTCTTATGGATGAAATTAGTTTTGGATCGGATAATATTGCTGATTCATTATTTAATGTAAAAACCGAAGCAGATGAGCTAAAAGAAAAATTTATGGAAATAGGTCAAGGTATTGAATCAGGTATTGTTTCTGGATTAACTGATGCTGTTATGGGAACTAAATCATTAGCTGAAGCTGCAACTGGGGTATTAAATAATCTAAAAAGGCAGCTTGTAGAACTTGCAATGCAACGTGCAGTTTCTGGAATTGGTAATTTCTTTGGTAAGGCACTTGGTGGAATATTTGGTGGAAGAGGAGGAGGAGGAGGTCTTTTTGGTGGTGGCATGGATAAAGGACTTATACCTTTTCAGCCAGGTTTACTAAGTGGTGGTGCTATTGGTTTTGCGAATGGTGGCAGACCACCAGTTGGGAGAGCTTCAATCGTTGGGGAAAAAGGTCCAGAGATTTTTGTTCCTTCCACTGCTGGCACAATTATTCCAAATAATAAAATTGGTGGCGGTGGGACAACCAATATTGTTACTGTCAATGTAGATGCCTCTGGAAGTTCTGTACAAGGTGATTCTGCTGATGCAAATGCACTTGGTCAAGCAATTGGCCAAGCTGTACAGGCTCAACTTATTAAAGAAAAACGTGCTGGAGGGTTATTAACTAGATAAATGGCAACTTTCCCTTCAATCAGTCCGACTTACGGAATGAGAAAAACAAGTTCTCCAAAAATAAGGACAACTTCTTTTGGCGATGGATATGAGTTCAGAGCTTTGTTTGGCTTGCCCTTAACACAAGACCCTAAAGTATATGATCTAACTTTTAATGTTTCGGAGACAGAGGCAGATGTCATTGAAGGGTTTTTAAGAAGTAGAGTCAACGATCAAGCAAGCTTTACATTTACACCACCAGCAGAGGGAAGCTCTCAGACAGGGACTTATTCGCAATCAAGCAGTACAACAGTGACCATAACAATTACAAATCATGGTCTTGCTATCGGAGATGTTGTAACTATTGACTACACCTCTGGCTCTGCTACAGATGGAGACTTTGTTATTGCTACAACTCCCACAGTAGACACTTTTACTGTCACAGCAGCTTCATCTGGTACAAATAGCGGTAATGTTACTGTTACCTTATCTGGCGCTGGTCAATATGTTTGTCAATCCTGGACAAAAACAATACCATATAACAACAGAGCAACTTTAAACTGTACTTTTAGAGAAGTATTTGAACCCTGATGGCAATACCTACAGCAGAACTTCAATCTTTATCAAATAAATCAATCATTGAACTTTATTCAATTACTTTAGTTACTGCTTTGCATGGATCAACTGATGTAACTAGGTTTCATTCTGGTGTTGGCATGAACAGCAATGCAAATATTATCTGGCAGGGTAACACATATACAAAGTTTCCAGTGATAGCAGAAGGTTTTGAGTATGTGGGGAGAGGTACTTTACCAAGACCGACTTTAACAGTGTCAAATGTTTTAGGAACCATAACTGCACTGATGGCAACTGCTAACGCAACAACACCTTTTAATGATTTACAGGGAGCAAAATTAATCAGACATAGAACGATGGCTCAGTTTTTAGACGCTGCAAACTTTCCATCAAATCAAAATCCTTTTGGAACTCCATCAAGCACTACAGAATTACCACAAGAAATTTATTTCATTGATAAAAAAATTGTAGAAAATAGAGAAGTTGTACAGTTTGAATGTGTTTCTGCTTTGGATTTAGAAAATATTCGTGCACCAAAAAGACAAGTGACCAGAAAAGATTTCCCTTCAGTCGGTACTTTTAAATGAATTGGAAAGATAAAGCTGCTGAATATGCTGTTGAGTGCCTACCTAAAGAGTCTTGCGGTTTGTTAGCGATTATTAAGGGCAAAGAAACTTTCTGGCCTTGTGAGAACTTATCAGAAGCACCTGACGAATATTTTGTAATGTGTCCTGACTCATGGGCTGAATGTGAGGATCAAGGAGAGCTAATAGGTATTGTTCATTCTCACACTTATGGGTCTGCCTTGCCATCAAATGCTGATAAAGCATCTTGTGAGCATTTGGGATTACCATTTTATATTTATAGTGTTGAGCATAAAGATTGGTACAGTTTTAAGCCAAGTGGATATAAGTCTGGACTTTTCGGAAGGACATGGATTTGGGGCAAGCATGATTGCTGGTCACTTATAACAGACTATTTTTTAGAAAAAAAACAAATAAAATTAAAATTTTGGCCTAGACCTAAAAGCTTAAAAGCATTTGCAAATAATCCATATTTTGAAAAAGTATTAACAGGATCTGGATTTAAAGAAGTTAGTAAAGAAGATATACAAGAAAATGATGTTTTACTTATGGAAGGGGCAGAAGAAAAGCTAAATCATGTTGCTTTGTATATTGGTAATCAAACTATTTTTCATCACAACATAAAACAGTTAAGTTGTAGAGAGATTTATGATTTAAGATATATACAAGCCACAAAAAAAGTTTTTAGATATGCAGCTTAGAAAACTAACAGTTTATGGAAGGCTGAGACAGTTTTTAGGCCAATCACATTTTGATGTTGCTGTAAATAATCCTAGACAGGCTTTTGCCTTTTTGATTGCAAACTTTCCAGAAGTAGAAAACCACATGACAAATCAGTTGTATAAGGTAAAAATGGGAAATTTAGAAATAACAGAGGATTTATTAGAAGTAAGAGGTGATGGAGATATAAAAATTATTCCTGTTGCTGTAGGGGCAAAAGGTATTGCTTTAGGTGGACTATTAGCTGGCGCTGGTGCTGCTGTTAGTGCAGGGACAACTTTTTTAGGGGCATCATTTCTTGCAACAACAGTAGTAGGAGGAGCTTTGTCTGCTGTAGGAACATCAATGCTTATAGATGGAGTTACAAGCATTATTGCACCAACTCCAAAAGTGCCAAATTTTAATGCTTCAGATTCTTTATCCGATAATGACCCAAACGTACAAGCAAACTTTGGTTTTAATTCAATCACTAATACTTCGAGGGCTGGTGTACCAGTTCCAATAATTTATGGAGAGGTATTCACAGGATCTGTTGTAATCAGTTCTGGTATTGATACAGTTCAAGTGGAGGGCACAGCAGAATAATGGGTACTCTAGCTTTTCCAAATGGCGGTGGTCATAATACTTTATTAGGTCAGATTGCAGGGCTTACTAATCCCGACTTACCAAAAGACTCACTGGCATCAAAGCAGTTTCAAACGCTAATAGATTTAATTTCTGAGGGGGTTATATCAGGGTTTCCCTCTGCCACAGGTTCTCAAGGTTCTACAGAATACAACACAAGTGCATTAAAAGACGTATTCCTGAATGGAACACAAGTTTTACAACAAGCGGCTGGTACAAGTCCAGATGATACTGACTTTAATTTTCAGAATATTTCATTTGAACCTAGATTTGGAACATCAGATCAAACAGCTATCTCTGGCATTTCCGCCAGTGAATCAGAAACTGCTGTTGGCGTAACAGTTACAAAAGATACACCTGTCTCAAGATCAATAACAGATACAAATATTGATGCTGTTAGAGTTACTGTTGCATTTCCTCAACTACAAAAGTTTGAAGATAATGGCGATATAAACGGAGCTGAAGTAGCTCTTACAATTCAAACTATAGAAAATGATGGCACTACACAAACAGTTATCACAGACACTGTAAAAGGTAGAGCAGCAAGTACTTATTTTAGAGACTATAAAATTAATCTACCATCTGGCACAAGCTTTCCTGTAACTATTAGAGTAAATAGAACAACTGATGACAGCACTGATTCATTTTTGAATGATTCTTTTCAATGGTCATCTTTTACAGAAATAATAAATGAGTCTAGAGCTTATGCAAATTCTGCACATTTAGCAATACGCTTTGATGCTGAAACCTTCCCAAGTGTCCCTTCCCGTATGTATAGGCTTAGGGGAACCCTTATCTCTATACCGCACAATGGTACTGTCAGGTCTGATGGTTCAATATCTTATTCTGGTACTTTTAATGGAACTTTTAAATCTGACAAAGAATATTCAAATGATCCAGCATGGGTGCTTTATGACTTGTTAACAACTTCTAAAGGTTTTGGAGATCATATAGATTCAACTCAATTAGATGTTTATAGTTTTTATTCAGCTTCTGTCTATTGTTCAGAACAGGTAGATGACATGACAGGAACTGGAAATACTGAGGCAAGGTTTTCAACAAACGTAGTTTTAAATACCCAGCGTGACGCATATTCCCTTATAAATGATCTTTCCTCAGTAATGAGAGTAATGCCTTTCTATAGTGCTGGTGTTATAAATATATCTCAGGACAGGCCTACAGATCCAAGCTATATATACAATCTTAGCAATGTAACAGCAGAAGGATTTTCATATTCAAACGCTAGTAAATCAACAAAAGCAACAGTTGTAAATGTTGGATATTTTGACAATGAAACTCAATCAATAGATTATGAAACTGTTGAAGATCCTGCACTGCAAGCTAAATATGGCGTTGTTGTTCGGAACTTAAAAGGGTTTGCTACAACTTCTAGAGGACAGGCCGCTAGACTCGGAAAATGGTTTTTGTACACACAGTCTAACGAGGCTGAAATCTGCTCATTTAAAACATCTATAGAATCAGGGACAATAGTAAGAGTCGGAACAATAATATCTGTTCAAGACCCCATGAGGGCAGGGGTAAGAAGAGGTGGAAGAATTAAAACGGGAGTTTCAACAACACAGATAGTGGTAGATGATGCTAATAATACTGACTTAGCATCTTCAGATTCAGCAACACTGTCTGTCATATTGTCAGACGGCAGTCTTGAAACAAAAACTATTTCAACTATTTCTGGAACAACCATTACAGTTTCTTCAGCTTTTTCCTCAGTTCCTCAAGCAAACTCTGTCTGGGTTATAGAAAATGCAACAATAGAATTACAAACTTTTAGAGTTTTTTCAGTAAAAGAAGTTAACCAACTTGAATATGAAATACAGGCTGTAGCTCATAATCCGTCAAAATATGCAAATGTTGAAGATGGCTCTACTTTACAAACAAAAACCATTACAACTTTAACAGCACTTAAACCACCTCCAAGCGGTTTAGCAGCTACTGAACAGATTGTTGTTTTAAATAATCGTGCTGTTTCTAAATTATTTATTCAATGGCAGCCTGTATCTGGTGTGACTGAATATATGATTCAATATAGATTTAAAAATGAAAACTTTATATCAGAAAAAATAACAAGACCAGATTTTACAATTTTTGAAACATTGTTAGGTTCTTATGAAATTAGGGTTTTCAGTTACAACGCTTTAGGAAAGCCTAGCACCCAGCCATCAACTATAACTGCTATCACACAAGGAAAGACAGCATTACCAGCAGATGTCCAGAATGTAAGAATCGAACCTTTGTCAGATCAGTTTGTACGACTACGTTTTGACCAATCTACAGACGTTGATGTGGTGCATGGTGGAAACGTGGTAATTCGAAGTTCTAATCTTACAACTGGCTCAACTTTTACTAATTCTGTTGATGTTTTGCCCGCACTTTCTGGAAACGTTAGCGAGTCGATTGTTCCCAATATTGTAAATGGAACGTACCACTTAAAGTTTAGAGATGATGGGGGTCGTTTAAGTTCAGGTGATGCGTCTGTTTCAATGATTCAAACAGTACCGAATACATTGCCGAAACTTTTAGTTTTAGAAGATAGAGAAGATACAGACTCACCACCTTTTCAAGGAACCAAAGTTGATTGCTTTTTTAGTGATGAAGTTAATGGCCTTGTTTTAGGATCTACAACTTTGCTTGATGATGAAGCTGACTTTGATAGCATTGCAGATTTTGACTTTATTGGTGCTGTTGACATAACAGGTGGATCTTATGATTTTGCAACTGTTTTAGATTTAGGAAGTAAACAACCATTAAGACTAAGGAGGCATTTTGTAACTCAAGGTTTTTATCCTAATGATTTAATAGATAGAAGATCTGGAAATATTGATACATGGACTGATTTCGATGCTGCTACTGCATTTAATGTTGGTGCATCATTATTGGTTGCGACAACTGATTTAAACCCTGATCTCTCAGTTTCAGCCAGCTATGAGCAAAGTGGAACTACAATCACTATCACAAAAACCGATCATGGGTATTCTGTAGGAGATTTTGTTGTTATAGATTTTACTGCTGGTAGTGCAACAGATGGAAACTATGAAATTGTTTCTGTTCCAAGCACATCAACATTTCTTGTAAATGCTAGTTCAAGTGCAACAATATCAAGCGGAACATCTTGTACTTATGGAGCAAACTTTACACAATTTAATCCTTTTGTTAATGGAACATATGTTGCAAGAGCATTTAAATTTAGATGTGAAATGGACAGTGACGACCCTGCACAATCAATAGAAATAGATCAGCTAGGCTATACAGCAGAACTAGAAAGTAGAACAGAAACAAGTCTTGGTAATGCAGGGGCATCTGCTGGTGGATTTATTGCCTCTGGTACTTCCACAAAGTCAGTTGTTTTTACTAACAGTTTTTTTGCAGGGCAGACTGGCACAAGTGTTCCAGCAAGTTCTGTGTTGCCATCAATAGGGATTACAATAGAAAATGCACAATCAGGTGATTTCTTTACTTTATCTAACATAACTGAACTAGGATTTGATATAGATGTTAAAAACGGTTCTAGTCATGTAAATAGAAATTTTAAATATACTGCTACAGGATTTGGGCGTGGTAGTTAATTTCAAAGTAGGATATACTTAGATAAAAAATTAGGTTAGACAATGGCTCAACATGATTACGTTATAGATAACTCCACTGGAGCAAACGTGAGAGCAGACATAAATAATGCGTTGTTAGCAATATCTTCAAATAACTCTGGATCTTCAGCCCCATCCACAACCTACGCACTCCAAACCTTTGCCAATACAACAACTTCAATACTACAACTAAGAAACGCTGCTAATAACGCTTTTGTTAATTTAAGAGGATTTGACGGAACTCTACAGTTACCAGATGGATCAGAATCTAGTTTAGCAGTTTTTTTTGATGACGATACAAATACAGGTTTTTATAGTTCCGCTGACGATAAGATTAATTTTGTTACTGGTGGTACTGAGAGATTGGAGCTTGGTACGACAACAATATTTAATGAAAGTGGTGCTGATGTAGATTTTAGAATTGAAGGCGATAGTGTTGTAAATATGTTTTATGTTGATGCTGGTAATAATCGAGTTGGTTTCGGTACAGATTCACCTACAGATTTTGTACATATGTCAACTTCAAATTCAACTGTTCTTGTTTTAGAAACAAGTAGTTCATCGGATACTGGCGTAGAATTGGTGTTGTTTCAAAATTCAAGTAGTCCAGCAGACAATGATTTAATTGGAAGAATTACATTCAAAGGTGATGATGATGCTGGTAACGCAACAGATTTTGTAAGTGTAAGAGCAACATCTACTGATGTCAGCAATGGTAGTGAAGATGGAGAATTTACAGTATTAACGCAAACTGCTGGTTCATTATCTGAAAAATTCAGAATAGATGATAGTGGTATTAGGTTACAAAATTTATCAGATGGTGGTGGGTTAGTAATAAATCAACTTACAACAACAGGTCAGCATGGTTCTATTGTATTTAATTCTAATAGAACAGGTGATTTTGATATTTTAGGTTTTATTAGAGCAGATTACAACAGTGATAGTGTTGCGTCAATTGATCTTTTGGGTGGAAATGATACTGCAAATAAAGATAACGGAAAGATATCTTTAAAAACGCAACCAGATAACAGCAGTGGTTTACTTCATAGAATGTTGATAAATGAAGATGGACAAGTTTTAATAGGTAGTACATCAAATGCTTTTGCTCCTGGTACAAATGAAAGATTGATTGTTTTTGGAAACGCAAATAATAATTCTAGAATAGCTATAGTTGCACAGCATAATGATGACAACCCTGCAAAATTAGATATTGCAAAAAGTAGAGGTTCAGGGAATGTAATTTTAGGAACTAACGATGATGTTGGGACTGTAGATTTTTCTGGTAATGATGGTAATGGTTATCATGTCATGGGTAGAATAATGTGTTCTTGTGTAGGATCAGGTAATAGTAGTGATAATCTACCAGCCGATTTAAGATTTTTTACTTTAGAAGCAAGCACAACAACGGTAGCGGAACGTTGTCGCATAAATTCGGCTGGAAAGTTTCTCGTTGGAACTACATCAGGAGCTAATTTTAGTAATAATGTTGCTGAATTTCTTAATACAACAGCAGACGGTGCAGTAGGTGTCAGGAGTACAATGGGAGCAAGCCAACAAGACTTTATAACATTTAAATTTGGAGGTGGACCTACAGCTTGCGGTGGTATTCGTAGAGATGGAACAACTCAGGGTGTGGAACTTTTTTCAAATTCTGATAGAAGAATAAAAACAAATATTTTAGATATGGATAACACTTTAGATAAAATAAATCAGTTATCTTTGAAAAAATTTGATTTTAAAGATGGTTCTGGATCTGGTATTGGTTTAATTGCACAAGATTTGATTAGCATTTTTCCTAGTAAAGTAAAAAAAGATGCTTCAGATGATGGAACTGGTGATACTGTTCCTGATGGAGTTGATGCTTGGACTGTTGGTCATAACTTTACATATGAACTATTAAAAGCAATACAAGAACTAACAGCTAGAGTTGCAGCATTAGAAGCTGGCTAGTAATATTGGATAAATCTAATTAATTTGATGACAACACCTCAAGAACTTTATGACGAAACAAAAACTCGTCTTGATTTAAATGTTGCAAAATTAAAAATGCTACAAAAAGAAATACAAGAAAAACAGGTAGAGGCTCAAAAACTTACACAACCAATACTTGAAGATCAAGGAGCTTTAAAACAGCTTGAAAAGTTAAGTGATGTTGTTGAGACTGTAGAATCAAAGTAAACTTAGTAAAAAATTTGTATTATGGCTGTCACTTGGGATATTGCTGCACTTGATTCCACAAAAACTGTAGGAAGTTTGTCCGATGTTGTAACTCTTATACATTGGACTGCAACAGATACTGAAACTGTTGGGAGTGGAGATTCTGCTGTGGTTCATACAGGGTCAAACTATGGTATTGCTCAATTAGCTGCCCCTGACTCTGGATCATTTACTGCTTATGCAGATATTACAAAAGCAAATGCTATTGCGTGGGCAAAAGATATCTTGGGTTCTGATCGTGTAGCAAGTATTGAAGCTGGCATCGCTAAACAAATAGAAAAATCAAAAAATCCTTCTAAGACTTCTGGTGTACCTTGGTAATTTAAAATTTTACCTTTTCGTGCATCTGTTTAGTCATCATTCCACCAATTAGATAAAGTGGAGCTAAACCAACAATCAAAAACAGCACCATCAAACTTATTGGTGCTAATGCTTTGATAAACGCCTCTTTCCACATAAAAAAATGTTCCAAAAAATTTGTCAGATAGCCTCATTGTTGTCGCTTTTTCTAACCTTGTCAATGTTAGGCGGTTCATACTATGCTTACCGCTTTGTTACCAGTGAACAGTTCAAGGCCAGAGTCATGAATGAGGTGCTTGATAATGTGCAGGGGCTAATGCCAAAAGTATTAGACAATAACCTTCCAAAAATGACAGGGCCATCTTTGCCAATACCATCAAAGAAAATTGGCTTATGATTTTTGGATTTTTTAAAAAATTAATTAAATATTATATTGATAAACTTGTGTCCTGGATAAGAATAAAAAAATTGCAACTTGAATTAGATGATGAAATAAAAAAATATCATGCTGATATGGATGCAAAAATAACAAAACCTAGAATTGTTGAAAAAGGTAAGTTTGGAGAAGATGGTTGGTCTATTTCTATAGGTGATGTAGATAAAGATGAGTGAAATAAAGATACCTGAGATAAAACTTCCAACAATTGATATTCCAGATGCTCCATATTTTACAAAACCAAAACTGGAAGGCAAGTTGCCTGGATGTTATTTATATCATCGTGATCTAGAAATTACACGCAATCCATCATTACTTATATCGGATAAACGTGGCACATACACAGTATGTCCAAACGGTGAAATCCCATCATATACTCCGATGACATATGACCCTGCACAGATAATAGATACAGAACCTGTGCCTGTTAATACTGCGCCAACTCAAAAAGATACAAACGTAACACAACCAAAACCTAAAAAAGATAAGAAAGTAGTATATGAACCTTGCCCTCCAGAAAAGCCACAATTCAGACCTGGAGATTACAGAAATGATCTTAGAATTGAAAGATTGGTAAAATGGGAAAGATCCCCTTCAGATGGTATTACTTGTGTCGGAGTCTGGGAAAAAGTACCATTCAGAGAAAGCTTTACTGGTACACCTCAAGCACTCATTTCTACTGCTGTTATCGGTGTGGTTGCTGGTGGGTCTGCGCTTCTTGCTCCTGTAATAAAAAAACTTATATCAGAAATATTTAAAAAGATAAAAAAACAACTGACAAAGAAAAAATAGCATTGTTACGATTTTAAAACATATACAAAGTGATGACATTCTAGTGATAAACTATGAAAGCAATAACATTTACGAGGTTTTATGAAACTTACAATGCAAAACAAAACAGGTCATCATCTTGAAGATAATGATGAATTTTACTTTGATAATGATATTTTGAACGATAAAGTTCATTTATTTTTTAAGTCAAATCGAAACAGCATTGATGAATATTCAATGACAGGTCATCAATTTTTAAATTCTTTTGAACTTTCTATCAATACTTTAGGTATTGAACACGATACGATGTTAAAAAAAATTGGTAATATTATTTTTGCAAGAATCAAACAGCTTGAAAAAGATTATGAGATGATTCGCTCTTACGAAAATTCTGATAAAAAGGAGGCAGTATGACCTCTCAAGTCCAAGATGCTCTCTCAACTATCTATGAGGACATAGAATATTCTCTTGAATTTATTACTCCAGAAAAAGCACAATTTTATTTGGAAAAGAATTTTGAAAATAATCGCAAGATTAGTAGGAATAATCTTGAAGAATTAAAAAGAGAGATGAAAAATAGTCGTTTTATCTTATCTGACTCTGCAATTTGTTTTGATACAGATGGCACTCTTGTCAATGGTCAACATAGATTACTTGCTGTTGTTCAAACAGGAATGACTCAACCATTTCTTGTTGTTAAAAATATGCCTAGCAAATCCAAACAAATAATGGATGTTGGTAAGTCTAGGTGTATGTCTGATCGTATTACTGTTAGTGGTGTTAGGATCAGTAGAAGAGATTGTGCAACTATCAGGCACTCTATGGCTGCTATAAATAGCACAACTGGTACTGAACAATACTCCAGACCATGCCATGATGCCATAGTTGCTGAAACTTATTTGAAACATAATCAGTTTCTTTATCTTATGAGTAAAGTTTGCCCTACAAATACAACTAGGGTTAGGTCATTTTTTCTTGGAGCAGCATTAAAAATTTATGCTGAAATGACTTATAACAGTCAAATCACAAGAAACAAAAAATACAACCATACGATGAATCCTAAAGAAAGGGCATTACATTGGTTAAATATTGTCACTACAGGTATGGCGAGTCCTATTGATGGTGTTGATAGAGATATTAAACCATGCGATAGAGCAGCACAGATTATTTTTACCAAGTCTTGTGACAGCAGCATAAAAAGATCATATTGGAATAGTGCTGAAGCCTTTGCTCTTACTGTTAGAGCAGCCCATAATTTT
>VTLG01006536.1_pt1 | contig 13280 bp, 18 predicted proteins | sample 4694571 | NCBI WGS metagenome assembly VTLG01 (sample SAMN12604809, study PRJNA352737) | marine metagenome | biome: ENVO:00000447; feature: ENVO:00000209|ENVO:00000569|ENVO:01000036; material: ENVO:00002151; isolation source: viral sequences binned using virsorter ... | reverse complement strand
CCGTAACTGGATGTATGCAATATCTTAGACACGGAAAATAAAATGATAAGATTCAAAGAATACCTGCAAACATATGCAGATGATTCAATCGAACAAGTCATGGATGGGGAATGGATTCAAAAATCTAGGTCAACTTGGAAAGCCGTTGATAATAATGATAATGAAATTGAGATACATAATGATGGTCACGACCCTGAGTTGAATGGAGAATCGTGGGCGGTGCACAAAAATACTTTTGCTCCAAAAGCTTTTGCTTATTTTTGCAAAGAATTCATTCAAGAAGTTAAACCATCGGAAGTAATACATGGCAGAACAAGAATCTATCCAACAACTTAAAACAGAAATCAATACCCTAAAAATTAAAGATGAATATCGTTCAAAAGAGTTAGATGCTTTAATTCAAAAACTGGACAATACCACATCTAAATTAAATTCTCTCTCAGAGAATATTGGAAGGTTGTTGGCTGCTCAAGATGTCAACAGAATGACAGATAATGAATTTAGAGAAGAGATGAAAATTATTCATTCTCGTATTGGTGACCTTCAAGATAAAATGAATACAATGATTGATAAAACTGAAACAAGAATGAATTCAGATGTCAATTTAATTTATACAAAATTAGAATCTCTTGAACGTTGGAGATGGATAACCATTGGTGCAGCTACTCTTGTTGCTTGGTTATTGACACACGTTATCCCAAAAGTGATATCTTAAAAATGAATTGACATTTTCAATTCATCATGTTATACTTACTGTATAACAATTAATAGAGAATTATATTATGCCTTCATACATCGACACAAAATATGTGAACCTTCTTTCTTCAAGGCTCCTACTTTTCAAAAGAAAAAATAACGGATTGTATAATTTCCGTTGTCCTTTTTGTGGTGACTCTCAAAAAAGTAAAACTAAAGCTCGTGGTTATTTCTACCAGAGAAGAACTGACTTATTTTTTCGTTGTCATAATTGCGGTCAAAGTAGCACATTTTCAAACTTCCTCAAACAATTTGATGGTGAGACCTATAAGGAATATGCTCTTGAAAGATACAAGGATGGTATCACAGGAAAAGGTCACAATACCCCTGACCCAAAAATAAATTATGAGCAACCCAAATTTCATTCAAAAATAGAATTACCAAAAATTAGTGACTTGGATAATAACCATTTTGCTAAAACCTATTTGGTGAATCGTGCTATTCCGCCTCAATTTTTGAATTACCTATATTATACAGATGATTTTAAAACTTTTGTTAATAAGATGACAAAACGAGATTATGACTTGAGTGAAAATGAACAGAGAATTGTTATACCCTTCTTTGATAAAGACAAACAACTAATTACATTTCAAGGTAGAGCATTTACCAATACTAAACTAAGATATATAACTATTAAGATGAACGAAGAATCATCTAAAATATTTGGATTAGATCGTTTGGACTTGAAAAAACAATTCTATATAGTTGAAGGGCCTTTCGATTCTATGTTTATTGAGAATAGCATCGCTATGGCTGGTTCAGATATTGGTTTCAAGGGGAATGATGATATAAAGAAAGCAATGGATGAATACAAAGGAACGATAATATTTGATAATGAACCTAGAAACAAAGAAATTATATCCAAGATGGAAAAAGTGATAGACAAAGGATGGAATATTTGTATCTGGCCAAACTCAGTTTCTTGTAAAGACATCAACGATATGATTCTTACTAGTATGAACGAAACAAGAATAATCGATATCATAAATAAAAATACATATAAAAATCTGCATGCAAAAACTCACCTAGCACAATGGAGAAAGAAATGACCGTAACCGATCCCGAAAAATTACCAACTCAATACCAACAATTTATTCATTTATCAAGATATGCACGATGGGATTACGATAAGAAACGAAGGGAAACATGGGGGGAGACAGTAAATCGGTTTTTTCAATTTTTTCAAGAACACCTAAAAGATATGTGTAACTATGATTTAGAAAATGGAGTACTAGAGAAACTAAAAAAAGAGGTAATGTCATTGAATGTGATGCCCTCAATGCGATGTATGATGACAGCAGGAGAAGCACTAAGGAAAGAGAATATTGCTGGATATAATTGTTCTTATGTAAAGATAGATAACCCTAGATCATTCGATGAAATCCTTTACGTTCTCATGAATGGTACAGGAGTAGGATTTAGTGTAGAAGCAGACCATGTATCACAATTACCATCTATTGCTGAAGAATTCCATCCAACTGACACAACTATTATTGTAGCAGATTCTAAACTAGGATGGGCAAAAGCATATAAGGAATTACTCAGTTTGTTGTGGAGTGGTCAAGTTCCAAAGTGGGATTTATCTAAAGTTCGTTCAGCAGGAACACCTCTCAAGACATTTGGAGGAAGAGCATCTGGCCCAGAACCATTAGATGACCTATTTCATTTTTCAACAAAAGTATTTCAAGATGCAGCTGGTAGAAAACTTAAACCTATTGAGTGTCATGATATTGTTTGTAAGATAGCAGCTATAGTTGTCGTAGGTGGTGTTCGCCGTTCAGCACTTATTAGTTTGTCTGACCTTAACGATGGTGAAATGAGAAAAGCAAAATCTGGTCAATGGTGGGAATATAACGGACAAAGAGCACTTGCTAATAATTCAGTAAACTACAAAGAAAAACCAAATGTAGGAACTTTCATGAGAGAATGGAATTCACTTTACGATTCCAAGTCTGGCGAAAGAGGAATGTATAATAGTGCTTCAGCAAAAGCACAAGTATCAAAATTAAATGAAAGAGAGAAAGATGAAAATCAAGAATTCATTAAAAGGAGAGAGCCCAGAGAAGATTTTGGAACTAATCCATGTAGCGAAATTATACTCAGAAGTAGAGAGTTTTGCAACTTATCAGAATGCATTGTCAGAAGACATGACACTCCCGAATCTCTTGCTGAAAAAGTGCGGGTTGCGACTATCCTTGGCACATTTCAATCCACCCTCACAAACTTCAGATATCTTACTAAAGAATGGGAACGAAACTGTTCAGATGAACGATTACTTGGCGTCTCGCTCACCGGCATTTTAGACAATTCTCTTACGAGTGGTAGAAAGAAAGGATTAGATGAACTTTTACAAAACCTTAGAAAAGTGGCTGTGGACACGAACAAAGAGTGGGCAGATAAATTGGGAATTGAACGATCGGCGGCAATCACTTGTGTTAAACCTTCTGGTACTGTGTCTCAGCTTGTTGATAGTGCTAGTGGTATTCATGCCCGGCATAGTGAATACTATATTCGGACAGTAAGAGCAGATAATAAAGACCCATTATGTAAAATGATGAAACAAAATGGTTTTCCAAATGAACCAGATGTGACCAAACCAAATCACACTACTGTTTTCTCTTTTCCAACAAAAAGTCCAAAAGGAGCAATATGTAGAACAGATATGACAGCAATAGAACAACTAGAATTATGGTCAACGTATCAAGAACATTGGTGTGAACACAAACCTTCTATTACTGTTACAGTTAAAGAGAATGAATGGCCCGAAGTTGGTTCGTGGGTATGGAATAACTTTGACGATATTAGTGGAATTTCTTTTCTTCCATTTAGCGACCACACATATCGTCAAGCACCTTATCAAGATTGTACTAAAAGTGAGTATGATGAAATGGCAAAGTTGATTCCCGAAAACGTTGATTGGTCTAAATTATCTGAATATGAACAACAAGATTTTACAGCTGGTTCTCAAGAACTTGCTTGCTCTGCTGATGGGGGGTGTGAGATTGTAGATATATAGATTCATAGTATAAAATATTAATTTGGAGCGAAATGGAAGACGTAATAGAAATAGATGAGGAATGTTCTGCTTGTGGTGCTATATACACAATAATGTTTGATGTTAGTGAACTTAGGGGAGAAACTAGAGAAAATACTGCTAGACATTGTATATTTTGTGGTATATTGATGGAGCCATATTACGATGAAGAAGAACTGTAAATGGCGTACTTAGGAATGACTTGGATTGCAGGAATAGACTACTCTTTAACATCTCCAGCTGTTTGTGTGGGAGAACTAATAGAAAACGATGTTAAATTTGAAAATTGTAAATTTCATTTTATAAGACAGACAAAATCACAAAAATCTTTTGATGTTTTTAATGCTTACGAATATCCTAAATACTCAAATGAATTAGAAAGATATGAAAATTTAGCAGAATGGGTAATCGAATGTATTCGCTGGTATACTGGTAGAGTAAGTATGGTCTATATAGAAGATTATGCATTTGCTGCCACAGGAAAAGTATTTAACATTGCAGAGAATACAGGAATACTTAAACATTATCTTAAAAAGTGTGGATTTCATTTTACAACGATTCCACCCACAGTAATTAAAAAACATGCTACAGGAAAGGGAAATGCAAATAAAGAATTAATGTATGAAACATTTTTAGAAGAAACTAATATTGATTTACAAACTCGGCTATCACCTAAGTCAATCAAAATTACTAATCCTGTTTCAGATATTATAGATTCATACTATATCTGCAAGTCAGGGTTACTCTAACACAGGAAAGTTATGTACCCCCAAACATTAAATTATCCTTATCTAATTGAAACGAGCACACAACAAATTAAAAAATATAGTAAAACAGAAGCAGACAGCGAAGCAGAAAAAATTCAACTAAGTGGAATTGATGTGGAAGTTCATCATAGAGGGTTTCTTCTGTATCGTTTATCTGGTATAACCCAAGGAAATCTTTTCCCATAAAAAACTTGACAATTGTAATAAGAGTTGTTATAATTATATTATAGAAATTAAATGAGAAAATTATGAGCATGATGAAATTCGATGACTCTAAGATAAAAGAGATCAGAGAAAGAAAAGAAAAAGGACTACCGCCACTTCCTTCTACGAATGATGTGGTTATTGCTTCAAAGAATGCAAAGGGCGGTAGTGAACTAATTTATGAAAGAGTCAAGGAGAGAGTGCCTGAAGACCTCTGGAACTACTTTCAAATCATTCTTTCAAGAGTTCGTGATTATGAAGATAAACCAAAAATTCTTTGGTTTCAAGACACATCCAGAGATCCCGAAGTTCAATTCCTAAAAGATAAATCTTACAGAGACAAATTTGAACGATTCGTATTTCCTTCTGATTGGTCATTAGAAAAATATCATCTTGACCTTGGAGTTGAATATGAAAAAAGTGTGGTTCTTAAAAACTCAATTACTCCTATTCCTGTACACACAAAACCCAAAGATGGCCCAATAAGACTAGCATATATTTCTACTCCACATCGTGGATTGGATTTGTTGATTGGAGCATTTCGTGCTATGAAACTTGAGAACGTGGTGCTAGATGTATATTCTAGTTTTAAGATTTATGGATGGGAAGAGAAAGATAATGAATATCAACCTTTATATGATGCTTGTTTGGATACACCAAATGTTAATTATCATGGTACAGTATCCAACGATGAAATTCGAGCAGCATTACAACAAACACACATTCTCGCATATCCGAATATATACCAAGAAACAGCGTGTATTTCGGTGATTGAAGCGATGAGTGCTGGTTGTGTAGTTGTCTGCCCGAACCTTGCAGTCTTACCAGAAACGTGTGCTAACTTTGCTTGGATGTATGGATACGTTCAAGACAAGACTGAACACGCTAGGAAATTTTCCTACGTTCTGAGAGATGCAATTGACAGTTTTTGGCAACCACCAGTTCAGGCTGGTCTTGGATTCCAGAAACAATACTTTGATATGCACTATGACATTGAAACTACTGCTAAGCAATGGGAAATGATGTTAGAGACTATCAAATCAAACATTGAATATTCTAAGAAAAAATAATTATGGCAAAAAAAGTGAAAGTAGAAAGAAAACCTATGAAGGTTAAACGTACTCGTAAGATTACAGAAGAACAGAGAGAAGCGCTTCGTGAGAGAATGAAACTCATGAGAGCAAAAAGAGCACCTGCTGAATATAAAAATATCAACAAAAGGGTGATGAGTCTACCAGATGATGATACATATTCTTTTAAGAACATCAAAGAGTGGATAAAACACAATAAACAAGTGATTGCTGCTCTCAATTCTCAATCAAGGGGTAGAAACGTTACAGATAAAGAACGTAGAACTGCTGAAAATTTAGCAAATTCCAAGAAAACATATGTTCGTTACATGGAACATTATCTTAAAACTGGTGATTGGATTTCTATGTTTTCGGGTCAAGATGAAGAACACAAAGTAGTTCCTAGATGTGTGGCGATGGCATATTACGCTGATGGAACTCCTAAGAGGTCTGTAGGGGTATTCTATCCAGATATCAATGCTGTATGGACAAACGATATGAACGAAACAGAACATGGAACATCACAAGAATATGTTCCAAAAATCAAAAAAAATGTTGCAATAACAGATAAGCAATTTATGGGAGAAGTATAATATGGCTGAACATAATGTTATCGAAACTCTTGAAATGGTTGATGAAGCTAAAACAAGAGAAGAGAAACGAGAAATACTCAAGAGTAGAGCTAACTATGCAACTCAAGCATTGTTACAATTGAATTTTCATCCAGACGTAAAGTGGCATATTCCTAAAGGGTCACCACCATATACACCAAGTCAGACAGCAGATTCTGTTGATGGTGCTCTTCATTTTGAAGTGAAGAAATTAGATTATTATGTCAAGGGTGGTGGACATGACCTTTCGATGCTCAAGAGAGAATCAATGTTCGTTCAATTACTGGAAAGAGTTGACCCTAAAGATGCTAAATTATTGATAGCAGTTAAAGACCAAAATTTGTCTTACAAGGGATTATCATATAAATTGGTCAGAGATGTGTGGCCAGATTTACTTCCAGAAGTCGAAGAAATAGAGGATGTAGAGGTGGTAGTTGAAGAAAAATCAAAGAAAAAAACAAAGAAAAAGGTAGTTGTAGAAGAGTAAAAGTGTATAAATATAACTACAAGTTTGGTTGAGATTGATTTTTTATGTATTTTTAGTGAACTGATTGAATAACCAAAAAAGGATACAAGTATGGTAAAAATAGTAAGGGTGTTCCTTGCTTTATTTGCTACACTATGGTATACTACTTCACAAGTTAATAGCAATGCGACACAAAATAAATGGGAAATCGATTTAGATCGTCTTCTTAAACAACAAAAAGTTGTAAGTGTATCGGCAAAAGACTATTACAATATTCCCGAACCAACAATTAAATATTCAACAGAAGACGTAGATTGTCTAGCAAAAAATATTTATTTTGAGGCGGGTGTGGAGAGTACAGCGGGAAAATTAGCAGTAGCAAACGTTACGATTAATCGTAAACTCAATGATAATTATCCCAATACCATTTGTGGTGTAGTGCAAGAAGGCATTCATTATTATAATGCTAAATTAAAAAATCATGTTCCTGTGAGAGATAGATGTCAATTTTCGTGGTACTGTGATGGTCGTTTGGATATTCCAAACGAAGGTAGAACATGGAGATCTGCTCAAACACTTGCAGTAAAAGTGCTTGAGAGTCATTATGATGATAGATTGATTGACATAACGGATGGTGCTACACACTATCATGCTAATTGGATGATAAAATATCCAAAATGGAGCAAACAAAAAAAGGTTATGGCCTCTATCGATAGACATATATTTTACAAGAGTAAAGGAAGACTCTATGAATGACGAATTGTCTTGACAAACATCTCACTTTTCTGTATAATAATATATGAAAAGTGAGAAATGTTTAATTCTAATAGAGATTGAAAATGAAAAAGTTATTACTGACAACGAGTTTTTTAACATTATTGATAAGTTCACTATTTGCAGCAGAAACAAGAACAGAATTTATAACAGAAGAAGTTTGTCCTGCTATAGCAGGATGTTGGGTTGATGTTAAAACTGGTGAGTGTCCAGATTGTATTACTATAACAAAAACGATTGTCACAAAGGATGAAACCAAAAGTATTGTAAAAACAAAAAGACATTGGCATTTACCAAAAAATAATTTAGAGGTGCCTAAATCTTATTATAATTATGGATACCCTACACTTGCTGGAATGAATATGTTGACTTCTACTTTTCATCAATAATTCAGTTACTATATAATGTATTAGACAAAAACAAAAACAGGAAAATAGTATGCCCTATTATGATTACAAGTGTTATTCTTGTGAGCATGAATTTGAATTAAACATGAAAATTGCTGACAGAAATAAACCTACAGAAGAACCTTGTCCAGAGTGTTCTAGTACAGAAGTAAAGCATGTATTTGGTAAATCTCATATTGGTGACCCTTGGCATCATGCTGGTAGAAGAATCGATGAAGGGTTTAGAGACCGATTGAGAGAGATTAAAAAATTAAATCCAAGAAACACTATAGATATACGTTAACTACTTTTTTATGAAAAAATTTAATTATGATCTTTTTGAGAATCGAAAAGACCTAATAGAACAAGACAACTCAGGTACTAATGGTAGAATGTATCATGCTCCTAATGGTACATATCCATCTATTACAAACCTTCTTTATGAAATAGTTTCTAAGCCTGGAATACAAGCTTGGAGAGATAGAGTCGGTCATGAAAAAGCACAAAGAATTTCTACCAAAGCATCTATTCGTGGAAGTAAAATTCATAATGCTATTGAAAAATATTTGTTGGGAAATGAGGATTATCTACAGGGTGTAGCAGCAGAACACATTGAACTTGTCAAACTTGCTATACCACAAATAGATGAAAAGATAGACAACATTCGTGGTATCGAATTACCATTGTGGTCAGATGCTTTGAAAGCAGCAGGAACAACAGATTTGATTGCTGAGTATGAAGGTGAACTAGCAGTTATAGATTGGAAAACTGCTACTTACATAAAGAAAGAAGAATACATCCTATCTTATATTTTACAAGGAACAGCTTACTCAAGAATGATATATGAAATGTATGATGTCATTCCTAAAAAAGTGGTTCTTTGTATGCTGATAAGGTTTGATGAAAACAAATACAATCCATTGATGGATACTGATGTATTGATTGATTGGAGAGTGTTTAATCCCTTAGATTACATACATAAACTAAAAGAAGTATGTGACGCTTACCACTTTAAAATGTCTTGACAATTTGTTCTTAAAGTGGTATGATATAAATATCACAAAGAACTTAAAGAATTTGTTTGATGACTCAAGAGAATAGTTAAGTAAGACGCCGGTTCGACTCCGGCCAGCTCCACCAAGGAAAGTTATGGAAAAAATAGCAGGATATGTAGGATTACTTACAGTAGTAGGATTAGTAGTTGCTTATGGTATCTTGTATTTTGGTTATAACTTTGGTTGATGGGGCTGACGTGGATTTCGATTGCTAATGAAGGTATTGAAGAGAACAAATTGGGTGATTGACTACAATCAACTAAATTAGATGCAAACTTTTTCGCAGCTAATAATTCAGATTATACCCCAGCGAGGGTAGCTTTAGCAGCTTAATTAATCTGTAGGGCTCGGGGGGTCGCCTCGTAACAGAAGATTCCCCGCTACACATTTTTTGGATAGGAGTATGGCAAACAAAGTTCATAAAAGATTGGGAGATGGTAAAATCAATACCTCTGTCGAAATGATTGAAGATCAAGAAGAGAAATTATGGGAGCAAAATCCAATGGAAGCATTACGTTATGAGAAAATTGAAACAAGAAAAAAACTAAATTGGATGGCAAGATATGTTTTGTCGATGATTATAGTTTTGACTTTCTTGTTTTTAATATGGCTATTATTTTATGGGGAATTACCACAAGCAAGTCGTGATTTAGTAAATATCATGGTTGGTGCTTACGTGGCCGTCCTCGCTAAAGCAACTGATTATTGGTTCAAGGATAAAGACGATCCTGAGCAAAAAGAAGGAGAAGCTGTAGGAAATAATGATACAATTTAACTTGACAATGGAACTATAATATGGTAGAATTACTTAATATGTTTACTTCTGAAAGATATAATGATGAAATCAATGAAATTGTTGATAGAACTAAGATGAGTTTTCTTGATGCTATAATGTATCATGCTGATGAAAATGGTCTTGAGTCGGAAACAGTTGCTGGTTTAATCAATGTTAAAACTAAAAACAAACTAAGGGAAGAAGCAGAAGCATTAAATTTTATGCCCAAGACATCTAAACTTCCTATATGATACCAAAAGTGAGACCTTTTGAAGTGTACCAAAAATACTTATCGTTGAAGCAACACTTCAACAAAACGAACTATGATTACTTTAAGTTCAACGGTAAGGTACGAGCAAATGAATCTTCTTTTGATAGAAGAAGAGATAAACATCATTTTGTTCGTTTATCAAAAATTTATAAAGAAGAAGACCTTACAAAATTTCTTGTTTCCAATTTTGTGAAGACAAGGGATTTGTGGGTAGGTAATGTAACCTCACCAGAAGGTAGAGAAAATTACATTGCTTGGAAGGCAAAGATACAAAGTCTTCCTTATGTATTTGAAAATGAGATTGGTTCTTTGTTTGAAGAAAACGAAAGTTTCAATTCCATTTTTGATGTAGTGGATGGTCAACATCCACCTATGCTTCATCATGTGTTTGGTGAAGATGTGTCAGTAGAATCCTTTATTATTCTGGATTCGATACTGAACTTTTCCTCAACGTTCAATGAGAAAATTGAGGAATCGGTCATTTGGCCGGAACTATATAGTATGTGTAATAATTATGCTCCTTTTTTGAATGTGAATAAGCAGAAATACGTTGACATACTAAAAAAACAAGTAGATTTATATTATGTGTAAAGTGGATAACCAGAAACACGGAGAATAAGATGGCAAGTTCATTTGCATCACTCAAGAAGAATCGGTCTGCCGATTTAGAAAAACTCAATCAATCGATTGAGAAAATCAACAACCCAAAAAACAATTTCAGTCGTGAAGATGAAAGATTCTGGAAAGCAGAATTGGATAAATCTGGAAGCGGTTATGCTGTAATTCGTTTTCTCCCATCACCAGAAAATGAAGATATGCCTTATGTGCGTGTTTTCAATCATGGGTTTCAAGGCCCAGGCGGGTGGTATATCGAAAATTCCTTGACAACTATCGGTCAGAAAGATCCATTGGCAGAGTATAACTCTACACTTTGGAACTCAGGTATCGAAGCGAACAAAGAAATCGCTCGTAAACAAAAGAGAAGGTTGACCTACTTCTCTAACATCTATGTCGTAGAGGATAAAGCAAATCCTCAAAACGAAGGTAAGGTTTTCCTTTTCCGTTATGGAAAGAAAATCTTTGATATGATTAGTTCAATGGCTAATCCAGAATTTGAAGATGAGACTCAAGTGGATGTTTTCAATCTTTGGGATGGTGCGAACTTCAAGTTGAAGATTCGTAAACTGGATGGTTATTCAAACTATGACAAGTCAGAGTTTGTTACTGCTGCTCCTCTTTTTGAGGATGATGATAAGTTGGAAGCGGTCTGGAAACAACAACATTCTCTAGAAGAGTTTGTCAATGAGAGTAATTTCAAGTCGTTTGATGAGTTAAAATCTCGTCTTGATGTTGTTCTTGGAAAGGTTGAAACTCCTGCGATGTCAGCACCTTCTTCAGTTGAAGATACAAGTGCTCCATTTGATGGTGGTGAACCTATCACTAGTGAATCATCTAATGATGACAATCTTGATTACTTCAAGAAGTTAGCAGAAGCGTAGTCTACGCAACTTTACTAACAAAATCTCTCCCTTCATTCGGAAGCGTTGGGCCAATGGGTGAAGGGTTGTTTACAATATTAGTGTTATTATTTACTTGATTAGAACTCATATCATTTCCAGTAACAACGGTAGCACTTCCACCGCCAATACCACCAGTTAATCGAGCCATTGCTAATTGATTCATTACTACACCAGAAACAGACCTTGCCATTGGGTCTATAAATGCTCCTGCTCGAGGACTACTTAGAGGAATAACTGCTTCTGGCCCTCCATCTGCAATACCACCATAAGCAAGACCTCTACCAGAATATGTACCATGTTCACCAACAACTACACCTGAGCCTGGAAGATATGAAGGTTGATTAACAATAAAACCACCACGAGCAAGTTTTTTATCACCATATATTTTAGATTTTGACATGGAAAGTAAATTTAGAGCAGGTGCGCCGAAAATACCTTCTTTTGGGAGAAAGGGAATAAGATTTCCTAAACCCACTCCTGTACCCAAAAAATCACTGCCCGTTGGATCAATTTTAGATATCCCTGTAGCAATTATATCAGCTTGAGATGTAATTCCTGCTGCCATCTCAGAAATAGCCCCTGCTGTACCTTCACCAAGTGTTGGTGCTAAAGTTTTTTTAACATTTGTAGAAACGTTTTGTCTACTTGCTCCTATGTTTCCTTCATCTAATTTTTTTTGTAATTCATCTTCTGAAAGCTCTGTTAGACCTAAACTTGTCTCAAGATTTTGCATTACGTTTGGAAAAACTTTTTCTCTCAACCTTTTTATTAATTTAGCAATCGCTTCTCCACCAAAATAACCTGCAATTGCTCCTACTATAGCTCCAACTGTTCCTCCAATTAAAGCTCCAACTGGGCCAAACATCAATCCTGCAGCAAATCCTGCTCCACCAAATTTTGCTGCCCCATAAGCAGCGCCTGACATTCCTTTACCAACACCACCTAAAGCAGCACCAACTGCTGCTTCGCCTGAACTTACTCCCCACTCAGGAGATTTAGCTATACCTTTTAAAATATCATTGGCCATCATAACAACAGATGTTGTTAAAGCTGCAAATGCTGGTAATTTTCCAAATTTCATTCCTTTTATACCAGCCATAAGACCACCTTCTGGGCCAAAAGCAAAAGTTGCTAAACCAGTTAATCCTGTAGCTAAACTTCCAAGTAGTTTTCCTCTTCCATCTTTAGTAAATATATCCATCAAACTAAAACCACTAGTGTCTTCAGCACCTTTTAGGTTGACTGTTTGACCGCCTTCTCTTTCTTTTTTTTCTTTTCTGTGTCTTTCTTCTCTTTGTTCTTTCGTTTCTACACTAGAAGATAATTTTCTTAGTTCTACTAATTCTGGGCTTTCAGATTCAACTCCTCCGCGGCCACCGTCAGGAAGAAGAGGGCCTATAAAAGAAGATTCACCACCTATAAGTGCAAGGGCTTCTTCTTTTTCTTTTTTTATTTGTTCATTTTTTGCAGCAATTTCTTTTTCTAATTCAGAAGCTTTAATCATTGCTTCTAGTTGTTCTCTAGATTTATTCTTGTGTTCATCTGTTAATTTTAATGTATCTACCAGATTGTTGAGAATTTTTTTTCGTTC
>VTLG01015300.1_pt1 | contig 13282 bp, 14 predicted proteins | sample 4694571 | NCBI WGS metagenome assembly VTLG01 (sample SAMN12604809, study PRJNA352737) | marine metagenome | biome: ENVO:00000447; feature: ENVO:00000209|ENVO:00000569|ENVO:01000036; material: ENVO:00002151; isolation source: viral sequences binned using virsorter ... | reverse complement strand
ATACCAGCAACAAACTGCTCAACTGCACAGAAAGGACCATTAATAATCCTTGTGATCATATTCTCCAACATGTTTAGAAGGAAACCCCATATATCTCCGAAAATCTTCTGAAATAAACACCATACTATATCAATAATTTTTACAAATGCTTTCTTAGCAGCTGGACCTAAGAAAAAATCAAGAGGATTAAATTTCTTATTAAGGATTTGAAAAATTTGAAACGCTCCCATGATCTTTTTGATCATTCCAGTACGAGCACTATTAATAATCTTCTTTATAACACCAGCAATTTTTTTTGCAGTTCTCTTTATCTCCAATGTCATATCAACAATCTCATTGGTGAGAGGATTTATATAATCGTCAAAATCCTTTTCAAGAGCATTAGTAAATGCAATAAAATTCTCAAGAGTCGTAGCAATATCACTGACTGCACCCTTTCCACACTTATCAGGTTTTATAACTTCCTTAGTCGCTTTATCCTCTAATGCACATGCTGCTTGACCATTCTTTGATGCATTACCTGCATCACAACCAGCACCAGTTTCTGTATACTGTCTTTTCGCTGCATTAAATGCAGCTCGATCAACAATACCATCTTCTGTATAATCCAAGATATTTGGTTTTTTTACCACTCCTGTGTTTGTAACCGTACCAGGACTTGCTTTAACTCCTATTCTAGATTCAAATTCTACTTTTCTCCTAGCAGTAGCAGGTGCTTTACCACCAGGGAATCCAGTACTATTTTTAAACTGACTACTTCCCGATGAACTTATTTCACTTTCTGAAATAGTATCTGCTACATTTGCAGACCTATGTAATAGTCCTATAATAACTGGTTGCTGTGCTTCTTCACCATCTAAGAAGAATCCAATAGCAGTTTCTCCACCGACAAGAGCTAAAGTATCTCCTCTAGTTCCTTGTCCACCACCAGTTATTGCATCCATAGAAACATGAGCCCAAGGAAGTTCAGATTCAGGTAGAGTGTCATCCCAAGGATGATACCCTACAATTCTAACTTTAACTCTTTGGGCCATTTCACCAAGGTTTTGTAGTGCTTGGTTAGTATTTTTCCAATAGTCTTGATGGGCAACACGACCTATCCACCAGGAAAAACCATCCTTTCCTGCAAAACCTGATTTAAGTAAGGATTCGTCAATCATTCGTCGTAAACTCTACACTCCAATGAATCGGGATGATTATCACAATACACTTCTAGGTGTTGATCCTCATGTCGTGTGTGCCAATCATTGATTTTAGCACCACCTGGATTCTCTTCATTCTCTTCATGAGCATGGAAAGCATCATTGTGCATCTCCAAATCTGCTTCACTATATTCAATCATACCATGATTAACATGCTCTTTATGATCCTTTGGATCAATATACACTTCATGATTTAAATCGTGGTCTGGTACTTTAGTTGTCATAAAACCTCCTATTCGTCGGGTCCGTATAATCCATAAGAATCTCTCATTAATTTAAGATAGGACACATTTTGATTCGCTGCAATACGATGTCTAACATTCCTAATAACATAGTTTCCACTGACCTCAGAATCGACATCTTTAGGTTGACCTGATTCCATTCGTGGAAATTCACAATAAATTAGATCACCTACTTTTAATTTAGTGTTACACGGAACTGAAATATTTAGTGCCTGAGTAAACAATAAGTTATATCTAGAAAAGGATTTCGCCATATCACCATCATCTCTACCCGAATCTCCAAGAGTTCCATCACTACCTAGAGTTCCATGATCAGAGAATCTAAACAAACTTCTAGTAGAATGTGATGTGTATTCACTCTTTACAAAAATCTTATCTTCCTTTCCAAGTTTAGTAGCATTCTTAGTTTCCTCTTGCAAATCATAAGTATATAAAGATAATTGATTATTATAAGTGTCAAAAAAATATGTTTCATTTGCATACATACCAACACTCAATGCCTTTCTCAAATCAATATTCTTTTCAAATTGAAAGTTTATAATCTTGAAACGATTTGACATTTTAGCATGTTCAATTACTTTACCTGTATAGAAATATTGAAAAAGAGGATTTCCTGTAGCACCAACTTGTGAACCAGTAACTAGGGAATCAATACTTCTAAAATTAAATCCTGCTTGATTCTCATAAAATAAAAATCCAGCAGTACCTTTATTCTCTCCTGTCTTATCTTCTCCAGAAGTACCACCACTTCCTAATTTTGAAATAGATTTAACACCTAACCACTCCAAGGCATGAAATGGTTTCTTACTTGCACCAATAAAGGAATATGTATTAGCAGTTTCTTCCGCTAGTACATTTTTTTCATCATCAACATCACTATCAGCATATAAAACATTATAAATTATATCTTTAACATGAGCATCTATATTTGTATTGAAATATTTTTTCATACATCTTGTTTGCTCATTGAGAAAATGCTCTGCAGTAGTAAGTTTTAATTCAAACTCATCTCTAAAATTCTCTGCACCAATACCAACTACTTTATAAACATACATTACCAATTCAAATCTATCATTATGGTACACAGAACCCATTGGACTATCAATAGTAATCTCAACTTTTTCTCCACCACGTATAGGAAGTTCACTAACCAAACTATATGAATTTACAATACGAATTGATGCTGATACAGATGGTTGTAATATATCCTCAAAATAATCAAAAAATAAAATAGAATTACTAATGTCTACAGGTTTACTTTTACCACCAGGCAAAGGATGAATAGTAACTCCATCCAAACTCCATCCCATTGATGCTGTTAAATCTGACATATTATTTTACCCTCCACTAAGTTTAATGAATCTCAATTCATCTAATAGTTTAGTATTAAATTGAGAATAATCTATTTCCATGAATGAACTAGAAGAACTATCACTAAATGCACCAGCAGTAAATGGTACGTACTGAGTTTTCCCATCAGACTCCATCACATATAATTGTGGGGCATTATTAAAGAAAGTGGAACTAGGTTCAAACATTGTGGAATCCATAGAATAGATTTGAGATAAATCGAAGTTATTATTAGTTTGAATATTTGATTGGTTATTATCATTTAACTCATTATAGAATTCACGTTTTTTCCATTTAAGATATGACTGTTTATTAAGAATTTCTATAAGTTCATCTTGAAGCATAGGCATCCTTCTTTGAGGATTAATCATTTCATCAATATTATTCTGTTCTTTTCTTAACATTATCCACTTCTCTTCAAGTTCTTCTAACTCAGTATCAATAGAACTCTTAGTATTAAGATTTGAGTATTCACTACCATATTCTTTCTGCATCCGATTCTTTTCCTTCAAAAATTTTGCATACCTTTCAAGTAAATCTGCTTCCATTCCTAATGCTTTAAGTTGTTCTAAATCATTTGCAAGGTCAATACCTTGCATTAATTTAATAGTACTATAAACATCTTCCACTTTAAACGGACCATGTTTTTGAAGAGAGGGATTATTAAAATATGCATTTGGTCCCTGCATATCTGGATATTTACTTGTACTTGTATTCACAACATCATTAATAATTGTTGTAGCAACAAGACCCCACGGAGTTGCTTTACCAAGAATAATATTACCTATACCTTTAATCCATCCAGCATATTCTAATATCTGTTTCCAATTAATTTTTTTAAATTCATTAAATGCCTTTTTAGTTTTTGTAAGTAAATCCTTTGGCCACTGGGGCAATTTGGGCAATTTCTTTGGACTTTTAATCCAGTCCATTAATCCCCTTATAAACTTATTATTCTTTACCCTATTCAATAAATCTTTCCATTTTATACTTTTAATACGCTTAATAAGATTTTTAATTTTTCTCTGTATTTTTTTCCACCTTGCCAATTGTCTACGTGACCATCTACCAATTCTACTTTTACTTTTAAACCACTTGACAAATTTTTTCCAATTCTCAAGGATCCTTTTAAACCAAGATAATTGTAATGATTTACCCTGAACTGCCATTTCTGTCATACCAGGCATGTACATAGGCAATATAGAAGCAAGTCTGCTATCAATCTCTGGTTTTTTTAATTTTATTTTTGATAATTCTTTATTACTAGAATCAATAAACTGAATAAATTTCTCATACTCAGACTTCTTATCAAAATCTATAGTCCTGATAACATTAAAAGTTGGTGCAGTTACTATTCTCCTTGCTGCTTTCTTTAAAGGAGATTTAAAATTATTCCTACTCGGATCTCTAATTGGTGCTGCTGTTCCTGGTGCCATTATTGATTACCCGTCGATGTTACAGAGTGCTTTGTATGCAAGATTAGAACAATCTGGATTACTTGCAGAAAGAAATGGTAAAGATGGTCCATTACTACTTGCTGGAGTAGAATTAACTACTTGAGTTTTTTTGCCACCTGAAGGAATGACCTGAACACCTTGATTACCAAGTGCAACATTTATAAATCCACCTTTATTTAATTGCGATTCAATTGAAGATACATTCTTATTTTTAACTCCATCAACTTTGGATTGATTTAAAAACTGTTCCCAGTTAGCTTTCGTCCATCCTTCTGGTTTTTTTACACCAGGTTGTTGCCACCAATGATGGAAGAAGTTACCCTTCTCAGAGAACATAGGATCCTCCTCAACAACCCTATTACCTATTTGACTTTGACCTTTAAAGTCTGTTCTTCCGTCTAATTTTTTTAGTGCTGCTAGTATCCCCTTCTGTCCTTCAGGTGATTGGAGAAATGCTGCTAAGTCCTTATCATGAAAAGCAGTGCCTTTAGTAACTGCATCATATTGTCCAGGATTATTTACAACTGCTTCAACACTTCCTTTAAAATGTGGGGAAGCAACTCTATTTAAAATAGATGCAGCAACTCCAAACTCATCATCAGTATCCCTCTCTGCCTCTCCACTAATTGCATATGCTAACCATTTATAATCATCTGCAGTTAAATTTAAAAGTGGATTCTTTTTTTTCTTTTTCTTTCCAGTAACAGCTTGTGCATTCATCTGTAGAAGATTATCTCTTCCCCACAGATTACCAGCAGCGTTACTCATCAAAACCTCACCACCTTCAGCTTCAATATCAACTCCACCTTGACCATGTGATGGTCCTATAATTTGACCGCCCGACTTCCCAACTGGTTTAGAGTCATCACCTGTTTGGGCAAGAGCCTGTCCTCTCATCCACTCCAGTTTGATAAGCCATAATCCAAAAGCTCCAATACTTCCCAATATACCACCCCAATTAATTTCAATGCCCTTAATCCATTCCGTTATATCATTAAATAAATTTCCTAAACCTTCATTAAGGTCACCAATAAATGACTTAGTTCCTTCCCAAGAAGTTGCAAGTACTCCTTCAACTGAATCTCTCAATCCAATAAAAATATTTCCAATATCATCAAATACTACTTTTATATTATCTCCCCATTCCTTTCCTTCATCTTTAGCCTGTTCCCAACCTTTTGCAAATGCACCTTTAATTCCTTCAAAGAACTCACTAATACTTTTTGCAAATTGATTTTCAGTCTTTTTATTATCATCATCACCCTTCTTATCATCATCACCTTTCTTATTCTTAGGTTTCTTTTTACCAAATAATTTTGTAAGAAGTCCTCCAAGTGCTGCTCCTACAAGAACACTTGCTTTGTTTATTTGTTTACTAGTTTCATTACCAGTTGTACGTAACAACTTGGCCATTTCAAATGATTCAACTAAACTATTTCTAAGTAGTTGTAAATTCTTTCTTATTATCTTTTCGTTCTTTGCAGTACCAAAGGTACTCATCATATTAGTTAAGGTTCTTGCACCTCTTACATTTCTAAGTTCTGGATTTCTTCTTTGTATATTACTAAAAGGATTCTTGGCAGATATATTTTCAACTAATGGTGATAACTTTCTTGCAGGAGAAACAACTCCACCTACTCTTGCACGAGGAGAATTTGTAATATTTTTTGGTTGAATACCTGGTTTGATAATCGGTGCCATTTAGTAAGTTGACTGTGCTTGTTTCGCTTTTAGGTTTTCTTCTTCAATATATTGATTTAGCATTGCAACATATATATCCCTTTCCCAAGGCATTAAATTTTCAATCTCAGTTAATGAATATTTATGGTGCTGAATCAAAGAAAAATTCAACTTAAAGTATGACTCAAGATCAATATGAGTCATACTTACCCGAAAAAACTTGTTAATCCCTCCAATGTTATATCACTTTCAACTTTAGTCTTAGGATTTTTAACCTTAACTGTGTGTGAAAGTTTAGGCATTGTAGTAAAGAATGATTCAACTTCTTTAAATTGATTTGTATTTAAAGTTTCAACCCATTCCTTAAGTTCTTTCTTAGTACAATCTGATGCTGCCCAAGATTCATCTTCATTATAAACTTGATCAATACATGATGAAATAATATTAAAGGAAGCATCCACACTATCATCTTCACTAAAATCAAAATTATTTTGAATAAACTCATTCAGTGATGGGTACTTCATTCTGAGAGTCAAAGTATCATCAAGTTTAATATCTTGAGTATGTTTAGAATCCTTTTGTACTTGTATCTCATCAATGAAAATCTTAACAGGTACTTGAGTTTCCCCATCATCAGGACAAGTTACCATTAGATCTAATGCTTCACCTACAGATTTACCTCTAATATTAAGGAACAAATATTCAATATCAAAAGTAGGAAGATCATCAACTTTAACTCCCCTTGTACTAATACACTCTTTCAAAATTGATTTGATAGCAGTAGTAATCTGTTTTGTATTTTCACTTTCCAATGCAAGAATTAGAATTTTTTCTTCTCTTACAAGAAACGGTCTGTATTTTACTTTCTTCCCTGTTGATGGTAAGACCAACTCATAGGTCGGGGTCGAGATCTTTGGTAAAGGCATAATAATCTTTTCAGTATTTTATATAGGAGGTTAATTAAGATGTAAAGGGAATGACTGGTAAAGGAATGTAAGTCATTGCTCCATCAGAGTTAGTAATAGTATTGTATCTAAGATATTGAAACTCAACTGTAACCTTAGTTATTGTACTTCCATCATAGGATAACGGAATTGCAACAAGGTTATGTGGGAATGCATCAATAAAATCATAGCACAATATCTCTTGAGGAACAAACCCTTGTGATATCTGAGTATCATTTGGATTACCACGATTTATTCTAGAAGTAAAACTTAAAGTAGAATCTCCATAGAATGCTTTATCAAATTTAGTGACAACAATATTTCTCTTATAAGTATCTGGATACCTAAACTTATAATAACTATTCCTATCTCTATACTCTCTTTGTCCCTGAACGTTTCCTTTATATCTTCCTTCTTTATTATGAATTGGATTCATAAAGTTCATCCACTCTTCAAATAAACGAATTACTTTAAATTCTCTATCAACATAAAATGTAATACTTAAAGGTGCGAAGATTCTCCGAGTTCCAAATCTTTCTATAGTTCCCTGACGAGCACCCATCTCTTCTGACATATCAAAAGTAGCACCAGGTAATGTTACTTCGGAAGCATAAAAATCAAAAGCATGTATGTCACCACGTTCACTTACAATATCAGATTCTCTTAAAAAACCACCCAAAGTATCTTCAGATGCAGAAGTGAAATCAATACCTAAACTAACTTTATATTGACTAGTAAGAGCGAACCCATTAACCTTTCTACTGGAACCTGGAATCTCTCCTTTTCCAGTAAATTTTTGGTATAAAGGTAAAACACTTCTAGTAGTGTTGTTTGACATCTAAATATTTTCTATAGTTATACTATACTATGTATGTCATATAATGGAAAGTTTCGGCCGAGGCATCCTAAAAAATATAAAGGAGACCCGACTAATATAATATACAGGTCACTTTGGGAACGAAAGTTCATGGACTATTGTGATCTGAATGAAAGTATTAATGAATGGCAATCAGAAGAATTTTGGATTCCTTATATCTCACCCAAAGATAAAAGAGTTCATAGATACTTTCCAGACTTCTTTATTAAATATAGAGACAAGAATAATAAATTGAGAACTATGGTGATTGAAGTCAAACCCAAAAGACAAGTAGAAAAACCAAATCAAAATCCCAAAAGAAGGACTAAAGCATGGGCATACTCTGTACAGACATGGGTTATCAATCAAGCAAAGTGGAAAGCAGCAAAAGAATTTTGTGCTGATCGTAAATATGAATTTAAAATCATGACCGAAGATGATCTAGGAATCTAATGGCATACTCAGATAGAAGAAGAGCACAATTTTATTCACGTCTTGATGGGACTGAAAGAAAATTTGAAAGATATAGTGTAGATGAATTGAGAGGTATTGGATTATATTATAGTGTTCCTTGGAATGAATTACGTCAACTCAATAAAACTGAATTACGAAAAAAGATTCAGGGTATATTATCTCCTGTAGATATACCACAATTAACAATTGCTGAGAAAATTCTTCAAAGAAAACCATCACAGTTGATGGAAAATACTTGGTATACCAATGCATTAATAGAAGAACTGATACAATATGGAGCAGAGCAAGTAAGTGGTTCAGATATACCACCAGGAAAATTATGTTTCTTTTCTTACAGTGCTAAATGGGCAGAGAGATATCCCTACTGGGATAGAACACCACTAGCATATATCCTAGATCAGAAAGAAGATAGGATGCTAGGAGCAAATCTTCACTACCTAAGTGATAGTTTACGTAACATATATGTAAGAAAGGTTCTAAATAAAGATAATGAAATCTTTGGTGCTATGCCAGCAAAGACTCTACATACATATATTCACAGTAATATAGCAAACGTTTACATTATACCAGAAGATATGCAAGAGTATATTGGTATTGCCCAATTACCAACATGGGACTTTATATCTGGGGATGGAATTAATTATGCAGATGTTAGAGCGATTTGGGATGTACCACTAAATGGAAAGTACTAAATGACAAGAGTAAATGCTGGACAAATAACTTACGAAGATGGTAGAGATCCTAATAATACGCAAACGCTTGACGTTTTCCATTATAAAGATGGTAGAGTTAGAGTTGTAAGAAGGGGTGGTCTTCCAGGAGTACAGGGTGATACTCTTGTATTTGAAAATGGAAATTTTACAAAACTTCCCACCCATTTATATGCAGAATTTCACATTGTAGGAGAAGATGAAATATTAAAACAAATATCACAAAAAGTTCAAGCTTCACTAGAAGGTCAAGGTGGAAATAGTAATGGATGGACAAAACCAGCATGGTTAGATGGAGGGTTGGAAGGAAATGAAGCAGGAACTTCATCAGGTGTCAGTATACCTGGAACTACTTCAACTAACTTAGACGATTATGGTGCATTAGATTTCTTCCTCGGTCAACCTGGTATAGGTGTTAATTCTGGTGGACCATCTGAACTTAATGCAAAAAGTGCTCAGTATCCAATCGATGCATTATATTATGTAAGTGGATCAGATAATATTGCAGCTGGTGGTAGAACAGGTAAACCTGAAGAAGAAGCACAAGATCACCTAGTAATTTCACAGTACAAATATAAAGTACCAAGATCAGATGTCCTATTCAATAAAGATTCAACTTCTAATCTTCTCATAAATGGACTTTCAAGAAACAGTGCATTAGATAAATTTCTTGGGTTAGTTAGATTACCAATGCCCAATGACATTACAGACTCAAATAATGTTAAATGGGGTGAAGATGTAATGAATGCAATTGAAGCAGCAGGTATAGCACAATGGCATAATGCTTCTGGTATGGAACAAGGATTAGCAGCTGCTGCTCAAATTGGAGGTGATGTATTAGGTGCAGAAGGTCTTGGTGGTGCAGTAGTATTAGGTAAGATACTTGGTGGAGAAGGTGGTAGTCTTGGGCAAATAAGAGACACATATGGTGCAGAAATTACATCTAGAATACTTGCAATGGCAGGTATAGAAGCATCTGCAGCATCTATTCTAGCAAGAGGAAGGGGAGTTATTCCAAACAGTAACTTAGAACTTCTATTCCAAGCACCTATGCTAAGAGAATTTCAGTTCAATTATAGAATGAGTCCAAGAAGTGATTCTGAAGCAAGGGTCATTAATCATATTGTTAGATTCTTTAAACAAGGAATGGCAGCAAAAAAAGTAAATGCTTCAAGTGGAACTGGATCATCATACTTCTTAGGTACTCCAAACGTATTCCGATTACAATATAGAACTGCAAATAATGCAGCACCAGAAGGTGTAAATAGAATGAAGACCTGTGCATTAACTGGAACATCAGTAAACTATACTCCAGAAGGAGCTTGGGCAGCATATGAAGGGGGTCAACCAGTTTCCATTATGCTCTCTATGAGGTTCCAAGAACTAGAACCAATATATGATACTGATTATGCTCAATATAGTGGTGATATGTTAAGGGTAACTGATGATGAAAAAGCAGGAAGTACAGGAGCAGCAAACAAATGGGGAATTAGATCAACAGAGGTAGGATACTAATGGCATACTTCAAGGAATTACCAGACATATCATACGTTTCACTTCTACCAAACTCAAGTAGAAACGATGATAGAATCAAAGTAAAAAACATATTCAAAAGAGCAAAATTAAGATCCGATATGGATCAAATAATTACTGCTTTTGAATATTATCAAATACCTGAAAATACTAGACCTGATGTTCTGGCAGAACAATTATATGATGATCCAGAATTGGATTGGATTATTCTTATTACAAATAACATTACTAACATTAGAGATCAATGGCCTTTAAGTAACAATGATCTGTATAATTATTGCTTAGAAAAGTACGGATCTGATGCAGGTATACAAGGAACACACCATTGGGAGACTCAAGAAATAAAAGACAAATATAATAGAACTATTCTCACAGGTGGATTGGAGGTTGATGAAAACTTCACATTCACATATGCAAAGGATGATTATTCTTCTGTTACTGTAAGTCCTGCACAATCAGTTTCCAATTACACCTATGAACAAAGAGTGAATGAGGATAAAAGAAGAATTAAAGTACTAAAAAGAGATTATCTACCTGCATTCATAACAGACATGAGGAATATGATGAGGTATGGTAGATCATCTCAATACATTGATAGAACATTAAAGGTATCATATAACCCCAAAGAAAACGGAGTATAAAAAAACCCACCTTTCGGTGGGCTTGTGATTAGCAAAAAGTATTCAAATTTAGGAAGGCACTCTTTCTAAGTAGAGATCTTTTGTACTCCTCCCAAGATATTAGGAATTAACTAACTTAGCGAAGTAACTTAGAGAATCATCTTCATCTTCAGAATCAGATGATGCAACTACAGGTTCGGGAGTTGCTGTAGGAGTAGGAGTACTAAAGTCTCCACTACGCTCACGTTCCCAGTTTGCTTCCTCTTGAGCAACTTCAGGATCTTGCTTCTTAGGTTGATTCATACCAAGGACATAAACCAAACGCTTCTTCAAATCATCATAAGACTTGAACTTATCTGGTGCAGTAAACTCATTTAAGTCATGCTCCATGCTATAGATCTTCTCTAGTTTAGCATCATCATCAAAGAGAGCACTAGGTGCTTCAAACTCTGACTTATCATAGTTCTGATAACCTTCAACTCTACGGATCTTCATCTTGAAGTTTGCACCACTCCAGAAATCAAATGGATTGATTGCAGTTTCATCTACGAATTCAGGTTTCATTGCTTCCTGAATCTTATCAAAGATCTTCTTGCCATACTTGTACAAGAATACTCTTCCTTCATTCTCAGGATTAGCAGGATCACTAACAACATATATGTTGCTGTAGTATGATAGTCTACGCTTTTGCTTACGTGCTATCTCCTTGTTAGCATCAGATCCAGAGTTCCACAACTGTGAGTTATGCTCTGAGACAGGATCCTTTTGTCCTAGTGTGGTTAAAGAGTTTTCAATAAACCAACCACCTGGTCCTTGGAATGCATGTGTGTATACCCTTGTCCAAGGAAGATCACATCCTTCTGGTTCTGGAAGGAAACGAATGATAGCATATCCATTACCAGACTTATCAACAGTCGGTTTCCAGATACGATCATCTACGTTACTACCTTTGTCGTTTAGTTTCTCTACCTGCTTGATAAGTTTATCGGTTAGAGAACCTGCTTTAGATTGTTTTTTTAAATTTGCGAATGACATGCGGATTAATTAAGATTAATTAGGATAGAATCATTATACAGTAAAATGAACTAGTTGTCAATCTTGCTGTCTAGTTCACTGATGGTCATATCGAGACGTTCAAAAAATTTGTCCATACCATCGATCTCGTTATAACCAAACATCTTGGCTGCTTCAATTAATTTTTCTTTAATCATCTTCACTTCCTCATCTTCTACTAAACTCATACGGAAGAAAAATAATTTCTGCTTTTCCAAGAATGCTTTTAAGAACTTTAAATGTTCTTTCTTTTTGTCTGGTGGTAGGTATTGCAATTGAGGCATTTCCATCATCAATCTCTCTTGCATCTGACTCAACTCTACCACAGTTTTTCGTACTACATCTGATCTAAAAAACTCGCTCATTTTAGTCTCTCTATTAAGATCTCCTTAAATCTATCTATATTAATATTTAGGAAAGGCTTATATTTTTTTATCTTTAAACCTACGGTTTCCCACACAGGGTCTGACATTTTTTTATTAAAGTCCTTTGTATAATTCAACATTGTATCTAATATAACCATTGTCTCTATTGATATATCCTTCTGCAAATATTTCTTTAAAATCTCTGGGTGAGAATACCCTTTCACTAAAAATAAATCTTCAAAATTCTGTTTAGTAATAAACTCAGATTCATTCTCAAACAGATATGTAAGTCCTTGAAATCTTTTTAACCATGAACTATGATAATCATTTCCACTACGAATGATCTCACCAATCCATAACCTTTCGGGATCATCACACTCTATGAAGTTAGCAAGAAAGAATTGTTTAATCTCATCCTCATCTTTCTTGCGAGACATTCTCTCAAAGAAATAACGATCCTTGCGTTTATTAAATGCACTAGATGATGCATTTGTCTTACCACAATATTTAAAGTAATCGTAATTCTTTTTTGTAAAATGATTCTTGAAGGCTAAGTATGTTTTATAGACTTCAATAGGTGTCATTTACAAAGGTAACTTGGCACGAGATGTTTTCTTCATAAAGTTAAGTTGTTGTGCATCGCATTTTAACTTTTCCTTTAATGGTTTCGATATAAGTTTAGATACAGATTCCATCTCGATTTTATTCTCTTCACAGAATGTTAAGATAGCATCAATGTAATTAAAGTTATAAGTTTTGACTAGGTTCTCTATCTCCTGTGCAAATTTTGATTGAC